>Ga0315537_1001386_pt1 | contig 19042 bp, 20 predicted proteins | sample SalMarSW160270MG_FD_203091 | JGI IMG/M metagenome (GOLD analysis project Ga0315537, IMG submission 203091) | Salt marsh sediment microbial communities from the Plum Island Ecosystem LTER, Massachusetts, United States - Salt Marsh Sediment SW1602-70 ...
CCCCTCATTTTATTACAATGCTATTTTTAACACATCCATCATTTTGTCCACAAAATGAAAATCGATTTCTTTTTTTACCTTTTCGGATATGTCTTCGAGATCCTTTTGGTTCTGCTTTGGCAGAATCAGGGTTTTAATGCCTGAGCGATGGGCGGCCAGAACCTTTTCCTTTACGCCCCCGACCGGCAGCACCTGGCCCCTCAGGGTTATTTCGCCGGTCATGGCAAGATCTTTTTGGATGGTTTTTTGGGTTAGCAGCGATACCAGGGCGGTGAGCATGGTAACACCGGCGGAAGGCCCGTCCTTGGGTATGGCGCCTGCAGGGATGTGCAGGTGAATATCGCTGTTTTCAAAAAAATCTTCATCAATCTTCAGGGATGCCGCATTGGCTCGAATAAAGCTTAACGCTGCGGTTGCGGATTCCTTCATAACATCCCCGAGCTGGCCGGTTAAGGTCAACACTTTTTTTCCTTTCATGGATGTGGCTTCAATAAAAAGAAGCTCTCCTCCGGTGGGTGTCCAGGCAAGACCCAGGGCAATGCCCGGTGTTGAGATTCTTGATTTCACGTCGGAAATCAGGCGAATCGGGCCCAGATACTTGGAAATATCATCAATCCCGATTTTCGCGGATACGGCCTCGCCTTCTGCGATATTGGCCGCCACCCCCCGGCAAACCGAAGCGATTTCCCGCTCAAGATTTCTTAAGCCCGCTTCCCGGGTATAGCCGGTGATGATTTGTTTTAACACCCCTTTTGTGAAGGATATCTGGTTCGTCTTCAGACCATGAGCCTCGCGCTGGCGGGGGATGAGATATTTTGTTGCAATTTTAATCTTTTCGTCAAGGGTATAGCCCAGAAGCTCGAGAACTTCCATCCGGTCCCGTAACGCCGGCGGTATGGTGTCAAGAATATTCGCCGTGGTGATGAACATGACTTTGGACAGGTCGAAGGGCACATCCAGATAGTGATCTGAGAAAGAAAAGTTCTGCTCGGGATCAAGGACCTCCAGCAGGGCCGATGACGGGTCTCCGCGAAAATCGCTCCCCACTTTGTCTATTTCGTCCAGCATAAATACCGGGTTGTTAAATCCGGATCGCCGGATGCCCTGAATAATACGGCCGGGAAGGGCGCCCACATAGGTGCGCCGATGGCCTCTGATTTCCGCCTCATCCCTGACGCCCCCCAACGAAATACGAACAAATTTTCTTCCCAACGCCCGGGCGATGGAGTTGCCCAAGGATGTTTTGCCCGTGCCGGGAGGGCCGACAAAACAGAGGATAGGACCTTTTGACTCGGGTTTGAGCTTTCGCACGGCAAGGTATTCGATGACCCGCTTTTTGGGTTTTTTTAGCCCGTAATGATCGTCATCCAAAACCTTTTTTGCCATTTTGATATCCAGGTTGTCTTCGGTACTGTCGTGCCAGGGGAGGGTGGTCAGCCAGTCCAGATAGGTTGATGCCACGGTATATTCCGCGGAAGACGGGTGCATGCGGGAAAGGCGGTCCAGTTCACGTTCCGCCTCTTTGCGGGCTTCTTCGGGAAGATTTTTTTCCTTGATTTTCGCTCTGTAGTCGTCGATTTCGACCGAGGCCTCATCCTTTTCGCCCAGCTCTTCCTTGATCTTTTTGAGTTGCTCCCGCAGGTAGTATTCCCGTTGCCGTTTATCCATATCTCCCTTGACCTGGGACTGTATCTTGTTTCCGAGCTCTAAGATTTCCAGTTGATAGTTAATTAGCCGGGTCACTTGTTTTAACCGTTTTTTGACATCAAAAATTTCCAGAACTCCCTGCTTTTCCTCAAGGCCGGAGTTGATGGTTGAGGCAACCATGTCGGCCAATATGCCGGGCTCCTGTATGGATTTTGCCATGGTAACGATTTCAGGGGGCAGTCCCGGCGAAAGCTCGGCAACCCGGGCGAACTGGCTTATCAAGTTGGACATCAGGGCGGTAATTTCCTTATCCTTCTCATCTGCATCCTTAATATACTCCACCCGGGCCCGGGGGTAAGGCTTACCTTTGATGAACTCTTTTACCTGGAACCGCTCCATGCCCTGGGTAAGCAATTGCAATCTGTTGTCTTCGGTTTTTGCCATTTTAAGGATCAAAGCGCTTGTCCCCACGTCATGCAGATCCTTTTTCGTATACTTGCCTTCCTGAATCGGTTCTTTTGCCACCACAAGACCGATGACCCGATTCCGGGACATGGCTTCGTCCACCAGTTGGATCGATCGTTCCTGTATGACAAGAAGGGGCAAAACCATTTTGGGGAAAAGGACGGCATCAATCATAGGGAGAATGGGAAGAATTTCAGGCAATTTATCCGTTTTAATTTCAACGGATGACTGGGGCTGTGTCATGGCGACCTCCAATTTACATTTTTTTTGAAGGATAATGGGATCAACGAGAGAACGGCTATCCTTAGGTAATATCTATTTTGCGTATTTTATCGAGTGAAAGTTTGGCCAGTCGGATCTGGAGAAAACCGTTTGAATATGACGCTGAAACGACTTCAGGATCAATGGGTGCGGGAAGGTATAAGATGCGTTCAAACCTGCCGTACTGGATTTCAGCCAGTCTGTATTTTGCGTTTTCTCCGCGAGGAAATTCAGCACGGTTCCCATAAATTCTGACCGCCTTGTTGCTTATTTCCAATTCCAGGTCCTCTTTATTGACTCCGGCGATTTCAACCAAAACAAGGATCTGGTCAGGAGTTTCATAAATGTCCATTTGAGGCTTCCATTTCCGTGCGGATAGCATGAACATGGGGCGTATCGGACGAAACATATCATCAATGGTTTTTTCGATTTCGGTATCGAGCTGATCAAAATCGTTAATGAATCGTATTTTGATATAGTCCATTTTTTAGCTCCTGTGTGTTAATGCTGATATCTTTTTTTCATTCCCAAACCCATATTAACCGAACTATTGTCCATCCAGAAATGAGGATTTTTGTTCAAGATCAAGCCTCCGGCCCCTAGGGCCTGCGCCCCGGAGGGGCATGCGAAAAAAATAACCACCCCGGTACGATCCGCCGGACCTGTCCCGGTATTTTCACGGGGACCTACGGGACAGGCAGGCATCTATTTAATATTCCGAGTATTTATTCGCCACCGAACTTTGGCGAATTAATTTTTTGAACATAATGCTAAAATTGGGCCCCGGTTAAATATTAAATACGGATTTAACTGGACAAGCAAAAAGACCATTTATGGATAGACACTAACTATAATTCGGTAAAAATAGTAACAATGTCAAGGAAAAATTATTTCACTAACGGATGCCTTATTAAAATAAAGCAATCCAAAAGAATGACATTGAATGATCGGGAAACAGACATTTCCGGACAGCAACTAATTTACGAATAAAACTGAAATATTCTTTGTTGAGTTGAATACTTTCTGTGAAATGCTCCCGAGGATAAAATCCTTAATCCCGGACATGCCCCTCCTTCCCATGACAATGACATGATAACCGGACTCGGCTTCTTTAACAATATCCCTGGCGACTCCGCTTTTTTTAAGCTCTGACTTTACGGTGATATTGTTTTCATCAAATCCTGCATCCGTAAGTATGTCTCTGGCCTTTTCCACGGCCTGTTTAACCAGCTCCTGTTTTTTCTCTTCCAGCATACAGAAGGAACTCTGTTGAGATTTAAAATAAGGGGTTAGCTCCGGACTGTTCATTTCACATAAGGCCGCAGTGTCTTGAATGACATTAAATAACGTTATTTTGTTATCCTTTGTAAATGAATTAGCGATAAATTCGACTGCTCGCATAGCGTTTTCAGAATCATCAATCGCCACTAATACTTTTTTATCCATGGGTCGGATCCTCCTTTAGGTGTTTTAAGCCCATACCTTCAACTTAACTTCTATTCTCATATTAAAAGACTTCTGTCTTTTACCTCAATCATGTGATCCGGATCAAGGGGTTTTGTATTATTTTAGATACGGATCACTGCCGGATTGGCATCTGACGCAGGTGATGCGGTAATCCGAGGCGGATAAAGATCGGCAAGCTCGCAGGGTTTCAAATTTTAAAAATATAAATCAAGATAATTCATTAAAAATAAAAGATATTTGATTACCTTTTAAAATTTGAAACGCTCAGTTTAGGTGGAAATACAGACGGTTATGATCCGGATAAAAACATTAGGACGCAGGATAATTGATCTCTTTTAAGGTGTCTTTGATTTTTTCCAGCGTAGACGGGTCGCCCCATTCAACAGTAATGCTTTTGTCTTCGGCATCACCTTCCACGGATACGACGCCTTCCAATTCACTCAATTCGTTGTTAATGGTCATTACGCAATGGCCGCAGGAAATATTCGGAACGGTAAAAGTTTGTTTTGTCATTTTGGCGCCTCATTTTTTAAATTTTTATCCTCAATCTGCTTCGTCAGGAAAATCGAGGATATCGCCATGTCTAATCAAGGGAGGTCCGGGCAGTTTAACGTCTTACCCAGGACTGAAAATGGCAGCCACCGGTACAGTGGGCTGTTCTTGGTATCATAAAACGCTTCATAGATTTCACCTCCTTTTACTGCATCAAACTAAAAGTATGAAGTTTATAATAGAGAATTTCTTTTTTTCCTGCCAAGAGACGGTGACACGGAGTAATACAGATCAGCGCCGTTCGGTGATAACATAACGTCTTTAGGTAATTCCTCTTCCTGCTTATGCCGGCATTTCAAACAGGTCCAGCATTCCCAGTAATGTTTGCTTGCATAATCCAGACAGTTTCTGTAATATGGACAAAAGACATTTCTGTAACCTTTGTTTTGAACCGGGTTTTTATCTTTTCCCATGGTTTTCTCCTTGGCTTAGGGTTCGCGCAAAAATAGCTTCACATTTTTACATCTCAGCTTCAGCCCATCTTTAGCTGATACCTCACTCGTAAAATCCTCGAAATAGCTCGCTATTCCTGTGGTTTTGCTCTCTCGGATCAGCCGAACCTGAACCAAATCTGAGCATAAATTCTGCGAAGTTATTTTTGCGCGAGCCCTTAATCTGGAAAATCTCAGGTTTCAGTCAGTTAAGATTTTTCCTTTTAAAGATAGTAATACATTGTGGTAATGTCAATTTTTTTAAAAAAAGAACAAATTTATATTAAGCTACGGTATAAGGTGATCTGTACTCCTCTATAATTCTTCCATATCAAACTCTTTGAAATCAAACCAGTAACCGGTATGTGTTATATAGTCCAGTTCGGCCTGAACCGCAGCGATGTGATTTTCTTCTATTTCCAGAAAACGGGCGAACATTTTTTGACAATGATCGGGCAATTCATTAACCATCTTCTTATAAAAATTGCTTGTTTCAACTTCTGCCTTAAGTGCCCTGCTAAGGATTACTTTCTCACGGCTAAGATCTTTTTTCGACATTTGCGCTTTGATCTTTGCCGTTGATCTCCGGATAAGTTCAACCGATGGAATCGTGGTTTTCAGATTTTCAGCGTATAATTTTCCCGTTTTTTCCCATCGGATGAGTCTATCCTTCAGATATTCAATATGAAACTGCTCATCATCTCCCAGCATTTTAAAAAATTTTTTTCCTACCGGATCTGAAACCTTTTTGGCCGCATCACGGTAGATATCACGTATTCGTGTTTCATACTCAATTGCCGTTTTGATTGCCTCTTCAATCATCATGATGTCATTCCTCTTCAGTATAACCGATGGCTTCATGTGGACAGGCTGGGATGCAAATTCCATCCAGGTCGCACTTATTCTCATCAATGGTAGCCAGGCCGTCGTTTATGAAGATGGCATTCTGGGGACAGATCAGCACACACTCTCCTGCGGCACGACATTTTTTCGGATCCACTACTATTTTCATGTTAAAATATCCTTACCATTTTAAAATTGATTCAAACCCTAAGGGAAAAAATGAATAATCCTTTTATAATCTATTGAGGATAACCCGATATTTTTTGACAAAGTCCACTGGATTATATGATAATTTTGCCTTGCGAAGACCTTCGATATCAAGGTCCTGTTCGCGATTTACAAATTCGAATTTATTTCCTGAATGCTCAAGGAACATCTGATTGATCGCCTGATAAATTCCTTTATAGTCAGGGTTTCCTTTTTCAAAATGAATCACAAGTGTATCATCGGTCAAACTTTCTGCTATGGTATAACCGGCCATTTTTTGATTTACCATGATTGCACCGCCCGTGAGGCCTTGTATGTTTTCCCATTTGTTTAAAATCCTTGAAATCGTCCGGTTTTCAGCAGATAGCACATCAGAAGACTCACAGTCTCGCCAAGTACACCAGTCCTCCTGCATCTCCATCGCCTGATGGATCATATCTGTCCCAAAAGGAACATATTCAAAATCATATTTTTTCCTGAACTGATTCAAAAGATTCTTTTTGTTATGAAAGCCTTTGCCTTTGAGTTCTATGAGTTCCGTCACAGAGTAAAGATAATCCCAGTGACCTCTTGATTCTTCAAAAGAAATAAGATGGTTAAAGCTGTCTTTCCACAGTCGGATCAGGTTCTCAGGCATGCGTTCGAATAGGGTTTGGCTGCTGAAATATTCAAAAAAACACGTCTTCCAGTCAAAGCTCTCCCATAAGCCCAAAGGAGCCCAGTACACTTGTTTCGGAACGGTCTGCTTTATCCAGACAAGCTTATCCGACCATGCCCAGTTAAGTCCGTACTCCTCAGCCCACCCCCACAGGTTCACAAAACTGTAGTCGGAAGCCTTTTGTGAACACAAAGCAAAATGTTTTGAATATTCTTCTTGTTTATCCAAGGTTATGGGTTCAAAAATTAAAGACATATCCCAACCGACCTCCCATTGGGAAATTTTCACAATTATAATTTTATTTAATAAGCAAACTTTATGCCAAAAATAGGATGACACGGAAACAATTCCTTAGTGTCCATCCATAAATGAGGATTTTTGTTCAAGATCAAGGCATGCGAAAAAAATAACCGCAGGCATATAGTTGATATTTTGAGGATTATTTTTTGAGCATAACGCAGAGATTGGGCAAAAAGACCATTTATGGATGGACACTACTTATATTACGAACAAAATAGACTTGCACCTGTTTCATCATAACGGTAACTTATACTTCAAGCGGTTACCATTTTGGTTTTAAACTTTTGAGTATGATTATTATGTAAGCCGGTAGTCATGACAGGGGTAGTGGACCATGGGAAAACATCTCATTCTTGTTGGTGGTGGTCATGCGCATATGGTGACACTTGCAAATCTATATACCTTTATTGAAAAAGGCCACCATATTACAGTGATCGGCCCTTCGCCGTATCATTATTACTCGGGTATGGGACCGGGAATGCTGGGTAAAATATATACACCTGACGACATCCGTTTCGCCACAAGACATATGGTGGAAAAACAGGGTGGCACTTTTGTTTCGGGAACGGTTGTTCGGGTGGATCCGGAGAAGAAGACCGTATTCCTGGAATCCGGTGCAAGTTTTTCTTACGATGTTCTTTCATTTAATACCGGCAGTTATGTACCCGGAACAACGGTTAAAAATGATGGCAAAGATATTTATTCCGTAAAGCCCATCGAAAGGCTCATAGATGCCCAGGCGCGAATCCTGGAGCTTGTGTCACAGAAGAAAATCACTATCAGCATCATCGGAGGCGGTCCTTCTGCTGCTGAAATAGCAGGAAACGTCTGGGGGCTCACCCGGGATTTTGGCAAAATAAAGCCCGAAATTCGAATTTTTGCAGGGAAAACTTTCATGTCACGCTTTCCGGATAATGTCAGGACAAAGGTTATGGCATCGCTCACAAAACGAAACATTGAAATTCTGGAACCCGGTTATGTTAAAGAGATCAAAACCGGCCATATTACACTGGAATCAGGAAAAAGTTTTAAAACCGACTTAATATTTTTGGCTGTTGGTGTTAAGCCGTCGCCGATATTTGAGAAATCCGGTCTGCCAACCGGCCCGGATGGCGGTTTGCTTGTCAATAGATACCTGCAGAATACAAAGTATCCGGAAATTTTTGGAGGCGGTGACTGTATTTATTTTAAAGATCGGCCTCTGGACAAAGCGGGTGTTTATGCGGTACGTGAAAACCCGGTACTTTATCATAATCTTATGGCATCACTGGAAGAAACGAATCTTATTCCCTTTGATCCGGGCGGAGATTATCTGATCATTTTCAATATGGGAGACGGTACCGGAGTATTGCGAAAAAAACGGCTTGTGCTTGGAGGCAGACTGGCCTTTAAAATAAAGGATTATATTGACCGTAAATTTATGAAAAAGTTTCAATCCATTGAATAACAAAAACAACTTTCAATCTATAAGGTCTTAACTTTTCATCTTATCTTTTCCATCTGTAACAGGGATGTTTTCAGAAAAGAGTGTCTTTCTTAATTCATTTTCCGTAAGGATTTTTTCTTCCAATACGACTTCTCTGATGCTCTTTCCTGTCTCATCGGCCTTGCCTGCAATGAATGCTGCCTTGTCGTAACCCACATAAGGAACCAGATATGTAGCCATGGCCAGACTATTTTCAATGTTTTCCATACACTTTTGCCTGTTAGCGATGATGCCGGTGATGCATTTTTCAGCCAAAAGCTTGGCTCCGGAAGAAAGCAGATCTATTGATTGCAGAAGATTGTAAGCAATCACCGGCAACATGACGTTCAGTTCTAAATTGCCCGACTGTCCACCCATCATGATCGTTGTATCGTTTCCCATGACCTGGGCTGCCACCTGAATCACGGCTTCCGGGATAACCGGGTTGATCTTCCCGGGCATTATGGAAGATCCGGGTTGAAGAGAAGGAATGGATATTTCACCCAGCCCGCACCTGGGTCCGGAAGCAAGCCACCGGATGTCATTGCAAATTTTCACTAAACTTACGGCTATGGTTTTTAAAGCCCCGCTGGTTTCAACCGCGGCATCCTGGGCTCCCTGGGCTTGGAAATGGTTTTCTGCCTCTTTAAAATCAAGTTTTGAATGTTCTGAAATAAGCGCAATAACTCTTTTCGCAAAATCAGGATGGGTGTTTAAACCGCTTCCAACAGCCGTTCCTCCTAAAGCAAGTTCTGCCAGACCGTGTTCAGCAGCTTCAATCCTTTTTATTCCCAGCGCCACCTGTCTCGCATATGCTCCAAATTCCTGACCCAGAAATATGGGAACGGCATCCTGGAGATGGGTTCTTCCGATCTTTTTGACATCTTTAAATTCCGATGCCTTATGCAACAGACTTTCTTGAAGAGTGACAAGGGAGGGAATCAGACGATCTTTAATTAAGGTAAGGGCAGCAATATGAATGGTTGAAGGGATTACATCGTTACTTGACTGACCCAGATTAACGTGATCATTGGGATGAACCGGAGATTTCCCTTCTTTTTTTCCCGTAATGATCTGGTTTGCCCTTGAGGCAATCACTTCATTCATATTCATGTTTGTCGAGGTGCCTGATCCTGTCTGGAAAATATCCACCACAAATTGGTCATCAAATTTTCCGTCAATCACCTCCTGTGCGGATACAACAACGGCTCCGGATATCTTTTTATCCAGCAGACCCAGCTCATTGTTTACCGTGGCGGCACATTTTTTTATAAGAGCAAGGGAATAAATAAATGGTGAGGAAAATGTAAGCCCGCTTACAGGGAAATTTTCAACTGCCCTTTGTGTGCTTGCCCCAAAATAAGCGCTTTCAGGGACATCTATGGTCCCTAACGAATCTTTTTCTTTTCTAGTATTATTTTCATTATTCTCGGCAAGAATTTTACCCTCGCCCGGATAGACCCTGCGATCCTTGTATGGTGTCGGCGTTGTTACTTCGGGCCAGCGACCGGCTTTGGGATCAGGTCCTTCCAGAGCTGTGGCAGAAGGCTTTTTGTCCTTGTTTTTTGGATGCTTCCGCAGGTTTACCCCGGCCACCGGAGCACTGAACTCGATGGGAATGTTATTGGGATCAAATGTATAAATCGAGTGAATAAAGCCGTGATCTATGAGTTCCGAGACCCAAATATCGGCGGCTTCAAACCTGTCCTTTAGTTCCCACAGGTCGTCATCACTTTCCACTCCGAATGCAACGTGGTCAAACGCAGAAGGACCCTTGACCGTAACGCCATGGTCCCTTTCCGGAATTTTTTCCGCATCCGGCCACTCGAAAAATGCAATCATATCATATTCGGATATTTCAAAAAAACAATGCTTATACTTGCTCCCGCCAAGCCCGGCCACAAGGCGTAACCCCAACAAATCTCTCCAGAACCGAATGGTTTCGTCCATGTTACCGGTGACCAGTACCAAATGATTGATTCCCGTGTATGTTACCATTGTATTACCTTATGAATTGACCATGTTTTATTGGCGATTATCCATCCATAAATGGTTTTTTTACCCAACCTCTGCGTTATGCTCAAAAAATAATCCTCAAAATATGAACTATATGCCTGCGGTTATTTTTTTCCCATGCCTTGATCTTGAACAAAAATCCTCATTTATGGATGGACACTATCGAAGAATTTTTAAACGGTCTTCTATTTTCATTTTCTTTTAGGAAGCCATTCAAAGTATATCCTTTGTGTATTCGAATGTTGCATCAAAATTTTAAAGAATACAATAACCGTGCCAGAGCACAGAATCAAGCTGATTTGTTATCTTTTGGCATGAGCATTGCATTATATAGAATTATGAATAGGTAATTTGGCAACGATTTTTTCAGTAAAAGAATTTGACGAATAATCTTTAAAGCGTTAAAAAGGAGGGAAACATGGGTAAAAAACATTACAGAATTGAAACATCGTGCCCTCAATGCGGATGTAGCGCTGTTTCGCATCTGTCCGCCGAGGAAATCAAAGAAAAATTCGGTGATGTTCCAAACGTTGAGATGGAATGTAGTGAATGTATGCTCAAATATCATACCGACATGGAGAAAGCATGCCCTGAGTGGGATAAGGAATGCAAGATGAAGCAATAATCAAAAATGGTGAATTCGTAAAAAGTCATTTTTTGACTTTTTACGAATTTATTTAAACCTAAATTGAGCGATTGTCGAGGTTGCCGCAGATACAAGGAAGATGTCGTTCCGCTATAGTCTCAACTATGCGGTATGGCATCTGACGCAGTAGATTCGGTAAGATCGGCAATCCCGCAGGGTTTCAAATTTTAAAAATATAAATCAATTTAATTCATTAAAAATAAAAGACATTTAATTACCTTTTAAAATTTGAAACGCTCAGTTTAGGTTAAAAAAAGTATAGGACAATATTATGGTATACGATTTCACAGCAAATGACGTATTTGAGATGGCCGAACAGCTTGAAAGGAACGGAGCCAAGTTTTACAGAACAGCGGCTGAAAATGTTTCCGATCCCAGGTCAAAAAAGCTTTTAATTGAACTGGCGGCAATGGAAGACGAACATGAAAAGACATTTGCTTCTTTAAGATCCGATCTGACCGAGGCCGAAAAAACGACAACCGTTTTTGACCCGGAAGATGAATCGGTCCTTTATCTTCGAGCACTTGCAGATACCCGTGTATTTTTTAAAAAAAAGATTGACATTTCATCGATGAAAGAGATCCTAAAGTCGGCCATTGTTGCCGAAAAAGACTCGATAGTCTTTTATCTGGGCTTAAAGGATTTTGTCCCGGATCAACTGGGGAAGAACAGGCTGGATAAAATTATCAAAGAGGAGATGGGGCATATCAGAATTCTCGCCAAAGAGCTTGTTTCTCTTAATAAATAAGTTTCATTCCTGTCTCATGATACAAGTGTGTATCAATTATAAACATGAGACTATTTTTAATTTTACCCTATCTTTAACCTAAATTGAGCAATTTTTTACTCGATCTGCACCGATCTCTTGCGGATCAAGGATCCGCGAAAATCCTCGACATATCCACGGGTATGCCTGCGGTTTTCGCGAACCCTTATACATCAAGATCTCAGCACATCTCTTCGCAAAAAATTGCTCAATTTAGGTTAAAGTATATTCACTCCATACAGACCTTGCAATTCAACTATTCCCTACGGGGCGGAGGCCGATTGAGGTAAAACCCTTAAATTCCTAACTCCTCAACAAATAATAGAGCCGGGTCAGTATATTGGCTTTTAGCTATTCTTTAAAAAATTTTCTCCATTTGGCACGATACTTGAACAAGTTAATAAGAATGGTTATTGTTTTAACAGAGTTAAAATCTCTATGACGATGATCCGGGTTCATTTTGTATACGAAAACAGGAGGATACCATGTGGGAATATACCGAAAAAGTAAAAGATCATTTTTTAAATCCGCGAAATGTGGGCGTGATAGAAAACGCTGACGGTGTTGGCGAAGTCGGCTCACTGGCATGCGGTGATGCTTTAAAACTCTCTTTAAAAATTGATGGCGATAAAAGAATTAGCGAGGCGAAATTTCAAACCTTCGGTTGTGCCAGTGCCATTGCATCATCTTCCGCTCTGACCGAAATGATCAAGGGAATTACAATAGATGAAGCGGAAAAAATTACGAATAATGATATTGCAGAATATCTTGGAGGACTTCCAAAGGAAAAGATGCACTGCAGTGTTCTGGGCCGTGATGCTTTGGAAAAAGCAATAGCCAATTACAGGGGCGAACCGGAAAAACGGGTTGACGGTGAAATTGTGTGTGAGTGCTTTGGGGTCACCGATCATGAAATCCAAAGGGCGGTTAAGGAAAACCATCTGAAAACCATCGAGGAGGTCACGGATTATGTTAAAGCAGGCGGCGGGTGTGAGAGCTGCCACGATAGAATTCAGGAGATCATTGAATCTGTTACCGGCACGCCCGTTACAAAGAAGACCAGACCGTCGGGAATGACCAATATCCAGAAAATCCGGCTTATTGAAGAGACATTGGAACGTGAAATCAGACCCGAACTCAAAAAAGACGGAGGCGGTATTGAATTTATTGATTTTGCCGATAATACGGTGTTCGTAAAATTGCGCGGCACATGCTCGACCTGCAGCGCATCTCAAGTGACGTTGAAACATTATGTGGAAACAAGGATAAAGGAACTGGTTTCTCCTGAACTGGTGGTAGAAGAGGTGAAACAATGAAGACCATATATGTGGATAATAACGCAACAACACGGGTCGCCCCGGAGGTACTGGAAGTGATGCTTCCCTATTTAAATGAGTTTTACGGCAACCCGTCCAGCATGCATTCTTTTGGCGGGAACGTCGCACATAAAATCAAGGAAGCGCGCGAAAAACTTGCATCGTTGATCAACGCATCGCCCGATGAAATCGTGTTTACCAGTTGTGGAACCGAAAGTGACAGTACCGCTATCCACGCGGCAATCTCGTCTGTCCCCGATAAAAAACATATTATAACCTCAAGGGTAGAGCATCCTGCCGTAAAGAATTTATTTGAGCATCTTTCAAAAAAAGGCTACCGCGTCACATTTGTTCCGGTTGACCGAAAGGGAATGCTCGATCTCGATTATCTTTACAACAACCTTTCCGATGACACCGCCATTGTCAGCATTATGTGGGCAAACAACGAAACCGGTATGATTTTTCCCATCCAAGAAATATCACAGGTCATAAAGAAAAAAGGGATTGTTTTTCATACCGATGCGGTTCAAGCTGTGGGCAAGGTGCCCATCGATGTCGGCAAATCAGAAATAGACATGCTGTCTATTTCAGGGCATAAGATTCATGCACCCAAAGGAATCGGTGCTCTTTATGTTCGTAAAGGCACCCGATTTTCTCCGTTTCTTATCGGCGGCCATCAAGAAGGCGGCCGTCGAGGCGGAACCGAAAATGTCGTCTCCATTGTCGGGCTTGGAAAGGCCTGCGATCTGGCGGCAACCCACCTCGGAGAAATGACAACTCATGTCGGAAAATTACGGGACAAGCTTGAAAATGAATTACTCAAGCGAATCCCCAATGCGATGATAAACGGAGATACTAAGAACCGACTGCCGAACACCACAAGTATCAGCTTTGAATATGTGGAAGGGGAATCGATTCTTTTAATGATGGATGAATTGGGCATTTGTGCTTCCTCGGGTTCGGCATGCACATCAGGTTCTCTCGAACCTTCTCATGTGCTGCGTGCCATGGGCGTCCCGTTTACGGCCGCACACGGCTCCATACGATTCAGCCTGGGTATCTACAATACTGAAGAAGAGATCGCTTTTATCGTAGAAAAACTTCCGCCAATTATTGAAAACCTTCGACATATGTCACCCTTTTGGAAATAATGATCCGGGTGATTTAAAAATTGCCGAGTGGACGCTTTTTTACGGGAGCTTTATAAAATGAATAACAGTATAAAAGAAAGTCGACACACATGCAAGACCGATGCGGAATCCCTTTCCCAATACAGGGAAAAACTGCCGGGAATTGCTGAGAATATCATCGAAAACTGTGATGACAGTCACTGCTTCACTCACGTGGACTATGAACCGATTCCCTCGGAAGGATATGTTGTTGATATGATAAATAAATTAAGGGAAATTCTTTTCCCGGGGTATTTTACCAGGGAAAAGATCGATCCTGTCAACCTGAAATACAACATCGGACAATCTGTTTCAGTTCTGTTTGATATGCTTTCCGAGCAGATTACCCACAACATGAGGCACGACTGCTTTAGATATGATCTGCCGTGCAGAGAATGTGAAGAGCAGGGGCAAAAGATTGCGCTTGCCTTTCTGGAATCTATTCCATCCATACGAAAAACTTTGGCAACAGATGTACGGGCAATATATGATGGAGATCCTGCTGCAAACAGCTATGACGAAATTATTTTTAGCTATCCCGGTATGTTCGCTATAACCGTACATCGGGCGGCCCATAAGCTTTTTGACTTTCAAGTGCCGCTTCTTCCTCGCATCATGACGGAACATGCCCACAGTTTGACCGGTATAGATATTCATCCGGGGGCTGAAATCGGGGAGAGTTTTGTGATTGATCATGGAACGGGCGTAGTGATCGGTGAAACCACGGTAATCGGTAAAAACGTGCGTATCTACCAGGGAGTAACTCTGGGTGCCCTTTCACTTCCTAAAGATGCCGGGGAGCGGTTGAGGGGGAAGAAGCGCCATCCCACAATAGAAGACGATGTTATCATCTATTCAGGCGCTACGATTTTGGGCGGAGACACCGTAATCGGTGCGCGTTCCGTAATCGGAGGAAATGTCTGGATAACGGAATCTGTTCCTCCGAATACTAAGGTGATCATGGAAACACCGAGGTTGATCTATAAATAGCTCGATATTGGATATACACTGCAGGATTTCGGAATTAACGGCTATGAAAATTTTTCCCAACATCGGCACAACCATTGGCTCAACACCTCTGGTACGGCTGAATACCATTACTCAAGGCCTTGGTGCTGAGCTACTTGCCAAGCTTGAATTTTTCAATCCTTTAGGGAGTGTTAAGGACCGGATTGCCGCATCAATGATTGATGCCGCAGAGGCTAAAGGTCTGATCGGCCCGGATACACTCGTGGTGGAACCCACCAGTGGAAATACGGGTATTGCGCTTGCCTTTATCTGTGCAATAAAGGGATATGATCTATGCCTTACCATGCCGGACACCATGAGTATGGAAAGAAGAAAACTGCTGAAACACCTGGGTGCGGAACTTGTTCTTACGCCGGGTTCCCAAGGTATGAAAGGGGCTATTACCAGGGCAGAAGAAATTATCGATTCGCGAAAAGACGCATTTATGCCCGACCAGTTCAAGAATCCGGCCAATCCGAAAATCCACAGAGAGACCACCGCAAAAGAGATATGGAAAGATACCGACGGCCGGGTGGATATACTGGTTGCCGGTGTTGGCACCGGTGGAACCATAACCGGTGTCGCCCAGATGATAAAATCACGGAAACCGTCCTTTAAAGCTATTGCTGTTGAACCGGAAGATTCTCCGGTATTGTCCGGAGGAACGGCCGGACCTCATAAGATTCAGGGCATCGGCGCCGGTTTTATTCCTCAGGTACTCGATACCTCAATAATAGATGAAATCGTAACGGTATCTAATGATGAGGCATTCGATACCTCACGGATGCTGGCAAAAACAGAGGGGATACTCTGCGGCATTTCATCGGGCGCTGCCGTGGCCGCTGCCCTTAAAATTGCAACACGAAGAGACTCAAAAGGCAAGTGCGTCGTAGTGATATTACCGAGTACCGGCGAACGGTATATCAGTACGGAACTTTTTTCTGAAATTTAGACCATAACACCGAATTTCTTTCCGAGGCCCTAAGAAAAGTCCTCATATTTGTCTTGTGAGACAGATTTGTATCAAAATGAAATATGATACAGAGGGTATATTTCTTTATTTTCTACAAATATAACCCGTTATAGATATTTTTGGTAACGTTTCATTAAGTTCTGGTGTATTAAGTGATCATAGTGACCCGCCCACTGATATCTAAATGGGGCGTTTTTTACTGGATCTGTACCGACCTCATGCGCATCAAGGTCTCCAAGGAGCCGGGAAACCCCTCGATATATCCACCCCGATGCCTTTTCGGAGCGGTTTATCGAACGCTTATGCATCAAGATCTTGGCACATGTCTTGGCAAAAAATCGCTCAGACCGGGTTTAAAAATCTTATTTTTTTAAGGTATTATTAAAAATATTATACTGAATACATCCTTGGCACGAATTTTGATATAATTATGATATATAATATAGAAAAATATCCAAAAATTGAGATAAAAATTCCATGAAGCCCTGTGAAAAAAACATTGAAAAAACCCTTCAATTTAAAGACCAAATGATCAAACTTGCAGAAATAGGGAACGCGGAAAGAGAAGATGCCGGTTGCGGTATTCTTTACGGTGTGTTACTTGATTCTGCCTACAAACTGAAAAGACTTGCGGAAAAAGAAAAGGAAAACCACCTTAATAAAGGCCGGTGGAAAACGGGTAAACGTTTTTACGAACACGGATAAACACAAATTATCAGGATGTTAATAAAGAAAAATCTGTGGTTACCTGCCCGCTTGTGCCTCGCATGGCAGGCGGGTTTGTGAGAATCTGTGTCCTATTTTTTTAAATGGAGGAAATAAAAAATGGCCAAAAGACTTGAGGTATATAAATGTGATGTATGTGGAAATATCATTGAAGTGCTCCATGCGGGCAAAGGCGACCTTGTGTGCTGCGGAAAACCCATGAACTTGCTGATTGAAAATACGGTTGATGCGGCTAAAGAGAAGCATGTGCCGGTGATTGAAAAAATTGACGGCGGCGTGACGGTTAAGGTGGGAGAAGTTGCCCATCCCATGGAAGAGAAACACTGGATTGAATGGGTTGAAATTATAGCGGACGGCAAGACTTACCGACAGTATCTAAATCCCGGAGAAGTACCGGAGGCAATTTTCAATGTGACTGCAGACCGGATTACCGCACGTGAATATTGTAATATCCATGGTCTTTGGAAAGCATAAAGGAGGTGATCATATGGCAAGTTGGAAATGTGGAAATTGCGGATATATGCTCGAAGCGGATACCCCCCCTGAAAAGTGTCCATCCTGCAAAGAAAAATGCGAGTTCCTCGACAACACCTGTTATACTCCGGACTGCGAAATTGAAGGCATTGACAAACGAATATGATTTTGAGGGAGGCTTCAAATGGCCCAGGATTACGGCCGTGAAATCGCAGGAAAATTATAAGGTGTTAGTACCGATGGAATATTTATCGGTAGAATCTATTAAATTTTTTGAGGCGTAGCTGCGTAATAGAGAAATTACAAAGCCATTGCATTAAAGGAGGATATTATGACGACACCCAAGCATTGTCCGGGTTTTGAGAATTTCAAGCATCTTAGCTCTTTTACATGTCAGTGCCCCGAATGCGGTCAAGAAAAGGAAATCTTTTCAGATGAGTTTGATAAGACTCATTTGTGCGACAGCTGCGGAAAAAAAATAGATTTTACGCAGTGTTCTTTGGAATCGGAAGCTTAGTACGATCGTCCTTTTCCCGGTTTTTGCTCATTTTTCAAAACAACATCTTTGGCCGCTGGTCTCATCAAAGATTCATTGTTATGTCAATGATTTCAGGAGGAATCCTATGCGTGCGATCGGCAAAAACATATTATGAGATTAAAATCCACAATGATTATGAGGTATTCAAGATTTAAAAAATCAGGAAAAACCGTATAGGAATAGTTAAAATGTTTGTATTAGGACTACAGGGAAGTCCCCGAAAAAAAGGAAACACTAATTATCTTATCAAAACATTCATGAACGAGGCTGAAAAATCTGGAGCCCGAACACATGTCATTGAAGTGGCTGAAAAAAATATCATTCCATGCATAGGCTGTGGTCTTTGCGAAAAGAAGGGTCACTGTGTTACTCAAGACGACGATATGACACTTGAAATCTATCCGTTGCTTCGTGAAGCCGATGTGATTGTGGCCGCCTCTCCTATATATTTTTACAATGTTACTGCACAGCTCAAGGCGCTTATTGACAGGAGCCAAACCCTGTGGTCCCGGAAATACAGGCTAAATATCGAGGACCCCCGAGGGAAAATGAGGCGTGGGTTTTTGCTGTCCCTAGGGGCCACCAAAGGAAAAAATCTCTTCGAAGGGGTTAAACTCACGGCACAATATTTTTTTGATGCAGTCAGAGCAAGTTATGAGGGGAGCCTCACTTATTGGCAGATAGAACATCGAGGGGATATGGAAAAGCATCCAACCATGCATGAAGAGGTCCGGGATGCGGTAGCTGGTCTTTTAAAACCTTTTCTGGCCAGGAAAAAAATATTGTTTGTGTGCCGAGAAAATGCCTGTCGCAGTCAGATGGCTTCAGCATTTACTCAGTATTCGGCCGGAGATAAAATTGAAGCCATTTCCGCAGGGAGCAAACCCGCGGATTCCATTAATCCTGACATGGTGAAAGCCATGCAGGAGAAAGGGATAGACATGGCCTTTCGCAGAACCCGATCCCTGAGTCAAGCAGTTTCGGATTTACAACCGGATATGATTATCAGCATGGGCTGTCAGGAAGAATGCCCATTCATACCCGGGACACAAACATTGGACTGGGATTTACCGGATCCCGCCGGTCAATCCATGGAATTTATGCGAACTGTGCG
>Ga0315537_1001388_pt1 | contig 19029 bp, 10 predicted proteins | sample SalMarSW160270MG_FD_203091 | JGI IMG/M metagenome (GOLD analysis project Ga0315537, IMG submission 203091) | Salt marsh sediment microbial communities from the Plum Island Ecosystem LTER, Massachusetts, United States - Salt Marsh Sediment SW1602-70 ...
TTTGAACCACTCAGGGACAGGATTCGACTTCTCCAACGATGCAAAGTTGGGCTGAAAATCTTGCTTTTGAGTCTGAGCTGAGATTTTATCAGTTATTCCTGTGATAAATAGGCTTAGAGTAAGTGCGATCAAAAATATTTTTGTTTTCATAGTAGAATTGTACTCATTTTGTTTATTAAATAATTTCTAATTCTTTGGCGAGTTGACGCCGTAAAGCGCCATTGCATAATCTACAGTGGCATTTCCGCGCTGCGTAATGATTGAACGGTTGTTATATGCAGCACCTTTATTGAATATGTCTGACCTGGTCCGGCGCCATCCCATTGAAAGATATCCCTTCTTTCCCTTCAACTCAAATGCATACCTGTGCCCCGCCTTCAGTTTTACCTGGTTGCTTTTTTTCAAATCGAAATGAATCAGTCCGGCAGCTTGTACCTCGTAGGCGATTTTCAAGCCTCTGCCGGAATTAAAGAGATTCTCAGTTACAGTATAAGACCTATTGTTCACCTGCTCGGAAACCGACCCCATATCATACAGACCTAACACAACAGTGTTTTCGTCGTCATAGCCTAAACCGTCGCCGCCATAAATGCTTATGCGGTCCAGCGTGAAGTCTTCATGAACTTGAAATGTCTGCCCCATAAATTCACAGTTCCGATTGGCATTGAAAGATCCGCAATAGGTCGCCTTGTAGTATGGATTGTCAACCGTTGCGATCATTGGCTCGCCCGACCAGGCTTGCGGCGCAAAGCCCGCATTCTGGGTCACAATCACTCCTTCGTCGGATTTGTTCTTGACAGGCTCTGGAAAGGGTGGCGGCGGCGGAACATCCCGCATTGGAACGGTGACACCTTCCGCGCTGGGTGCTGTCCTCAATGAGCCATCGGGCAGATAATAAAGATAATCTACAAAAACAGAACGAAGGTTATTGCGACCCTTTACTCCGTTCAGGACAAGGTCAGCATTATGGGAAAAGTAGTAGGACTTGCCTTTAAAATCGATAACGCCTACATGCATGGATGGACTGGGCTTCATGGTTTCCGCAAGAACTCCGCGATATGTCCACGGACCCGTGATTTTGTCTGAGGTCGCATAACAGGTTTTTTTACCGGTCCACTGCCATGCGAAACCGGAATAAATCAAATAATAAATGCCGTTATGCTTATGAAGCCACGGTCCTTCCGTGTAGTTCGGGAGGGGTATCGTCATGATTGGATCATCGATTTCAATCATGTTAGGCTTAAGTTTTACCATATAGCAGTTGGGATTTCCCCAAGCCATCCAGGCTGTGCCTTCTTCATCAAATAACACAGTGGGATCAATGTCGTCCCAGGCATTGGGACTCGGCGTCATTTGATCGGTGATAAGAGGCTCGCCCTTGGCGTCGACAAACGGCCCGGTCGGGCTGCCTGAAACAGCTACACCGATGCATCTCTGGCGTGGACTTTCTCTCTGCAAAGTCACGTAGTAATAGTATTTGCCGTCTTTTTCGACAGCCTGGCCAGCCCATGCATCTCTCAAGCCCCACTCAAAGTCTGTAGGCTTCAGGATGACGCCATGCGAGTTCCAGTTAATCATATCTTTTGTGGAATAGAGCCGCCAACAAGGCATAACCCATTGGTCGTTTTCATCCCTGATGTCGGATCCAGTATAGACATAGAGCGTATCCCCAACAACCAACGGAGCAGGATCGGAAGTAAAGGCATCCCTAAAAATAGGATTTACACCCGGAGCCAATGTCTTGGATGAATCAAGCTCATCCGCCGCATAAATCATACCTGATTTTCGTAAAGCCGCGCTAGGACCAACATAAGTGTCCTTCAAACCACCCCAATCGATGACAATGCGCTGGATAATGATACCGGGGTCACCGCAAGTTAAAGTAAGGGTGTGTTTTCTGGCGGCCTGTTTTACGGGAAATTTGGCCACTGCAACGGCACCATTCTGAAGCACCTGGTCTTTCCAGGCCTTGGAAAACTCTTTGGGTTCATTTTTAGCGATGAATGCCGGCTGTCCGTCTACCGAAATACCAAATTGAGTGCTTTTGCCTTTGTAGAGCGGGAAGGAAGGCACAGTATAAACATACACGGTGACAGAATCGGCATTCACTCCCGAGAATTCGTATTCGAAGCGGGACCCATTGAGGTCTTTCGGATCTACTGCTTGTTCAGTGGCTTGGCCTAATTGAATGGCATTCCAATCGTAGCCGATGCCTCCGATAAGGCGAAGGGTGTGCCCATTTTTGGCAACTTTATTCTTGAATTTTCTCAAGTCAATGACCGTGCAACCTTCTAATTGGTTTTTGCTTTTCTGAGGAGCTAAATCGACGGGTGTGTTGCCAGCCCCTTCGGTCCGAACTACCTTAGGCATATTCTGATATTTGGCACACCACCCGGGAGCAAGCTTCATCATGCCGCTCCATTTCCCGTTAAGCATTGTGTTGTATGTCTCGGTCAGGCGGTTAATTTCATCATAAGCAGCTTTGGCTTGCTCTGCCGCCCAGTTGACGGAAGCGAAATTATTTTCTTTTGCCTGTTCGTTACTGAGTTGGGCCAGGAGGAATTTTCGGTTCATCTGATAAGAACCCATAACAGGGTAGCCCACCATCTCGAAAAATGCCGGGCGGTAATTTTCGGGCAATTCATGGAGAATTTCATCAGCCAAATCGGAAATCCGTTGATAATCAGCCAGGCGCTGCTGGGCGTCGTTATAGTTTTGGAATGAATATTCAGTATTGGATATTTCCCTGAATTCCATGGCATCCCATTCGCGTTCCCACCCCATGAATTCAGGCTTACGGCTCCACGCAAGCCGATAATACGCATCAAGAATATCTTGGAATATCTTTTCATAGTTGGCTCCGAAGATGCCTGCCAAAAATTGGCTTTGGTGGCGATTGATGCTTGTGAAATCAAATCGTTCAACATCCCAAGCAAAGTCAAAGAACGTTTGAATACACAATTCGGCTGGTTTAATGTCGCCCACATTAAGCAGCCAGTATTGGTCCGCTCCCGTATTATATGCCTTTTTCAACTCTGCATACATTAGCACAGGCGGAGTTGTGCATAGCCATAAATAATCATGCGGCGGCCCTAAATAGGAACTATGATAATATACGCCTGAACCACCACTGCGTTTCTGTTCTTCGGGATTGCTCAAACGTTTGATGTAACCGTAGTTGTCATCCGTCCAAACCAAGGTGACATCGTCAGGGACTTCCAAGCCCAGTTTATAAAGATCCAGCGTTTCTTTGTAAGGAACAAATATCTGGGGAATGTCGCTTATCGACTTCTGCAAATACTTTTGGAGGATTTCCCGCTGGTCGGATATTACCTGAGCCAAGATGTTCACCTTTTCCGACTCGGAAAGATGCCCCCTCATACCTTCGTCGTGGATGCCACGCATGCCAATAGTGTAGATATTCTCATAGGATGAGGCTTCGCGCACACGGTCATCCAATTTTTTAAGGATAGTATCTTTGTTGGTGGCATAGTTCCATTCTCCATCACGCTTGCCGTCCCATTCCGATTTCGCCGCATTATTAAACAACAACGGTTCGCAATGGGAAGTTGTGATGATGATGCCATACTCATCGGCTACCACTTTGCTTTCGGCATGGGAATAGAAAGCTCCCGTGCAACTATGCATGGCTGGAGCAAACATATTTCCTTTAAGCCGGAGTAACAACTCGCAAACCCGGGCATATGTTTTGGGCCCGATGTCTCCCAACTCTTTTTCATAATTTTTGGATGCCCACGGTTTTAGTCCCCAATCCTCGTCGTTGATGAAAATCCCGCGATATTTGACCGCCGGCGGTCCCTGTACGACGGGTTTATTGGATACGTAGATATGCTCCTTGTGAGGCGTCGGCACATCGGCCCACCAATACCAGGGCGAAACGCCAATCGACTCGGAAAGGGTGAAAACGCCGTAGGCAGTACCTCGTCGGTCGCTTCCCGCAATCACCAGTGCCTGGTCAATTCCTTTAAAAGGTTTTTTAACCCTGACAATCGTAAACGCCTCCCACCAGCCTTTGACAGCAGACACGTTGAGTTTTTCCGAACGAACCAACTCATCGATATACCGACTCTTTCCGATGGTCCCGATAACGATGATGCTGTCCGCCTTCGTCGGCAAATCTGTCAGAACATCGGGTTTCTGGTCCGTTACTCGTTGAATATCTTCCGAGAACAGATTGGCGGCGATCTTGACAACAGCTGCATCTTTTTGGTCAGAAACAATATTCGTTGCGATTTTTGAAACAACCGGAAAAGTCCCAAAAGCAGGCTTGTCTTTTACTGTAATTCCATTAGCATTCGCATACGCAATTACTGCAATCACAAAAACAAATAGACAAATATAACGGAGTGTTGCTTGCTCTTTACGTATCTTCATTTCAGAATTCATTAACTTTTTGTATTGCTATATGTTTTGCCTTGACGCTGTAACATGCCAGGGTTCACTTGTTAACCACTTGTAACTCTCATTTTAAGCCAAAAAACGCGATTTAACTCATTGTAAATATTAGTATCGGCGGTTCACGATTGGGGCACTCGCCCCGGAAGATCGGTCCGAAGAGCGGTTTCGTGGTAAAAGGTGTTTTTCATGGTGTATTATCGGGCCCTGCCGGGCTGACCGCCGCCAATGACCTTGCCGATGCCTGATGTCCTCAGCCATAATGACCTGATTTAAGACAGGTGGCTTAAAAGAATTTATTATAGAGGCGTTCATTTTAATTTTTCTTAAAGATATCTTTTCATAGTTTCTTCCTATGGGGCCGTCAGAATATTGATTTCGCTGGCGCTGGTAAACTTCGCACCATTAATCTCAGATAGTGAAACAAGCTTAAAATACCGCGCGGGAACTTCGCTCTTAAAGTCGACCGTATGCAGACGGAAGGCTCGACCGAAAAACCCTGATGCGGCTTTATCCCATTTTTCACCGTCCATACTGATATAAAATTCATATTCGCGGATATTGCCATTAGAATTATTGTCCTGACGGGGAAGATAGGTAAAACCCTTAAGTTTCATCGTCTTTTTCATGTCCACCTGTATGAAATGCGGATGATCGGGAACGTTCTGCCGCCAGCGCGTGTGCCAAATAGTGCCAGGATTTCCATCAATGGCGTTTTTCCCAAAATCACCGCTTTCCTCGCTGCTAACGCTGACCGTCCAGCCGCTGCGGCCCACTTGAGGGTAATAATATATCATAGCCAAAGCCGGGATGAATCCATCTTTATGTGCCTTGACAAAGATTCTTCCGCCACGAGTGATAGCACTACTTTTATTGTACGGTTTAAACTGGTCGGGTGTATCATACGCCACATCCAATATTGCCTCCGGATCGCCGCTAAGCAATTCGAGTTTACCGGCGCGAATGTATTCAAATCTCGGTGGTTCGGTCATATAAAAACGCTGTCGAACAGATGCATCGATCGCTCCGTCATAGGGCTGAATGCGATAACGAAAACTGTAGTGACCGGGTTTTAACCGATATTGTTCAAGTGTCGCCGGCCCACAACTGGCCCCTCCCAGACCGGTCAGACCCACATTAAGACTGACAACGATTTTGCCGTCGGGAACCAAGTCACAAGGATACTTTTTGGAGGCCAGCTCCTGTTGGGTAAATTCCAATGCCCCGAAATCCATCCGGTCCGAAGCCACAAACAGAACACCTTTACCGGATTCATCGCTCAGAGCCGCCCAGCGAACATCCGAACGGTTACCACAGAATTGCGGCTTTTGATAAAATTCATACATTTGTTTAACAGTGGTTTGATACAATCCAGTATTTGCGGCGGCCTTGCGATCTACATAGTTTTCGAACGGCCCGCGGCCGAAATATTCAACCTGCGTCAGATCAGGAGATATCTTCATATCAAAACCCACGCGCGGCAATACAGCAGGACCTTCTGTCAGATCAATACTGTTGTCAGAAACGATCACTCCACTACCGTCAACACACCATCGTGACAACACGTAATATGCGCCAGCTTCGGGCGAGATGTACTTACAATACATTGTAATGACACAAACGTCATTAATTATCTGCACATCATAGTCCGTCACTTCCGGAACGAAGGTATCCAGCCCTCTCCATCCGAATCTGTCATTATCACCCCGGGCACGGTAGATCGAGCAAACCGGCCCATCAGCCGCATCAGTAATGATTGCCTTGCCGTTCAGTTTAAGGCCGGCAATACTGCCTGTTGTTTTGCTGAAGACGACCTCCGTCGAACCAGCTGAAACCTTTATCCTATCGGCAAGCTTTTCAACTTTAGGCGCTGCGCTTTTGGCCATCCACTCTTTCGGAGTGGTTATGGGCAATTGAAACTGGTAATACGCCTGCTCAAATCCTTTTTTGGCATATAGCGTATCCTGTGCTAGTTTCCAGCTCAAGTTCACAAAGTACTCAACACCGGGCTGCGGGGTGACGAGCTTAAAGGGTACAGTAATTTCTTTGGATGTTGCCGCGGGGATAGAACCGGTCTTGAGTTGGCCGGACTGGATCACTCTGCCGTCAGCTGTCAGTTCCCAATCGCAGGTAAACTGATCCAGATCGATGAAATCATACTCATTGCGGATGCGGATTTTGCCAGCCACCGCGTCGATCACATCGACCCAGATGGACTGATACAGATACTTGACCTCTTGTAGTTTGGCGGTGTCTCGCCGGTCCGAAGTAACCACACCGTTGACACAAAAATTGCCGCTATTGGGCTTATCGCCAAAACTGCCGCCGTAGGCAAAAAAGTACTTATCACCGGCATCTACACCACCTCCAAACGGAGCTACAACGGCGGTGTGACCATCATCGCCATACTTCGCACGAAGGCCCTGGTCGACAAAGTCCCAGATACAGCCGCCAATGAGTGATTTTTCCCTGCGGTACAGTTCCACATATTCCTTCAGGTTACCCAGAGCATTGCCCATGGAGTGGGCATACTCGCAGACAAAGAAGGGCTTGATGGGATTTCCTTGCGGATATTCACTGAGCAGATCTAAGCTCGGATACATTCGGCTGTATATATCACCCCACTTGCTATTGCCTTCATAATGAATGGGACGCGATGAATCAATTTCGAGCATTGCTTCACGCTCGTACCTGAAGTTTTCCTCACGGCCGGCTTCATTTCCCAGTGACCAGAAAATAATGCACGGATGGTTCTTATCGCGTTGCACCATACGAACACCCCTGTCGATATGGGCCTCACGCCAGGCCGGATCACGGCTTAGAGTCCGGTCTCCATAGCCCATCCCGTGCGATTCAACATTAGCTTCATCCATGACATAGATCCCGTATTGGTCGCATAACTCATACCATCGTGGTGTATCCGGGTAATGACAGGTACGCACGACATTGATATTGTTGCGTTTCATGATCAGGATATCCTTGACCATCATTTTCTCAGTCATGACCCGACCCCGGTCAGGATCAATTTCGTGACGGTTGACACCCAAGAATTCTACAGGACGCCCATTGATCAACACCTGCTGATCAGCAATCTCCACTGTTCGGAAGCCGACCTTACTTGCGGTTGATTCACCGGCCGAACTATTAATCACGAGCGTATAAAGCGCTGGCGTCTCGGCAGACCAGCTCTGTACGGTTCCAGCATCCAGTTCCATGAATAATGTTTCCGTGGAGAAAAGTCTTACTGAAACGGTTCCAGAAATGGTTTTGACCTTTTTCTGATTTGGATCAAACAACGTCGCTTCAATTTCCACTTTTTCATCGTTAGACGAGGCATTATTGATCGAAACAGAAATATCCAACTTACCTTTTGTGTATGTTTTATCCAAGTGCGGTATAATAAAAAAGTCGCGGATAGCCTGTTTCGGTTGAGCATAAAGAACCACATCACGATAGATACCGCTGAGCCGCCAGAAGTCCTGATCCTCCAAATAACTGCCATCGCTCCAGCGATACACTTCGGCAGCCAATAAATTGGCCCCGGTTTTGACGTACGTGGTAATATCGAATTCCGCTGGGGTCATGCTGCCCTGTGAATAGCCAACCTTTTGACCGTTGACCCATAGATAAAATGCGCTCTGGACGCCTTCGAACTTCAGAAATACCTGCATTCCATCCCAGTCCTTCGGCACTTGAAATTCATACCGATAACTGCCCACTGGATTGGGCAGCTTACTTTTGGTATAATCACCCCGCACCGGATCCATGGTACGAGGGGGATTATTGTTGTTGAAAGGATAGGTGACATTCGTATAAATCGGCACACCATAACCCTCAACTTGCCAGTTTGATGGAACAGGAATGGTTTTCCAATCGCCGTCATCAAAATCCGTTCTGTAAAAATCCATTGAGCGCTCCGCCGGGCTGGGGACCCAGTGGAATTTCCAGTCACCGTTGAGCAGTTGCATCCGCGAAGAAAGTTCAGGGGCCATTTTCGCCGCGTTGGTTTTATCTTCGTATACCACCATGGTCGAATGGGGTGTGACGGTGTTGATATGTAAAACATGTTGATTTTGCCAATCTTCTGCTGCCATTACACAAGTCACGCCTAAAATTAACTGCATCAGAATAATATTACCTTTAGTCATAATATTTCGTCTTTCTCTCTTAATTAACTGTTGATTCAAGCCAATCAGTTACCATTAATTTTAAGTCATCCATGTCAATTTTGCAATCGCTATTGATATCGCTTCTCACCAACTCACAGGGATTAATTACCTGAACCCATCGATATCCCTATCGATATCCCTCTAAATTGGTTTTTTTATCTGTTTGAAATCGATATAAAAAAGGGGGTTGTTATGAAGCAGCTGGTCAAGCTCAATACTATACCGTCAGGTGACGGTAAACGTTTTCAATATGTTATCCGCTATGTGGATGAAAATGGAAAAAGGCGGTGGAAAAGCCTGGGACACGCAAACAAGCGTAAGGCCGAGCGGCAGTGTGCTCAACTGGTACATGAGCTCAGGGTTGGTTGTGTTAGTCCGGAATCTATGATACTTCGCAGGTTCATGAATGATTCTTTGAAAAGGACAGGAAAACAGATAAGGGAAAGCACTAAAGACGAGTGCAGGTCCGCCATGGAAGATTTTATCAAAAAAATAGGCAATATGGATTTCCTGAAAGTAAAGCACAGACACGGGGGAATGTTTATCCGGTCGTGCCTTGATTCTGGAAACAGACCTGCTACGGTTGCCAAGAAAATGAGGCACCTCAAGAGGATGTTTCATCTGGCGGTCGACCGAGGACAGCTTGAAGAAAATCCCCTATGGCGGATAAAACCCCCAAAGTCTCCCAAGAAGAAAGTCCGAATATTTTCCTCTGATGAATGCCGGAAAATTTTGCAAGCGTCAAAGGAATTCCAGGATCAGCGGAGGGTACGATGGGATATACTTATTGTCATGGCACTTGTTACTGGGATGCAGCGTGGTGAACTTTTGAATTGCATCTGGAGTGATATTGACTTTGAGACCCAGGCCGTATCAGTGTCTCCCAAAGAGCACACCAAATTGACCTGGGAATGGCATATCAAGGATTCGGATCGCAGGTTTCTTCCCCTGACCGATGAGGTGATCAATATCCTTACAGAGTACCAGTCACAGCTCCGTGAAGACAACCCTTACGTGTTTGTGCCCTATGAGCGTTGCAGGCATATCCAGAAGCTAAGAAAACACGGCAAGTGGAAGTTTTCAGATTCACGAATCAAGGTTGTCAACAACATGGGCAGGGATTTCAAAGTGATTCTGAAAAGGGCAGGAATTAAATCGGCCCAGTTCCATGATCTTCGAAGGACCGCCCTTAGCAACTTGCTTGCCAATGGCATGTCTGAGCATGATGTAATGATCTTGGCCGGACATGCAAGCTTTTCCACAACACACACTTTTTACCTGGCTGTAGCGGATGATTTGGTGGACCGTGCAAGGCAAGCGGCAGCCCAGTCGCTGTGTCCGGATTTGGTGCAGCAGGGGTCTGGAGAAGAAGAGTAAAAAAACCGACAACCATAACTTCTTGCCGGTTAAGAACTTGACTAATGGGCAGGGGCGGATTTGAACCGCCGACACACGGATTTTCAGTCCGTTGCTCTACCAACTGAGCTACCTGCCCGGCAGCGGAAAGACACGAATATATCAAAGCCTCCCGACATTTCAAGACAATAAAAACCAGCTAAACACCCAGAACTTATCATATATTCAATGCAGTGGTTATGTTCAACGTGAAAGGTGGTAGTTAAGGCAGGCAGATTAAGTGCTTGGTTGCTCAGCGGCGGTATAGGCTCGTATAGCTTTCGACAAACCCCGCCTGACGGCGCAAAGCAGCCTGATTTGGCGCCGGTCAAAGTTCCGGCCGGAAAGTTTGTAGAGCAGTATAAATCCGGCAACCGGCCTGTTGGCTGCGATTGGTATGGTTATTGCCGAACTATCTTTGAGTATCGCCGGGCTTACCTGCAGTCCCATCTGTAACAACTCATCTGTATCGCATGGATGGTTGGCTTTGGTAATGGATTCGACCAATTCATTGGTGAAGTATTGCTCCAGTCGGTGTGCCTCGTCAGTCCCGTTTGTATTACAGTCGAAGGCGTATAACTGGAAATTGTCTTGCTGACTGAGGAAAAAGGCGAGGTTCACATCTGGAATTTGCTTTTTTATCATAGAGGCGCAAGAACAGAACAGATTGTCTAAATCACTGACACCTATTAGTGATTCATAAAACTCGCCTGCAAAGGTCAGCGTACGTACTGTGTCGAGAAAATCGCTGTGAGCGGCAATTATGTCGTTGCACAGTAAGTCAATCTGTGCCGCCTGTTTTTTACGCTGGCGGTTGAGGCGCTTAACAAGCAGTCTTATTCTGCTGTTGCGTTTTGAGTCCGTCATTAAACCCTTCTCCACATTAACGGCAGGAGGCCAACTCCACTTTGGAATTCGACATTAAGGCGTAAGTTCTTTAAGAGCAGGGCCATAAAAAAAGGCCGCCCCAATGCGGCCCTATAAACAGCAGTCTATCAGTTTTATATCTTTGCCTTCTTGTCTCGGCTTCTGCGACGATATTTGTATCGAGCGGGTTTTTTCGGACTTAGAACATCGCCTGTTTGACAGAATGTTACCTGCCGACTTAACCGGATTTTACTCGGTCATTTCACTGATAAAGACGTCTGCCTCGGCTATGGAGGCCTCCATCTCAGCAACCAGCGACGCCACATCAGCCTCGATAGTTACAAGTTCGTCCTGAAGAGACGTGACGGCCCGGGCATTGAGGTGATGCTTGAGATATAACACCTGGTCACGGAAGGCGCTGAGCACTGGGTTCATTTTTGACTCGGCCCGTTTCATTGCCGTCATCAGCTTTGCATAGCTTTGCTTTGTCTGAGTCAAAAGTTGTTCGTCGGAGGCCCGGTACCGTTCATTGGTATATTGGTCAAGCTCCTTTTCCCACTCCCGGAACAGGGCTTCGGCCACGTCCTGCACGGCATCTATACGGTCGCTTACCTTGGCGGCTTTTGCCTCGCTTTTATCCAGTTCAGACTTTAGCTGGTCGTATTTTTTCTGAAGCTCACCGCCTTCGAAGGTCACTACCTCGCTGAACTTCTCCAGGGCTGACTTGAACTGCTCCTTGGCCTGCTCTTGAGCATCACGGCTCTCCTCGACCCGCTCGACGAGAATATCGCGCTTGTGATACCCGAAGGTCTCCATTGTCTTGTAGTAGGCTTGTTGACAGCCGCCCACGATAAAAAGGCAAAGCAGGGGAGTAATATGAATTGTCCGTTTCATACGTATCTCCTTTTATGATTTATTAGTAACACATCCTGACCGATTATCCTGCAATCCTCTCGCCCTGTGAACTCAGAGCTTTACCGGGTTGCAGAGATTGCGCGGCTTGGCGGCTACCCTGCCGCATTTCTTGCATACAAACCTGGACTCACGAACCAGCTTTCTGTACTCAGACGGGTCACGGTCCTGTATGCCCAGATTGACCAGATAGCATAAATGCCTGTTGTGTCCTGAATGAGGGAGTTTAAATTTTGCCATGTCGGCCCTTTCAGAAAGCGGATTTAGATGTTCATTTCAGTTTTTTTCGTTAGCTTAGGAATTCAAGATTTCTCTTTTCAAAGACGGATTCTTTTTGTCGGGTAAATTCCAACCCTCGGCCTGTGACTATATCGTGCTGCTCCTTAACGAACTCTAAATACTGCAGAATGGCCCATGCGGTGTTATCCCATTTCATCTGGTACCCCCGCCGGTGCGCGCGTTTTTCCATCGCGAGCCTCCTTGCCCGGTTGAAGACCAGGTAATCCAGTGCCTGGGCAATCTGCTCGACGCAATCTTCGCCGGGGTCAACCAGAATACCCCTTGCATGAGAACCGATTACTAAGCCTTTTTGCCCCGCGTTCTCCGCATCCAGCAGCTCTACTGCATACCGGAATTTTGTTGCGATGGCGACTCGGCCGGAACCGACCGTATCGGCCAAGATGCCGCTGGATATCTGCTGCATGTTCAGATAAGGCAGCACCACCACATTGGTCGCACCGTATAACTTCATCAGTTCGTTTTCATCTAAAAACGTGTCCCACAAAACAATATCACAACAGTTTAGCTTGTCCGGTGATAATTCTTTTAATCTGCACCAGCGAACACCTGCCTCGGCAAGGGCCTTGTCCACATCGGCCTTGAACCGCTCATACGGTCCGCCGCCTTCGGCCTGGATGAACTCGGGGTGACATTGCCCCGCGATAAGATATACAATCTGTTTCCTCTGTTCTTCGGTTAGCGACTCGTTGACAAATTTTCCATAAGCCCGGATACCGTACGGCAGACCCTTATCAGGTGATTGCAGTCCGAGCGTGGTTACAAGGAACTTGTTCTCAAGATGTAACTGCTGTTTGATTAATAAGCGGTCATACTGCGAGGGATTCTGCATCCTTATACCGTGGTCGATGTGTTTTATCTTGGTGCGGTCGATTTTGTAGGTGTCTGATTCGAGTATGTCAACCGCGCTGCGAGTGGGAACAAGCAGGCCGTCTGTGTTCTGGGCCAATTCCTGCAGCACCGACCTCTGGTGTCCGTCTGGACTGTCCAGCACCGTATGCAGATAGGCCATGGCTACAAGCCCCGCGGTTCGCAGGGACTTTGCTATTTCGATAAAGTTCTTACCTTCACCGTCTTTACCGGGCCCTGCCGGGTCAAGCCCGTATTCGTGCTGGAGCAATACCACGGTTGGATTGGGGCTTTCCTGCGCCCTGGAGGCGATAGTCTCGGCGACCTCCAGCCATGATTGTGGGTTGTACTGGTCAATGACAAGGTCCACCGGGATGTTATACGCCAGACCTTCCTTATCTATAACGGCGATACGCACGTAACCGACTTCACCGGTAAAGCCGGCTAACGCGTTAGCCAAGTGACGTGAGAAAGTACCTATGCCGCAGGCGCGTGGAGGATAGGTGCTTACGATTCTTATGTTGTAAGGCATAACTAACCTCGATTCTGTCAGCAATACTGGTTAGAAACAGATGTTACGAATATAACTGAAAAGGGTGCGGAAAACAATTGGCTAACTTACTGCTATAAGCCCAAAAGCGAAAGGGTTTTCGCCCGTATTACATGTGCGAAAACCCTTTAAGTGCACCGAATTACAGTGGTTTTTAACCGCCCACAGTGCCTATATGCATATCATTGTCATATTTTATGGTATATTCGTAGGTGACTACCGTAGCCGTGTCATCAAAAGTATCAGGTTCGAGTGTCAGGTCCCACCTCAGGATGCCTTTTGCCTTTGCGCTTCTGAGGTATTCGCTGTTACCGCTCAGAGTAGAGTTTGTTTTGAAGTCGCTGATACCGAGGCCTTCATCTTCAGTATAGGGCATCCTGTCCATCAGTCGCAGATTAATCTTCCGGTCGCTGTAGTTGTTGATTGCAATACGGTACTTGTAATTCTCCACCCAGTTGCCGAGCCAGCTATCAATCTCTTTATCTTCAAGTTCACGGACGACCTGGATACGGCTTTCCACACCGAAGCCCACAGTAAACTTTTTGCCGACCGGCACCATGTCAAGACGACCCTTGCCTGCAAATTGGCCGTCGCGGTACATGTTCGCCGGCCCAGCCAGCAGAAGACTGTCGGAATTATTGACCGAATCAGCCTGGAGGTATACATAGTCGGTCAGAAGCGGTGTTGCAACAAAGATAAAATCGGCGTCAGCCTCGAATGATGTTATGGTCACTAATTGCTGGTCGCTCCTGCTGGGCATTGTCAGTTTGCCGGACAGGTTATAGGCAACACTTACACCTTCGTTTCGCGCAAAGGTTTCAGCCTGTTGCCTTATCATCCGCAGACTTTTCTTGTCGGCTTTGAGTTCTATCATCTGGTTACCTGTGGCGAGCTGCTGCAGTTCACTTTGAGCGGCTTTACCTCTGATGCCTGCTTCCCGTCGCTGCCTTTGAAGCTGTTCGAAATCCTCTGTCAAATCACGCCATTTTGAAGAATCGCTAATCGGACTCGACTGTACATTCAGCGCATCGACCGGAATTCCTGATGGCCCCTTTGATATCGCTCCCGGCATAAGTCCAACTTTCATCGCATCCAGAACCGGCGCGCCGGCCTCAGTCGTAGGTTGAGCGGTGGAAAGGCTGACCTGTACGCCGTCCCAGTCTTCACCGCTTGACTGGTGTATCACTGCGTTATACTCGATTAACATCTTCTCCTCACCCGGCATCGCGCGCAGATTATACTGCGGCAGCCAGCTTGCGTTATTTACCAGGTAGCTCAGCGAGATTTGGCCGTGTATTTTGCCGGGGCTGTCGATATAAATGATAGCTTGCCGTTCTTTTTTGCTTCTTCCGGCCTTGAGCTCCTCTAACCGCTTATTCAATAGTCCCAGTTCCTTTTCGAGCTGAGACTTTTGCTGTTCGAGGTCGACATTTTCCTTGTGCCAGAAGACGGATTTCTTTTCCAGATATTCGGTGACACCACTTAGGCCATCGGGCTGCAGCAGGGCTCGATTTAAATCCTGTTGCTCACCCTGTAGTGTTAACTCCCAGAGCTTGTTGTATCTGTTCCAGCATTGTCCGCTGTGTTGACGGTTCCTGTCTGTTACATAAATCCTTTTCTGAATATCCTCGATTTGAGCCTCGAGTTCTTTTACCTCCTCTCGTGTGTCTTCTTTGATTGATTTTTCTCGATAGCGTACGCTGATAACCCTTGCATCGAGCCCTGATTGGGCGAAGAGGCTCTCGGAAACAATCCCTTCGGGCAAATCAGGTACGATTATTTCTGCGGTTCCTTCCGACAGGTCTGTTTCGATAATTCGCGTCACCAGCGCCTGGCCGCGATAAACAATTACGCTGTCAATTCTGCCGGGCACCTCCAGCGGTTGAGCTGTCGTGTACACGGCTGCAAAAGTCAAAAATACTGCTGTGATTATTAGTCTTACTTTTTCCATTTTTGCTGCTCCTTTGAAATTCTCCACATCAATACACCGGTCCATCTGAGTAGATGATGTTCTTTTTATTGGCTTGGTCTTTGATACACTCGTAGAGTTGGTGGTCTAACGAATCCGTATCATTGAGATTGTTTTTTTGAATTTCCTGCTTGATGTAGTCTTGTCTTTTCAGGCTTAGCTCTTCGATTTGCTTTTGAATCCGAGTTCTCTCAGCAGTCATTTCAGCCACGTATTCTTTTCGCTGCTGTAGAGTCATCTTTTGCAAGCGTTCGTCCAGTTGGTCCGTCTCGAGTTTGTTCAGGTCAATGTTGCCGGAGGAAACATCCATAACCAGTTCTCGTCCACCCAGAAAATTGTCGCTGCCGGCTTCACTTGCGTTGAACTTGGCGCGGGCAGCCTTGGCGCCGGCCGGGGCCATTTCATAGAGCTTATCGCCTCGCTCGACTCGGGTGATTTGCTCTGCGATTTCTTCCTGACTGCCGTAGAATATACGTGTGCTGTCTAAACGGACCGACAACTCGGCAAGATTCGCATCAAACGGCGTGGCCTGTACAATCGCGCTGCCGGACTGGTCGACACAGAAGAATTGACCTTCTGCTTTCTTCGCAATATCCCGCCAGACTGGGGTGGTATCAGCATACGTGCCGCACTGAATTGTGTTGACGATAATCCCCTTCTCCGCAGCGAGCTTACAGCTTTCAGGATATTTCACGTCATTGTCATAGTCCATATGCGGCGGATAGTCACCCACCAGAAAGACCACCCTGTAAGTTGTCTCATCCGTGCTCCATTTCATACTGGTTACAGCCTCATGGAGCGCCTGATTCACACTCTCCGGCCCGTCACCGCCGCCGTTTGCCGCAAAATCCATCAGGAATTCATAAACCGCATCCAGGTCATCCGTTAATGCAAGGTGCCTGGTTACATATTCGTCCCCGCGGTCTCTGTAGCCAACCAGTCCCATCTTAATTTGTGGCGCCGGTTCGGTCATCGCCAGTGTATTTGCTATTGACCATATCTTCTGCTTGGCTGCATCTATCAAACCGCTCATACTGCCGGTCGTATCCAGAACAAATACCACCTCAATCCTGGGTTTTTGCCGTATTGTTTCTGTCGTTTCCATCGTCTCTTTAGCCATAGCGTACACTGTTAAAACTATCGCAACAGTTGCCAGAGTCACTATCATCTTTTTCATAGTGTCACCTACCTTTATTTGGCATATCGTTATCACTTACTCATTTTGTACCTGGTCCTTTGACCAGGACCGGCTCGCCGTCAACCAGAAGCAGCACGTCGCCCCCGAGGGCGATACTGCCTTGCCGGTTGCTTGCCGCAAGTTTTGCAACAAGTTCAATGAACTCAGGACTTGCAAATTCAATTACAAATTTCGGTTTGATTTTTGCTTCATCTTTCAACAATCTGCTGTCAACCCAGCGATTTGCTCTGTAATAGTAGGCCCGGTCGTTTATCTGCTGAACATTGGCGATCGCTATCTGCCTCATATCCTTGTCATAGTAAACGTTTCGAGCGTTGAGTTGTGACTGGACCTTCTGGCCGGCTATGTTGTAACTTTGGCTGATTGCAGCCTCTCCCGAACGAATCCGCATTGCCCGTTCCTCGAGCATATCAGCCGCGCCATAAAAGATGGCTTCCGGATTCTCGAAGTTTGTTCCCTCTCTCGCCAAAAAAGCCGTGTATTCGGTGAGTATTCCAAACTCCGTTGACAGCCTTACTATCTCATCGACAAGCTCCTTTGTCTTTGGGTCGTCGGTCGGCGAGCCAGGTTCTGCTCCGAGCTGCCTGACGGCGTCAATCAGTTCTGCAATCCTTCTGCTGGCCCACAGTCGCGGCACAAAACCGTTCTTTTCACTTGCCTGGTCAAAATCGAACTGAAAACTGAAAGTGCGCTGCTTGCCCCTGTAGTTGCCTGTTAGCTTGAAAACAATCGGTTCTGTGCCTATGTATTGCCCCAACAGCACGAGCTGGTCACCCTCGAAGAAATCCGCAATCTCTCTTGGCAGGATGTCTCGGCACCTGCCCACGGCAGGCTCGCTGTTCTTGCCGAGAACTTCGAGTTCAACGTCGGCAAGTATCGGGCCGGTAAGTCTCTTGAACACCTTCGCTATCTTTGCCTCAACGTCTTCGCCCGGCAATATGTATTCGGCCTTGGCTCTTGAACCCTCGGCGATTTTATCAAGCAGCGGTGCATTAAGGTCCACCCCCACACCGACAGTAAAGACTCTGCGCTTATATGGATTCGACTTTATAGCCAGCTCGCGGATTGAGACTTCGGAAGTCTGTCCAACCGTAGGCAGCCCGTCCGTCATGAACAAAACGATTGGCAGCATATCGCTGTTTGTCGGTTTTTGTTCCAGCGCAATGCGCAGCGCCTCGTGCAAATTAGTCCCCCCATTAGCCGTTATGCCTTCAATGTATTTTCTTGCAGCCTCCTCGGTTTCTGCGGTTTTCAAAACAGGCTTAACTGAGAACCAGTCAACCGAGTCGCTGTATGCAAGGACATTAAAGGCTTCGCCGTTGTTGAGTCCGGCGATAATCTGCAAAGCGGCCTCCTTGACCTGCTGAATTTTCTCGTTTCGCATACTGCCCGAGCGGTCGATTACAAGTGTAAGCTCACGCTGTATTGATGACTTCTCAGAGTTCGTTTTATCCGGGCTCAATCCCGCTAATATAAGGAAGTAGCCGCCCCCAGTTTTATCTTCCGGGTAAGCGAACATCGAAGCAGTTACGCCGTTTTCCTGCAGAAGGTAGCTGAGTCTGAAGGAACCCGGTTCTTTTCTGGATTGCTCCTGGATTCTTACGGATACTTCTTTATCGCTTTTTCTGTCTAATGTAAGTTTATGACTGGCCGAGTAAACCGTTGATATGGGCGCCTTGGCCTTGATGTTGACCGTAATGTCCCACGGAACTTCGTATGACAGTGATTCGGTACGCACCAAGGTATAGTCAATCCTGTTACCGTTCACTTCCAGCAGGTGTTCATAAGTCAGGCGAACCTTTTGTGTACTTCGAGCCTCGATGGGAAAGACACTCGAGCGAATCAGGTTATATCCGATGAACTCTACTAATGCAGGGTCCCGAATCTTTGCCACTAATTGTTCATAAATCTGCCTGGCCTGGTCCTTGGCCAGAACCTCTGCCGTAATTTCTCCGCCCGGGCCGTCATAGGCAAAGCCCTTGGCTACGGCTTCGTCCGGCACGGGAAAAATCAGCTCGGCTTCCTGCCTTTGATGTGTGTTGTTCCTCAGCTCTATCTCAACTGTTGTTGTCGCTGCACTGTGCAGGATATCCACGAGCACATTGACTTTTATAACCTCTATCGCATTTAGGTGCCGAGGTGCAAACGCCGTTCGTCTGCTCTGTGGTATGATGACGTTGTCCGTTACTTCTCTGACGCCGACATGACGAAGCTGACTACAGGCTATGGGTGCAAATATCGTCACCAAAAGAATGACCAGATAGTTTTTTTGACGTGACATCATTTTTATTCTCCCTAATTGAGACCACATTATTGAAGTTGTTCACTGTTTATAGTATAAGCCATAACACTCCCGTTGTTTTGTAAATAGTATGTAAAAACTCCAGAACTTAGGTGATGTCCCCCC
>Ga0315537_1001390_pt1 | contig 19015 bp, 15 predicted proteins | sample SalMarSW160270MG_FD_203091 | JGI IMG/M metagenome (GOLD analysis project Ga0315537, IMG submission 203091) | Salt marsh sediment microbial communities from the Plum Island Ecosystem LTER, Massachusetts, United States - Salt Marsh Sediment SW1602-70 ...
ATGCAGATGTGCGCTGCTCGTCTTTGTATGTGCTGGGATGAAGCCACCTTATTCAGTTTCCACAAGGGGACAAACGGTGAAAAGAAGGCAAAGCTAGCTGAAGCTGTCAAAAAAGGAAACGATGTTATGCTCCTTCCAGACCCTAAGGCTTTTTCTCCTTGCGAGGTTGCCAAGTTTCTTATCGATAATGGGATTGATGAAGAAACGCCTGTTTTTGTGTGTGAGAACTTATCACTTAATAATGAAAGAGTCGTCTCCAGCACTTTAGAGGAAATTTTAAAGATTAATTTCAATCCTTTATGTGTGATGGTTATAAGACCGCGTCACAAGCATAGAGGTCAAGCTCGATGTTAAATGGTGGTTGATATGTGGTCATACAAGACTCCAGGAATTCCCGATGAACTGTTCTCGCAGAGTGACAAAGTTCCAGGACCCACAAAGGAAGAGGTAAGAGTGCTAACCATCTCGAAAGCTCGTCTTCGCGAAGGTTTCTACGTTGTAGATGTCGGTTGTGGCACAGGCGGCTTAACCGTTGAGGCAGCCCTTCAAGTGGCTCCGAAAGGCAAGGTCTTCGCCATAGATGAAGATGAAACTGCTGTCAGGTTAACTAGGGAAAATGTAGAAAAATTTGGTGTTCAAAATGTAGTGCAGGTAATACATGGAAAGGCTCCTGAGGTCATGTCAAAACTGCCGAAAGTTGACGCTGTAATCATCGGCGGAAGCGTGTCATTAAGGGAAGTAATACGGGCTTCCTATGAGAAGCTAAAGGAGAACGGCAGGATAGTCATAAACGCCATACTGCTGGAAACAGCGTACACCGCGTTAGATGAGATCAAGAAGCTGAACTTCAAAGATGTAGATGTTACACTGGCCTTCGTGGCTAAAGGAAGAGAGGTAAATTCTAGAACCATGATGGTGGCACGGAATCCGATCACGATAATATCAGCTACAAAAGCTTGAGGTGAAACGCTTGGCAGGCAAAGTAATTGGAATTGGTGTAGGTCCCGGCGATCCTGAGCTTATCACAGTTAAGGCTGCAAAAACATTGAAGACAGTGGATGTGATTTGCGTTCCGAAAGCTCACGCTGAAAAGTCCAGCATGGCTCTTGCCCTAGTTAAGCCTATCTTAGAAGAGAGGAAAAAGCCTCCTGAAATACTTGAATTGGTTTTTCCAATGATAAAAGACGAGCTTGGGCTTAAGAGAGCATGGGCCAAAAACGCTGACATTCTCGCCGAGAGGGCAAAAAACGGCGAGACCGTTGCTTTCATCACGGTTGGCGATCCCATGTTCTACAGCACGTTTGTTTATCTTTGCCAAAGCATTAAGGAAGAATGCCCCGAGGTCAAGCTGGAAATAATTCCCGGCGTAACATCATTAACTGCTTGTGCCGCAAGCTCAAAGATACCTCTTGCCGAAAAAGATCAAGCGGTGGCAATTATTCCCTCAGCCTTTGATTCAAAGCACATCGGAGAAATAGCCAAGTACGTCGATAATCTTGTTTTCATGAAGGGTTCTCAACGCTTAAAAGAACTGGTTCCAATCTTGAAGGGTTCTGGGTTCGCAGAAAATTCAACAGTCGCTTTAGTGAGAAGATGCACCATGCCGGAAGAAAAAGTGATTGTTGGAAAGCTTGGCGATGTGCCAAGCTGGGATATCCACGAAGATTATTTTTCCATGACCATAATAAAAAAGGCGAAACTTCAAAGTAACCTTAAACAGAGTGATGTATTATGAGCCAAGTTGTCTTTATCGGCGCGGGTCCCGGCGACCCTGAACTGATAACCATAAAAGGAAAGAAAATCCTTCAAAAAGCAGATGTTGTCATTTACGCTGGTTCGCTCTTAAACCCTGAAATACTCAAATATGCCAAGCCAGGCGCTGAGCTGTACGACAGCGCTACGATGCATCGGGAAGAGGTTTTTAAAGTATTTGTGGAGTCTGCACGAGACGGCAAGCTTGTGGCGAGGGTACACGATGGCGACCCAAGCTTTTTCGGCGCCTTACAGGAACAGTTGGATTTCCTTGAAAAAGAGAAAATAGCGTACACCATAATTCCAGGAGTGAGCTGTTTGCAGGGTTCTGCGGCAAGCCTAAAGAGAGAATTGACCTTGCCCAACGTTTCACAGACCGTTATAATAACAAGACCTGAAGGCAGAACGCCCGTGCCAGAGTCCGAAAGCATAAGAAAATTAGCGATGCATCAGGCAACCATGGTCATCTTCTTGGGCACTTCGCAAATAGCCGCGGTCATTGCAGAGCTTCAAAAAGGAGGTTACCCTGAAGACACGCCAGCGGCAGTAGTGTACAAGGCTACGTGGCCTGAACAGAAGATTGTCAAGGGCACCTTAAGCAATATAGTTGAAAAGGTTAAGGATGCGGGAATAAAGGCGACGGCTTTGATCTTTGTGGGGAAGGTCTTAAATCCTGAGACTTTCGATTTTTCGAAACTTTATGATCCTTCTTTTACCACTGGCTTTCGTAAAGGCGTTAAAGATGTTCGCTAAAGGAATAGCAGTTGTCGCCATCACGAGGCGCGGAGTTGAAACCGCCCTCAGAATCAAAGCTGCACTGAGCAGCTTGGAATTACCTTGTTTAGTGTTCGCTCCGAAAAAGTACGATCAGAAAGGTGTTGTTCCATTAGACAAGAAACTGGGAGAGTTCATAAAAGAAATTTACAGCAAAGTCGACGCTATAGTGGCTGTTATGGCAAGCGGCATAATCATCCGAGCGGTCGCTCCATGCCTTGAGAGTAAGCTAGTTGATCCTGCGGTCTTAGGCGTTGACGCTTCTGGGCGTTTTGTCATAAGCTTGCTGTCAGGGCATTATGGCGGAGCCAACGAGCTGACAAGGTTAATCGCTAATGGGATAGGTGCTGTGCCTGTCATCACCACTGCGTCTGATGTTATGGGGAAACAGAGCGTTGACGAACTTGCCAGAATTTTACATTTATCCATAGAGAATCCTGAAAGTCTCGCTGCCGTGAACTCTGCTCTAGTAAACGGAGGCAGACTCGTCTTCGTTTTGGTTGGCGACGTAAAAGTCCCCACGAACAAAATTTTGGGCTACGAGATCAAAAAGGCGGACAGCGGAAAACAGGCAATAGAAATCGTAAACAGTTTTGATGCAGGCGTAATAATCACGAAAGAAACGTTGCCAAAGGACAAGTTGACAAAGCCAGTTACAATACTTAAGCCTAAGACGGTAATTGTCGGCTTGGGGGCAAGGAAAAACGTGAGCGAAGACAAAGTGATAGAAGCCGTAAACTATGCTTTGGCACATGTAAACATGCCATTGGAGCGGGTTGACCGCCTAGCCACAATCAGCGTAAAAAAGGATTCTCCAAGCATGATAAACTCTGCCAAGAGACTGGAATTGCAACTTGACTTTTTAGATGTTGAATCGCTTCGTGCCTTTAAGCATGAAGACCTTTCACCTGACTCAAAATTAGTCGAACAGAAAATTGGGGTTGGAGGAGTATGCGAACGAGCAGCCTTGATAAAAGCGGGAAAAAAAGCAAAACTGATCCTGAAAAAAATGAAAATGAACGGTGTAACAGTAGCCATAGCAGAGGGCGAATAAGCGTAGTGGGCATTGGACCTGGCGCCCTTGAGCACCTTACACCCAAAGCTAGGCAAGCGATAGAAAGTGCAGAAGTTATCATAGGATACAAAACCTACGTGAAGTTAATCCAGTCCATAATTAAACGTGACGTTGAGGTTGTTTCCGGCGGCATGGGGCAAGAGGTTGAAAGAGCCAGGACCGCTGTGGCGAAAGCGTTGGAGAACAAAAGCGTCGCTGTCATCAGCAGCGGAGACGCTGGGGTTTACGGCATGGCAGGCGTAGTTTTAGAAGTCGCGGAACGTGAAAAAGCCAACATTCCCATAGAAATTGTTCCAGGCGTAACAGCAGCAACTGCCGCAGCCGCAACGCTCGGAGCGCCTCTAGTTGGAGATTTCGCCGTATTAAGCCTCAGCGACATCTTAACACCTTGGAGCCTCATCGAAAGAAGATTAAGCGCTGCTGCCCAAGCCGACTTCGTGATCGTGCTGTATAATCCTCAAAGTCAAGGTCGAAAAGAGCCGTTAGCAAAAGCTCACCAAATCCTGCTTAAGTATAGGAGCCCAAACACTCCGGTTGGCATCGTCAAAAAAGTAGGGAGAACTGGCGAGCAAACCGTCATCACCACGCTTAAAGAAATGCTAACATACGAAGTAGACATGGTCACCACAATAATCGTGGGAAATTCAACAACCCGCATTGTCAACAAAAGAATGGTTACGCCGCGAGGATATGACCTTTTTAGATGAATTAGCGACAGCCCACGTTTGGGTATTATATGTTACTGTATTCTATCATGTCTGGCTAATCCAGCAAGATTTATAAACTTTTTTTTAACCAAAGTTAAGTCAGGTTGAGTTACTTGCATAGAACATCCCAAAACCGCCTCCTACGGGACAAGGGCGAATTCACCAAGTTCCAAATTCTCTTAGAAGTAATGCGAAACCAGCCACACATAAAGCAGAAGGACATAAGCGACGCGCTCGGAATCACCATACAAGCCATCTCAAAACACTTCAAGGAGCTAATTAAGGAAGGGCTTTTGGAAGCTGGGTCGGAAAGAGCGGACTACAGGCTAACGGCCAAAGCCAACGAGAAGCTGCGTGACTACTTGAAGAACTTGGACAGCTACGTTGTCATGATTAAGACTGATCTGAAAATCGAACATATCTTACCAGCTATGGCAACACAACCAGTAACAGCAGGAGATACGGCTGGATTAATTATGAAAAATGGCGTTCTGTGTGCCGTAGCCTCGAACCATCCTGCCGCTGAAGCCTTTGGAGTTGCTATTGCAGACGCCCGCACAGGAGAAGATTTAGGCTTAAAGAACCTGCAAGGCAAGGTGAAATTAAAACAGGGAAAAGTCTTGCTCGTTAAGCTACCCAGCATAAAGGAAGGCGGTTCAAGAGCCGTTGACCTTGCTAAAGTTAAAAGGCTGTATAACGCATTCAAGCCGGACAGAATCGGTGTTATAGGAGTTGTTGGAAGAGCGGTTCTGAACAAGATAGGGCTTAAAGCAGACTTCGAATTCGGCATCAGCCGAGCAACAGCAGTTGCGGCGTCAAGAGGACTTAACGTTTTCGTGCTAGTTGTCGGCAGAATGGCTAACCATGTGATTGAAGAGATAGACATTGAAAACGTCAAACACGCTACTCACATAACGTATGAAGTTAAAGATGGGCGAATCCTTTGACAGGTCGGGTCGCATGCGTAGTTAAAACGCCGCATGACTGTTGGCTGTTTCATGCCTCCGATCCTTTTTTAGTCCAGACGAGACCCTTTGATTAACGATGGATTGTCATACGCTATTTATTCAACCTAAATTAAACTTTAGTTAAACCAAAGTTTATATAGTATGCTGGATAAACCAACCATGAAGAGGGGAGACCTATCAATGCGCTGGCGAACTAAAACAGTTTATCCTTTTTGCGCCATTGTTGGCCAAGAAAAAATGAAAATGGCACTGATTCTTAACGTCATAAATCCCAAAATTGGTGGAGTTCTTCTTCGAGGTGAGAAGGGAACAGCCAAATCTTTGGTGGTGCGCGCCTTAGCTCATCTTCTACCCGAAGTAAATGTGGTGGCTGATTGCCCCTTTCATTGTGATCCTGCACATCCAAAGGAGATGTGCGATGCTTGCGTTGTCAGGGTAGCTAATGGCGAGAAGCTCCCTGTTGCTAAAAGACCAGTATCTGTAGTAGAGTTGCCCCTAGGAGCCACAGAAGATAGACTTGTGGGCACCCTTGATATAGAAAAAGCAATTAAAACAGGAGAGAAGCATTTTGAGCCAGGGCTTCTTGCAGAAGCCAATCGAAACATCTTGTATATCGACGAAGTGAACCTGCTGGATGACCACCTAGTCGATGTTCTGCTTGACGCTGCAGCCATGGGCGTAAACTTCGTAGAGCGGGAAGGGGTCTCTTTCAGCCATCCTGCACAGTTCGTCTTAGTGGGCACCATGAACCCTGAGGAGGGAGAGCTTCGCCCTCAACTGTTGGACCGCTTTGCACTCTCAGTGGAGGTTAAGGGTATCCCGTATCAGGAGGCTAGAGCGGAAATAGTGAGGAGGCGCGTCGCCTTTGAAAACCACCCAGCCTCGTTTATCGCTAAACAGCATAAAGATCAAGAACAGACGCGCCGTAAGATTGTAGAAGCCAGCAAACTTTTGCCTAAGGTAAAATTAAGTGACGAAATGTTGGATCTAATCACTCAAATCTGCATTGACTTCGCCGTTGATGGTCACCGAGCTGACATTACAATGTACAAGGCTGCTTGCACTATTGCTGCTTTCAAGGGACGGACAGAAGTTGTTGAAGAGGATGTTATAGAAGCAGCTGAGTTGGCACTTCCCCACCGCCGCCATCGCCAACCTTTTGAAGAGCCAAAGTTAGAACAGCAACAGATTCAAGAAAGTATCCAAAGATGGAATCAAAACAAAGAGAAGCAGCCATCACCTCCTGACAACGATTCTTCCCTAGACGATCATGACGATCAATCCATGGAAAGAGAGGAACCTGAAAGAGAACAAGTCTTCGAAGCCGATTCCCCTTATCCAGTTAAACCCCTTGCCACACCTGTTCTAGACCAGATGCAACGTAGTGGTACGGGGCGAAGATCGAAGAGCAGGAGCAATTCCAAGACAGGGCGTTACGTAGATAGCGCCATCCCTAAGGGAAAGGTGGAGGACCTAGCTTTTGACGCTACTCTGAGAGCCGCCGCACCATTTCAGAATCGGCGGAAGAAAGAAAATGGCAGTCAGGAAGCACTACTCATCGAAAACTCTGATCTAAGAGAGAAGGTGCGCGAAAGGAAAGTGGGCAACTTGATTGTATTCGTAGTCGATGCCAGCGGCTCTATGGCTGCTGAAGAGAGAATGACCGCCACCAAGGGGGCGATTCTCTCCCTTCTGCTTGACGCCTATCAGCGGCGAGACCGCGTGGGAATGATTGCCTTCCGAAAAAAAACAGCTGAGTTAGTGCTTCCGCCTACTAACAGTGTGGAACTAGCTCAAAAATGCTTGGCCAAATTGCCTACAGGTGGGCGCACGCCCATGGCTCACGGGTTAAAACTTGGGCTGGAGACTATCAGAGAGCACATGAGGAGGGACAAAGAAGCCATTCCCCTTATTGTTCTAGTTTCTGACGGACGGGCAAATGTTCCTCTCAATGGGGGAGACCCTGTGGAGGAAGCGAAGAAGGTAGCTCGTGCGATAAGTTCAGCAGGCGTCAAGTCGATTGCCATCGATACTGAACGGGATTTCATCACGTTCGGACTAGTGAAGCAGATATGCGCTGAAATGGACGGAAAATATTTGCGGTTGGAGGAGTTGAGCGCTGCACCTATAGCTTCAGCCGTTCGCGATAACTTGTCGTATGGCTTGGAGATGAGTAGTTCATGAGCGACGGATGTGAGAAGCGATGAAGAAAATGATTGCTGCCTTGACTGCAATCATACTCGTAGTGATTGTCGTCGTTGCATCTTATGGGATCTATAGATTATACGTTCCCTCCGCGGCTACTCCTCAAAAGGAAACAATTACTGTAGAGGACGGAACAGGAGTTCAAGTAGTCATAAATACCCCTGTAGAGCGCATCGTCACTCTCAACGATGGTCTAACAGAGATAATCTGCGCCTTAGGATGCGAAGATAAAATCGTAGGACGCGATTCAACTTCCACTTTTCCATCTTCGATTGCGGAAAAACCCAGCGTCGGCGAATCATACGCCCCCAACTTGGAAATTTTGCTGGAACTGGAGCCTGACTTGGTAATTGCTGATTCAATGCTAACTTACAACAACGAAACGAGGGGAAAAATCGAAGCTGCTGGAATACCAGTGTTCATCAGCGACCCAACCGACCCCCAGCCGGACCCGAATTCAAACGAGACCAGTATAGATTTCACAAGCAACGTGGTGAGCAAACTTGGGTTAATTTTGGATAAGAAGGACGAGGCTAACGAAATCATCGATTACATGCAGTATTACGAGAACTTAGTCAATGAACGTATCGAAAACTTGGCGCCAAGCGAGAAGAAGCCCTTAGTCTACTATGAATTCATCAGTTCTTGGATGACCGCCATCACTCCTAGCATAACTCAGGCTGGTGGAGTAAACATCGCGGCTAACGAGTCAACTTACGCGCCTACCTTAAGCCCTGAATATGTGGTAGAGAAAAATCCCGACATAATTATTCGAATGATAAGCAGCCCAAACCACAATGTAAAAGACTTCCAAACAATGCGAGACGAGATACTAAACAGACCAGGCTTAGGGGAAGTAACCGCCATCAAAGAAGGCAAAGTCTACATTTGTGACTATGAAATCAGAGGCGGAATAAGATGCGTAGTTGGATGGCTTCAATGGGCAAAATGGATTCAACCCAACCTCTTTGAAGACATAGACCCAGCCGCCGTACATGCGGAGCTAATACAGAAATTCTTCGGTGTTAATTTAGAAGGAGTCTATGCATACCCATGAGTACCGCTGCTGAACTCAAAAGACTTTACCATAAAGGCAAGAAGCGGAAGATCATTGTCATCCTCTCCATTTTTATAGCGTTGCTCATTGCAGTACTGGTTTCAGTCAGCCTTGGCGCGGGTTCACCTGGGTTTGAGGCTGCTATTAGAGTAATATTTTCTAAGATTTTTCCATTCCTCAACATTGATCCTGGATCCAAATTAACCCAGTCGATAATCTTGGATCTGAGGCTCCCTCGTATTGTTTTAGCGATAATCGCGGGGGCAGGTCTTGCTGCCTCTGGAGCAACAATGCAGGGAGCGCTAAGGAACCCACTAGTTTCTTCCTATATCTTGGGAATCTCTGCAGCTGCCGGCTTTGGTGCCGCCTTAGCTATAGTTTTCGGGATAGGTGTTCTCGGTGGGGTTGGTAGCTACTTGGTTATCGTTAACGCTTTCATCTTTAGTTTGCTTGCTATGGTGATTGTGTATGGTGTTGCGCGTCTTCGTGGAGTAACTACTGAAACAGTGATTTTGGCAGGCGTGGCTATCGGTTTCCTTTTTTCCGCTTTGTTGGCTTTAATTCAGTACCTTGCGCCTCAGTACGAAGCGTTGCAGGCTGTTGTTTTCTGGCTCATGGGCGGCTTAACAAAGGCATCCTGGGAGGGCATATTGATTGTTTTCCCGATTGTCGTCGTGACTGTGGTTCTTATGGTGCAGCAGTCTTGGAACATTAACGTCATGAGTATGGGTGAAGAGGTAGCAACGAGTCTAGGCGTTACCTCTAAGCGGGTCCTGACGATAACTATGGTGTTAGAAACACTCGCAACTGCCAGCATAATATCTTTTACAGGAGTCATCGGTTTCGTCTGCCTAATTTCTCCACACATATCTCGAATGCTAATTGGCAGCGACCATCGGTTTCTTATACCGTGCAGTGCCCTTGTCGGTGCCTGTTTGCTTCTTTGTTCTGACACCGTAGGCAGGCTTGTGCTTCAGCCTACAGAGCTACCGGTTGGCATTGTAACTTCGCTGCTTGGTGTGCCGTTTTTCATTTACATTCTGGTAAGCAAAAGGAGGCAAAGTTGGCGTTGAAACTCACAATTAATAAACTCTCTTTCAACTACACAAGCTTTCCCGTCTTAAAAGACGTAGATTTGACCGTAGACTTAGGCGAAATTTTGAGCATTGTTGGCCCTAACGGTTCAGGCAAGAGCACGTTCTTGAAGTGTATCAACCGAATTTTGAAAACCAAGCAAAACACCGTATTAATCGACGGTAAAGACGCAAGCAAGATCAACCTCAAAGAGTTATCCAAGATTATGGGTTATGTTCCCCAGAACTCGACGAGCACCTTTCCCTTTACTGTTTTTGATATGGTGTTGATGGGACGAAAACCCCATATTCATTGGAGCCTAAGTGAACGAGATTACGAAATAGTCGCAGAGACGATGAATTTCTTGGGCATCAACGAGTTAGCTATGCGTCACTTTAATGAGCTCAGCAGTGGCGAGCAACAAAAAGTTATCATTGCGCGAGCCCTAGCTCAGCAGCCTCAAATCTTGCTCTTAGATGAGCCAACGAGCAACCTCGATATCAAGCATCAGTTGGAGATACTAAACATACTTAAGTGTCTAGCTCAAAGCAAACATTGTTCTGTCATAGTGGCAATGCATGATTTGAACTTAGCAAGCAGATTCTCGGACAGGCTGCTCATTATCAAACAGGGTTGCATATTTGCTGTTGGCACTCCAGAGTCCGTATTAACTGAAGAAAACATAGAGTCAGTCTACGGCGTTAAATCACGGGTAACAAACTCAGTTCTGGACAGACCTCAAGTTACGCCCATAGTATCCGTATCTAACGGCGTTGAGAACTCAAAAATAGCATCGCAAATTACGTCGAAACATAAATAGAGGATTAGATGGATGGCGCAGATCAAGATAGCCTTCATTACAACTATTCCGACCGATGCGGTACCTTTCATCTCAGCCACCGCATCAATAAACGAGCGCCTAGGCAATGCAGTCGAGGCATGTTTCCGAACGGGTGGCGACTTTAGAGACTTCGGCAGCCTAGACGAGTTCATTGAGTTCGCAAGGAAATCTCACGTAACCCTTGTTCATTTAATGGGTGAACTTCCAGACTTGAGCCTTCTCGCGTCCGAGCTAAAAAACGCCGGCGTCCCACTTTTCGTTTCCACTTCATTCTTCGGACCCAACCTGAAGTACAGGGACCTCTCTACTGTGGAGCAAGAGGATTATAAAGAGATTTTCAAGTACTTCAACTTCGGCGGAAAAAAGAACTTTGAAAACCTTCTGCTTTACTTGGTGAACCGTTTCACTGGAGCCAGCTACGAAGTTAAAGCCCCTCAGCCGCCGACGTGGGAAGGCATATACCATCCTGACTTCGAGAATCCGCCGACAATCAAGGAGTACACGGCAAAGAAAATCGTTCCAGGCAGACCCACCATCGGCATCTGGTTCCATCAGACTCAGTGGCAGGGCGAAAACACAAGTTTCGTAGACAGCTTAATTGAGAAAATAGAGCAGCAAGGCGCCAACGTCCTCCCTGTTTTTTTCAGCGGCAACAAAAACAAAGCTTTGGGCATAAACGGGCTGGAGTGGGTTATTGAAAACTACTTTATGAAAGACGGAAAACCCACAGTTGATGTAGTCATAAGCGCTTTATCATTCTCTCTGTCCACATCATTATCAGGTTCCACTCCAATTACAGCTTTGAAGAAACTAGGCGTACCCATAACAAAAGCAATCTTGACTTGTAATACTTATGAAGAATGGCGCGATACAATGCAAGGGCTCAGCATTATCGATTTACCTTCGGGTATAGCGATGCCCGAGTTTGATGGACTCTTGATTACCGTGCCTATTGCGGCAATGGCTTTCTCCCAAACTACTTCAATGGGAGCTAGATTAATCCAATATGAGCCTATCCCCGAAAGAGTCACCAAATTGGTTAGTTTGAGCATAAACTGGGCAAAGCTACGTCACATTCCAAATAGTGAAAAGAAGGTAGCCATAATCTTCCACAACTATCCTCCAGGAAATGACACCATCGGCCATGCTTTCGGACTCGATTCTTCAGTCTCGGTCTTGAACATATTGCGGAATATGCGCGAGGCAGGCTATCAGCTGGACTTTTTACCGGAAAAAGGTCAGGAACTAATTGAAATCATAATAAAGGGGCTGACAAACGACCGCAGGTGGGCAAGCACTGAAGAACTGGCGGAAAGGGCTGTAGCTAAAATCACGCGCGCGCAATACACAAAGTGGTTTAATGAGTTGCCCGCAGATGTCAGAGAAAAAATGGAGAAGGATTGGGGGAAACCGCCTGGTAAGCTTTTCAGCTACAAAGGTGAGCTGCTGGTTCCCGGAATAGTCAATGGTAATGTCTTCATTGGTCTTCAGCCTCCTCGCGGTTTTTTGGATGCTCCCTCATCTATCTATCACAGCCCAGACCTTGCCATGCCGCACCATTATTATGGCTACTACCGCTGGATTCGAGATGTATTCAAAGCTAATGTGATAATGCATATTGGCACACACGGCACCTTGGAATGGTTACCTGGAAAATCAGTGGGACTCTCTAAGTCTTGCTTCCCTGACATAACAATCTCCGACTTGCCCAATATTTACCCCTATGTTATTACCAATCCAGGCGAAGGCACTCCAGCGAAAAGAAGAAGCTACTGCTGCATTATAGAACATTTAGTTCCTGTGATGCATAATGCTGATGCCTACGAAGAGATAGCAAAGCTAGAAGTTCTATTGAAGGATTATTATCACGCCAAAACCTCTGACAGAGGAAAACTGAAAATTATGCAAAAGCAAATCTGGGAAAACGTAATTCAAGCCAAGCTGGATCACGACCTTGAGCTTACTGAAGAAACTGCTTTCTCTGACTTCGACGCTTTCTTGGAAAAGCTACATGCTTACCTGAACGAACTGGAGGATGCCCAGATTCGGGATGGATTACATGTTCTAGGTGAGCCGCCAACCGATTCGCGTCTGGAGGAGTTTCTAGTTGCGTTGACCCGGTTAAGCAATGGTGCTGTGCCCTCCCTCAGACAATCGCTCGCTGAGATGAAAGGTTATGATTATGAAGACTTAATTGCAAATAGAGGAAAGCTAAACCCTGACGGCAGAACCAATGGCGACATAATTAAAGAGTTGAATCATCTTTCGTTTGAGCTAGTGAAAAAGTTTCATAGCGAGGGGTTCAAAGAACAGAGCATAGATGCTATAACTACGGTTGTGCTAGGTGGGAACGACCCTAATGTGAAGCGATGCCTAGTCTACATAGCAAGTTTCCTTGCTCCCGCTTTAGCAGCCACCACTGATGAGTTAACTTACGCTCTTTCAGCTTGCGAAGGTGGATACGTTCCTCCAGGTCCTTCTGGCTCCCTAACAAGGGGTATGGCTGATATTCTACCTACGGGAAGGAATTTTTACTCCGTTGACCCACGTGCTGTACCCTCATCTGCTGCTTGGCAAGTAGGCGTTGCCTTGGGCGATGCTTTGCTGGAACGGTATATGACGGAAGAAGGAAAGTATCCTGAGAACATCGGCATTGTCATCTGGGCAACCGATGCCATGAAAACAAAAGGAGACGACATAGCCGAAATCCTTTATCTAATGGGCGTTAAGCCGGTCTGGGAAGAAACCAGTGGAAGAGTGACAGGGGTTGAAGTTATCCCCCTTGAGACGTTAAAGCGCCCTCGCATTGACGTCACCATCCGTATGAGTGGACTTTTCAGAGACACTTTTCCCAACATTGTTAACCTCATCGACGAAGCAGTAGAATTGGTAGCCAGCCTTAAAGAGCATCCAGAGAAAAACTATATTGCTAAACATGTAGCAACTGAAGTCAGAGAGCGCATAACTCAAGGCGTTGATGTGGAGAGGGCGAGAGAGGAGGCTTGCTACAGGATTTTTGGTGACCGCCCTGGTGCTTACGGCTGCGGAGTCAGCGACGCAATAGACTCCAAAAATTGGAAAGACCAGAAGGACCTGAGCAACATCTATGTTACGTGGGGGTGCTACGCTTACGGACGGAAAAACTATGGAATTTCAGTGCCAGAGCAGTTCAAACTACGCTTGAGCAAAATCAACCTTACAGTGAAAAATCAGGATTCACGGGAATATGATATACTAGACGGTGACGATTGGTACGAGGCTCATGGTGGCATGATCACTGCTGTCAAAATATTCAAAGGAGAAGCGCCACGTTCCTACTGTGGTGATAGCTCCGATCCTAAGCGGGTTAAAGTCAGGAGCACAGCGGAAGAAACCAAATACGTTTTTCGTTCCCGCCTTCTTAATCCTAAATGGGTTCAAAGCATGAAACGGCATGGCTACAACGGTGCCAGCGACCTTTCTCGAACAGTTGATACCGTTTTCGGCTGGGATGCCACAGTTGAGGCTGTTGAAGACTGGATGTACGAAGACATAACCAAAAAATACGTTTTGGACACGAAGATGCAAGAGTGGTTGAAAGAGGTAAACCCTTACGCTCTCCAGAACATGGTCCAGCGGCTTCTAGAGGCTATTGAGCGGGGGATGTGGCAGGCAACAGAAGAAATGAAGAAAGAGCTGCAAAAGATTTACTTGGACGTTGAAGGGTTACTGGAAGGTGTAGGGGAAGGTAAGTGAAGCAGGGAGAGCTGTTGATATGAAAGAGAGAAAAATAGAGTTGAAATTAGAAGGCATTGAAGCGAAGATAGTTTATCACGCGTATAAAGGCGTAGAGTTAAACACTCTGCTTGTTTCTTTTGGAGAAAAACGTCGGATTCTATCTACTTTGGAGGGGTACAAAGAGGTGAAGTTTGTAGCCAACACTTATACTCCTCTTTCCTTGTCACGGCATACGATGAAGAACTATGGGGAGTTTCAAAAGAATTTTCCTTTAGCTCTAGGAATCCGTCCAGAAGAAATCACCTTCTTGAGCACAGGCGTCAACATGGATAATTTGGCTGTTTGCGAGAAGTCTTATCAAGAGTTTAAAGTCTGCTGTCTGGCTACCGCAGGAGCGAAGGGCAACGCTTTGAGAACAGGCGTGGATGTAGCAAGTTATGTGGAGCGGGATGGAAATTTTGTAAGTACACTGGGAACTATCAACGTGATTCTTTTAACAAATGCCACTTTAAGTGATGGAGCTATGGCTCGCACAATTATTACTGCTACAGAAGCAAAAACCGCTGCCCTCCAAGATCTGGATGTTAGAAGCACCTCAGCACCTCAAAACCAAGCGACTGGCACAGGAACTGATAACATGATTGTTGTTTCTGGAAAAAATTCAGACAAGCCATTACAAATAACTAGTGGTCACGTTAAAATAGGCGAATTGATCGGTTTCTCGACCAAGACGGCAGTAGCTGAGGCATTAAAGAAACACGACGGCTGATTCAGAAATAGGATGGTTGAGGTAGCAGAATGAGACAGGAAGCCTTTAAATGAGCCTAGAGGACGAGGAAAATTTCTTAATTTATTCACTCTATAGATGAGGAGTAGACGACAGGCTATGGAAGGGGAGCCAAAAAGAGGCGTTGTAAATTGGAAGAGGTTATAGTAACCGAAAAGTTGACCAAAAGATATGGTGATGTCAGAGCAGTTGAAGGCTTGGATCTAAAGGTGTATTCAGGGGAGATATTCGGTTTCTTGGGGCCCAATGGAGCGGGTAAGACTACCACTATTCGCGTCTTAACCACCTTGACCAAGCCAACTTCAGGCTGCGCATGTGTAAGCGGCTTTGATGTAGTGAAGGAATCTGATAAGGTGAAGGAAGTGATTGGCGTAGTGCAGCAACATGTGAGCTTGGACCGTGATTTGACGGTAAGAGAAAACATGGAGTTTCGTGCTCGTCTACATCATCTCGGTTCGTCTGAGCGCAGGCGGCGTATCGATGAGTTACTTGATTATGTAGGTCTTACTGAGCAAGCTAACCGAATAGTCGAGACTCTCTCAGGAGGGATGAAAAAGCGGGCGATGATTGTCAGTTCTTTGATGCATCGGCCTAAGGTGCTCTTTCTTGATGAGCCAACGGTAGGATTGGACGCTCAGACACGGCGTCGTTTGTGGGAGTTAATACGCCGTCTGCACCTTGATGGCACTACCATCTTCCTCACTACTCATTACATCGAGGAGGCAGAGGCTCTTTGTCAGCGTGTAGGAATAATTCATCAAGGACACCTAATTGATCTTGGTAAGCCCCTAGAGTTATGTCAACGATTAGGTTTGGTCGCTGTGGAAACGCTTGTGAACAATAAAGAAACTTGCTACCAATATTTTGCTGATAGAGCAGCGGCGACAAGCTTTGTTCAGAACTTACCCCCCGATGCTAAAACCATTATTATACGGGAGTCAAACCTAGAAGACGTCTTTGTAGAACTAACTGGACGAAAGGTGGGTGATGATTAAATGATAACTGTGTTTAGGGACATATACTCAGTTTTGTGGGTAGATCTAAGATTTCTGAGGCGCCACTGGCTTCGAACACTTGTAACTAGCCTTGTCAATCCTATTCTCTATCTTGTAGCTTTTGGTTATGGTTTGGGAAGCGGAATCAGCTTTGGCGGTATCAGCTACCTTGCATTTGTGATGCCTGGTATAATTGCCCTTACAGCGATGTCAAGCAGCTACGGCGGTGCTGGGCTGAAACTGCATGTGGATCGCCTTTTCTATAAGTGCTTCGACGAATACTTAATGTCGCCTATAAGCCTCTTTTCGCTGGCTATCGGTAAAACCTTGATAGGTGTAGTACGTGGCCTGATCAGTACTGTCGCTATATTGATAGTGGGTGTACTCATTTCGCCGATGCTTATTGTTAGTCCGCTCTTTGTATTAGTCTTAGTTAGTTCCTGCTTTGTCTTTTCCTTTCTCGGAGTGCTTGTTGGCTTGTGGGCTAAATCGCACCAAGATATGGGCACCTTCAACACCTTAGTGATTTTGCCTATGACGTTTCTTAGCGGTACTTTCTTTTCATTAAGCCAACTGCCTGAGGCAGTGAAAGTTGTCTTGTACTTTCTGCCTCTTACTCACTCGAGTGAGTGCCTGCGAGCAGCGGCTTTAGGGCAACCATTTCCATGGCTGTCCTTGTTGGCTCTTTTGGGTTTTGGGTTGGTGTTCTTCGCGGGATGCATGGTGGCTCTAAAGCGAGCTAGTGTATGAGAAACTAATTGGAGTTCCTTGGAGCTATTTTTCAAAAACAAATCATTTATTTCTGGTTAAAGAAGCATGGTCGGGCGGGCAGGATTTGAACCTGCGACGGTCCGGTTTCTGCATGTTGCCTGTGCAGGCTGGGCGATGCCCACCATGGGTGGACTTCTACAGCGTCTCCGCCAGCTAAGCGTGCTAGCCGACTCGGAAGCTCTGCCAGGCTGAGCTACCGCCCGACAAAAACCATTAGGATAAGACTAAAAGATTTATGTGTTTTGGCATATTTAGATAGGTTTTAATTCTGTAAGCGCTTAAAGCGTCTTCAGGTAAGCACAACAAAGGAGTGTTAGTGTTGAAAACTATCGGTGTGGTAACCCCAGGCGGAGATGCGCCTGGAATGAACGCTGCCATCCGCGCTGTCACTCGGATTGCCCATTCGCGAAAACTTCAAGTCTTAGGTTTTGAAAGAGGCTGGGATGGTCTGCTAACGAACACGTATAAACGATTGACTCCGCGCACCGTGGGCGGCATAATCCAGTTGGGCGGCACGATGCTTCACACTTTAAGGTGTCCCGAATTCGAGAAGGCGGAAGGCGTTGAGTTGGCTGCTGAAACCCTAGATCTAAACGAAGTGAACGGTTTGGTAGTTATCGGTGGTGACGGCTCATTCAGAGGTGCCTTAGAATTGAGCAGAGAAAGCGAAACTTTGATGGTGGGCGTTCCAGCTACAATAGACAATGATGTTTTTGGAACAGAGGAAACGGTGGGCTTTGACACCGCCGTAAACACTGCAGTGGCAGAAATTGACAAGATTCGAGACACAGCAATTTCCCACGAACGAGTCTTCATAGTAGAAGTCATGGGTCGAAAAAGAGGCTTCCTAGCATTAGAAGTTGGAATAGCAATCGGCGCTGAAGTAATTCTTATCCCTGAACGCGAATGTAAGGCGACGCAGATTGTCAATGTGATAAGAGAAAACGCTCATAAAGGAAAAAAGGCAGGGATAATAGTTGCTGCTGAAGGTATCGGCGACACCAGCAAACTTGCCAAGGCAATCGCAAAGAAAACAGGTTTCGAAGTTAGATTATCAATTTTGGGATACGCTCAACGAGGTGGAAGCCCCACAGCGCGCAGTCGGCTCTTGGCTAGCCTTTTTGCTGAAAAAGCTGTTGACCTATTAGCTCAGGAGCAGGGAAACAAAGTTGTTGGACTGCAGAATGGCGCAATCACGAGTATGGACCTTAAGAAGTCATGTGAAACGCAGAAACCATTAGATTTCCGCTTACTGGAACTGGCTGAAATGTTAGCGATATAATCGGCAACTCGACCATTTTTCAGCCTTTATAACTTCTTTTTCGCTCTTTGTCAGAGGATAGATTCGTAGATTTTGAGTGTTTCTTCAGCAGCCTTTCTCCATGTAAAGTATTCTATCACTCTTTTGCGTCCGTTCTCGCCCCAATTTCTCGCTTTTTCAGGGTTTTTCAGTGTTTCTTTTATTCCCCAAGCTATATCCGCAGGGTCTTCACTATTAACATGCACACCGTTCTGGTCTGGACCAGAGCTTATCACCTGCTCCTTGAAACCTACCACGCCTCGCGCGCCCACAACCACTGGTTTTTCCATAGCCATAGCCTCTAAACTGACTATGCCGAAGGGTTCGTAGGTAGACGGAAAAATACATACGTCTGAAGCAGCGTAATGCAGGATTCTCTCGTCCTCAGGGATAAAATCAAAGCGGTAAACAACCTTGTCTTTAATGCCTAACCTGTCCGCAGTTTCCACAATATCAGTTTGTTCTTCTCCCTTGCCAAGAATAACGAGTTTAGTATTGGGGTATTCCCTTAAAACACTGGGCATTGCTTGCAAAAGGTTTCTAACGCCTTTTACCCAAGTGAGTCTTCCCACAAAAAGGAGCATGTTCCAATCTTTAGGAACTTTGTATATTTCTCGGATTTTATCCACATCTTTCTCATGGTACTTGCGCGGGTCGTAACGTTCAGGGTCCACTCCATTCCAAACTACGCTGATTTTTGATTGAGGCCATCCATGCCTTATCAAATCCTGTTGCATGGCATAACTGACAGTTATTATTCTGTCTGCTTTCTGAGCCATAGCCCATTCCAGATGCGACACCACCTCAGACCCTTGACCGCCACTTCTTCCCCATTCTGTACTGTGAGTATGAAAGACCACAGGCATTTTCGATTGATTCTTAATTACCAGACCCGAAATGCTACTCAACCAATCGTGAACGCACACCACATCAAAATTGTAGCTTTCTTTCTCTATTAGTTGATGGATGAATTTCGTTGCGCTGAGAATGTT
>Ga0315537_1001391_pt1 | contig 19005 bp, 18 predicted proteins | sample SalMarSW160270MG_FD_203091 | JGI IMG/M metagenome (GOLD analysis project Ga0315537, IMG submission 203091) | Salt marsh sediment microbial communities from the Plum Island Ecosystem LTER, Massachusetts, United States - Salt Marsh Sediment SW1602-70 ...
GATTTCTTCGTCATCTTAAGGGCGCAGAACCTGGGATCATCGGTTCTCTATGTGGTGTTGATGCTGGCCTTGTTTAACATTACCTATGCGGTTACCGCTTTACCTTCGGGGGTACTTTCCGACCGGTTGGGGAGGCGGCGGGTTATTGCCATAGGTTGGTTTATCTACGCCCTGGTCTATCTGGGGTTTGCCCTGGCGTCAGAGCTATGGCAGGTCTGGCTGCTCTTTGCCGGCTACGGAGTTTATTACGGGGTGGTGGAGGGGGCGGCACGGGCCTTTGTCGCCGATTTAGTGCCTGAGGAGAAGCGGGGCACTGCCTACGGGCTTTATCACGGGGTGGTTGGGCTCACCCTTTTGCCGGCCAGCCTGATTGCCGGGTGGCTGTGGCAGGCTTACAGCCCCGCCATCCCCTTTTACTTTGGCGCCGGCCTTGCCTTTCTGGCCATGCTGGGGATGATGGCTCTTATCCGGGAATAGGGTTCTCTACCCCACCACCACGTTATCTATAAGCCGGGTCTTGCCGATTTTTACCGCCATGGACACAAGCGCCGGCGGTCTTACCTCTTCAAGCTCTTCTAAGATTTCGGCATCGGCGATGCTGATATAGTCAATAGCGGCTGAGGGCTGTTTTTGAATGAGGGCGGTCATCTTCCGGCGGATAGCGGCGGCGTCTTTCTCACCATCATTATAAAGCCTCTTCGCCAGGGTTAACGCCTGATACAGAACCACCGCCTGCTTTCTTTCCTCCGGGTTAAGACAGGTGTTGCGGCTGCTCATGGCCAGCCCGTCGGATTCGCGCACGGTGGGCATGGAAACTACCTCAAGGTTCATACCCAGGTCTGCTATCATCTTCCGGATAACCAGCAGCTGCTGGGCGTCCTTCTGCCCGAAGTAGGCCCTGTCCGGACTGACCAGCTCAAAGAGGCGGGCAACCACGGTAGCCACCCCTCTGAAGTGGCCGGGGCGGGACGCCCCCTCCAGCCTGCGGCCGAGCCTGCCCACATCCACCCACCTATTGAACCCCGGCGGGTAAATCTCCTCCACCGGGGGCATAAAGACCAGGTCAACCCCCTCCCCCCCTAAAAGAGCCAGGTCGCGCATCGGGTCGCGGGGGTACTGCCTGAAATCCTCCTGGGGGCCGAATTGGGTGGGGTTAACGAAGATGCTGACCGCCACCGAGGCGTTTTCGGCCTTAGCCCGCCGGGCTAAAACCAGATGGCCTTCGTGGAGGCAGCCCATGGTGGGGACAAAGCCCACCGACCCGGGCAGCTTGTCCCTTAACCGGCTCAATTCGGCGGCGGTTTCAACGACTTTCATAAATATTAAAATAGCGGCCTACCCAGCGGGGAAGGCACCGGCTTTGACCTCGTCGCGGTACTGGGTAACCGCCTTTGAAATAATATCGGTCAGCTTTACATACTGCTTGGCGTGCTTGGGGACGAAGTCAGCAAACGAGCCGAGGATATCGTTGATGACCTGCACCTGGCCGTCGCATTCCGGTCCGGCGCCGATGCCGATGGTGGGAATGGTTATCTTATCCGTGATGAGCCGGCCCAGATTGGCGGGGATGGTCTCCAGCACGATAGCAAACGCCCCGGCCTGCTCCAGAGCCTTGGCGTCTTCCAGAAGATTGGCGGCCGCCTCCGGGGTCTTGCCCTGCATCTTGAAGCCGCCGAACTGGTGGATGGACTGGGGGGTAAGCCCGATGTGGCCCATTACCGGTATGCCGCACTCCACGATGCGCTTTACCTTTTCCGCCACCGTCACCCCCCCCTCAAGCTTGACCGCCTGGGCGCCTGCCTCCTGAATGAAGCGGGCGGCGTTGCGCAGGGCGTCTTCAACACTAACGTGGTAGGTCATGAAGGGCATATCGCCGATTACCATCGCCTGTTTGGTGCCCCTGACCACCGCCCTGGTGTGGTGGAGCATCTCATCTATGGTCACCGGTATGGTCGATTCATAGCCGAGGACGACCATGCCCAGGCTATCGCCCACCAGAATCAGCGGTATTCCCGCCTCGTCAACGAGGCGGGCGGTGGAATAATCGTAGGCGGTGAGCATGACGATTTTCTCACCCTTGAGCTTCATTTCTTTTATCTGATTTATACTTATTCTCATCACAACCTCCAGTTTATTTCAATCGGGTTGTCCCAGTATCGTTTGCAACTTGCGGGCTTGAGATTGGTCTATTTTACCCTTGGCCAGGGCGATGGGTATGGTCTGCCGGCCAAGCTCACGGTAGGTGGAGACGAGGTCGGGGGCAGTTCGTTTGAGGGCGTCCAGGTGCTTGCTGATGGTGCCGATATCGCCGCGGGCAATTGGCCCGGTGAGGCAGTTGGGGATACCGATAGTTTCGATATTATGCAGCGTCCCGCGTAGCAGCGGGACGAGGGCTTTAGTGGCTTTGTCCTGGGGAACATCAAAGGTCTGCCAGAGGTCGGTGGCCAGCTTGGTCAGGGTGACCATATAGTTACAGGCCAGGACGGCGGCGGCGTGGTATAGCACCTTGTCTTCGGCTTTAAGCTCTACCCACTGGCCGTCAAGGGCGGCCGCCATATCTTTAAGGGTACTCAACAGGGGCTCTTCCGCCTCCAGGGCAAAGGTGGAGCCGGGTATATTTTCCATGGCCTGCCGGAGGCTGGCGAAGGTCTGCAGGGGGTGGAAGGCGCCCACTTTAGCCCCGGTTTCTTTAGCCGGCTGGAGGATATCGGTGGAGTCGGCGCCGCTGCAGTGCACCACGCTCTGGCCGGGGTGCCAGTTAACCTCGGAGACTACGGAGGCGATGGCATCATCAGGAGTGGTGGTAAAGACCAGTTCGGTGTTATCGGCCACCGCCTGACTGCTATCAAAGACGCGGCAGCCGCCGGCTGCCTGCGCCAGCTTTTGGGCTGAAGCCCGGCTGCGGCTGGATACAGCCACCACGGGATAGCCCCTGCCGGCCAGTCTTGCTGCCAGAGCAGTGCCTACCGTTCCCGCCCCGATAAAGCCTAGTTTTAACATTTTAAGCCAAATCGCACTAAAAAAGCCTTCTCCGGCACAGCAGAGAAGGCATCAAGATAGAGTTCTGTTTCTGCCGTCTCGGTCGTATCCGATCCAAGCGACTCAGATTGTTAAAAGTCTGGATTTAAAGGGAGCTTACCGCCTTTTGGGTCGATAGCTCTAACCACTTAAAGTATAAAAGCTGACTATTTTTTTGTCAATAACCTTAAAGTCATGGGAGCTTATGGCTTTTGCACTCACGCCCCCCATATTTTAGAGGTTGTATTACTTCCCACCCTCCCGCCCTCATAAGCTGCGCTTCTAAAACTTTCTTAGCCCCTCCCCCTTTTCGGTGTGATTTTCACTCATCCGGGGTGGGGCAAAGAGATGAAAAGAGGCAAATACGGGGCCCCCGGAAAAACGAAGTTTTTTTGGGGTAAAAAGCCTTTTTGGGCGGGTGGGTATGGGAAGAAAAACAAGACTTTAAAAGAGGGGCGGGGTAACGCCACAGAGACTACGAACCAGCTTATAGTTCTATCCCCCGCCGGGCCTGACCAGCGGGATTCTGGCGGCGCACAGGGGGCAGTCTTCCGGTGAATAGGCCACCGTCTCCACCCGCAGGCAGCTGAACAAGGGAAAGCCGAACTCTATATCCTGCTCGGAGCGGTCAACCAGCACCCCGATGCCGATGATTTCACCCTTTAAATTTTCCACCGCCGCTATAACCTCGCGTATAGACTTACCGGTGGTGAGAATATCGTCCACGATGAGGACTTTTTCGCCGGGGTTGATGGTAAAGCCGCGCCGGAAAGCCCGATCCTTTTCGCCTGTCTTCTCGGCAAAGATTCCCCTTACCCCCAGCTGCCGGGCCACCTCAAAGGCGAGGATAATGCCACCGGTGGTCGGCGCCGCCACCATCTCAATTTTTTGCTGGCGGAAATGGCCGGCAATCAGGCGGCAGAGCTGTTCGGTGTAGTTAGGGTACTGCAAGACCCTGAATTTCTCCCAGTAAACCGGGGAGTGCAGGCCGGAGGTTAGCAGAAAGTGCCCTTTTAGTATCGCCCCGGCTTTCTCAAAGATTTCCTCGGCGTTATTGGCCAACTTAACCCTCTCAGGCAGCTATTCTCCCACCGGAAAGTAATCGGGGACGGCCTGCCACTCGTCCGGCGGCCAGATTATCAGCCAGGCCTTGCCGATTATATTTTCCCTGGGTACCGTCCAGCCGGTATGGGAATCGTTGCTGTTATTTCGGTTGTCGCCCAGAACCCAGTATTCATTCTCCGGGACTATCTCCACACTATAGGTATAGTTGGGAGTCTGCTTGATATAGGGCTCGTCCAGGGGGATGTTATCAACATATACCACCCCGTCTCTCACCACCACTATCTCGCCGGGCAGGGCGATGATGCGCTTGATATAGTCTTCCTCCCCACCGTTGGGCGGGCGAAAGACGATGACATCGCCTCTTTCCGGCTCATTAAGTTTATAGGCCAGCTTACTGGCTACCACCCTCTCCCCTTCGTAAAAGCTGGGCTGCATACTGGCACCGATGACCACAAAATTCCCCAAAGTGAACTGCAGGGCGAAGAAGATGACTACAGCCAGTATTACCGTTATGACAATATCGCGAAAAAAATCTCGCATTTGGTGGCTATATCCTTTCCAAATCACCCTATTATACCCTATTCAGGGGCATCCATCCAGAGGGACAAAAGGGGCAGTACCACAAGAGGCGTTAACCCCACCATTTTAACCGTTGTTTCCTTTCCCACCCACCCACCCTCATAGGCTCCGCCTCTAAAACTCTCCTGTAGTAGCCCCTTACCCCCCGATAAAGTAAGGGATTGGGGGCACCAGCCCCCGTAGGGCGGGTCAGGGTGGGGAGAAAAACACGGGTTAAGAAGGGGGAGGGTAAGAGAGTCTAAGAGGGTAAAACCCTTTTGGGCGGGTGGGTATGGGAAGAAAAACAAAACCTTAAAAGAGGGGGGAGTTTGATAAATAGTTGAATTTGTACTTTTTTTGTATTAGATGCTAGAATGGCTATGCTATGAAATACATGGGGCAGGCGCTTTCCCTGGCCCGATTAGCCCTGGGGCAGGCTAGTCCTAACCCGGCCGTAGGGGCGGTGGTAATCAAGAAGGGAACGGTGGTGGGGCAGGGATATACCCAGCCGCCGGGCTCCCACCACGCTGAGGTGCTTGCCCTCAAGCAGGCGGGGGAGGCAGCGCGGGGGGGCGTGATGTACGTAACCCTGGAGCCCTGCGCCCACTACGGGCGGACACCACCCTGCACCGAAGCCATTATCTCCGCCGGTATCAGGGGCGTCCACATGGCCATGCTCGACCCCAACCCGGTGGTTTCGGGGCGGGGTAAAGGCGAGCTGGAGCAAAAGGGAATTAAAACCTACCTGGGCGAGGACGCCGAGGCAGCCAGAGAGATTAACGAGGCCTATATCAAGTTCATTACCACCGGCCTCCCCTTCGTTACCGCCAAGTTTGCCATAAGCCTAGACGGCAAGATTGCCACCAGAAAGGGCAACTCCCGCTGGATTAGCGGCCCCGAATCAAGGAAGTACGTTCACTGCCTGCGCTATACCAGCGATGCCATCATGGCCGGAGCCAACACCGTTATCGCCGATGACCCCCACCTCACCACCCGCTGCAGCGGGGGCAAGGGGGGCACCACCCACAAGCAGCCGCTGAGGGTGATTGTTGACGGCGAGGGGCGCACCCCGCTAACCGCCCGCGTATTTAAAGAGCCGGGGGAAACACTGCTGGCGCTGGGGCGAGCAGCCAAAGCGAAAGAGAAAGCGGCCTTTACCAGGGCCGGCGCCGAAATACTGGAGCTGCCCGCCGCCGAGAGCCGGGTAGATTTGGGCAAATTACTGGAAGCGCTGGGCAAGAGGCAAATAACCAGCGTTATGGTGGAGGGGGGCGGCATCCTGCTCGGTTCCCTCTTCGACCAGGGGCTGGTGGACAAGGTTATCGCCTTTATCGCCCCGGTTATCATCGGCGGGGCGGAGGCCAAGACGGCGGTGGCGGGGAGAGGGGTGGACCAGGTGGCCGAATCCTTTAGGTTAGAGGGGCTGAAGGCGGAAAAACTGGGCGACGATTTGATGGTCAGCGGCTACGTGGCCGCGAAAGGGGGGCGGCGCTGTTTACCGGGATTGTAGAAGAGATTGGCAAAGTTATTTCAGCCCGGCCGGGAAATCTGACCGTTGCCGCCGGCAAAGTGCTGGAGGGCATTGAAGAGGGGGCGAGCATAGCCGTTAACGGGGTATGCCTGACCGTGACCGGCTTCGATAATAAATCATTCTCCGTTGATGTGATGGAGGAGACACTGGATAAGACCAACCTGGGTATGCTAAAAGCCGGCGACGGGGTTAACCTGGAGCGGCCTTTACCTTTAGGCGGGCGTTTAGGCGGGCACCTGGTGCAGGGGCATATCGATGACACGGCCAGGGTAATTTCTTTTGCACCGCGTGGCGATTCAATACTGGTCGGCTTTGAAGCCCCACTCCGGCTGACGGCCTACATCGTGGAAAAGGGCTTTATCGCCGTTGACGGCGCCAGCCTGACCGTCGTCTCCAGAAACAGCGGCTCGTTCCAGGTATCGCTGGTCGGTTACACCCGCCGGCACACCATACTGGGCAACCTGAGGGTGGGCGATACGGTCAATTTGGAGGCGGATATTATCGCTAAATATGTGGAGCAGTTCAACCGTAGCCGCAGCTCCGGCATAACCGTTGATTTTTTGCAGGAGCACGGGTTCTTGGTAGGATAATAAAGGGAGAACAGACATGGGTTTAGCCAAAATTGCCGAAGCGATTGAGGATATAAAACAGGGACGGTTCGTCATCATCGTTGACGACGAGGACCGGGAAAACGAGGGCGACCTGGCGCTGGCGGCAGAGAAGGTGAGCGCCCAGGCGATTAACTTCATGGCCAAGCACGGCCGGGGCTTAATCTGCCTGCCGGCTACGGGTGAGCGGCTGGACGAGCTGCAGCTGCCGTTGATGGTCGACGAGAACACCTGCAAGTTCGGCACCGCCTTTACCGTGTCGGTCGATGCCAAGCAGGGCACCACCACCGGCATATCGGCGGCGGACCGGGCGCAGACCGTCAAAGCGGTGGTTGACCCGGCCACCAAGCCCGACGACTTAGTCCGTCCGGGGCATATCTTCCCGCTGCGGGCCAGAGAGGGCGGAGTGCTGGTGCGGGCGGGGCAGACCGAGGCTATAGTCGATTTAGCCAGGCTGGCCAGTCTCTATCCCGCCGGCGTTATCTGCGAGATTATGGACGAAGACGGCACCATGGCGCGGCTGCCCGAGCTTGAAGCAATCGCCAATAAGTTTGATATCAAGATAATTTCGGTAGCCGACCTTATCGCCTACCGCCGCCGCCACGAAAAGCTGGTGCACCGGGTGGCCGAAGCCAAGCTGCCGACAAAATACGGCGAGTTTACCGCCATCGCCTACCGCAGCGATATTGACGCCGATGAGCACCTGGCGCTGGTGACAGGGGACATCCACAACGGCGAGCCGGTGCTGGTGCGGGTGCACAGCGAATGCCTTACCGGCGATGTCTTCGGCAGCCTGCGCTGCGACTGCGGTGACCAGATTGCCCTGGCCATGGAGAACATCGCCAAAGAGGGGCGGGGCGTCTTCCTCTACATGAGGCAGGAGGGGCGGGGTATCGGCTTCCATAACAAGATACGCGCCTACGCCCTGCAGGACGAGGGGCTGGACACGGTGGAGGCTAACCTTTCTCTGGGTTTTGCCTCCGACCTGCGGGACTACGGCATCGGTGCCCAGATCCTGGCCGATTTGGGCCTGCATAAAATCCGGCTGCTGACCAACAACCCCAAGAAGGTCATCGGCCTGGAGGGCTACGGGCTGGAGGTGGTGGAAAAAGTGCCCATCATCATCACTCCCAATCCCTACAACCGCCGCTACCTGGTGACCAAACAGAAAAAGATGGGCCACCGATTGGAAATACCGGAAGTTTCCGATAACTAAACTTCCAGAATAAGGAGAAAGCAATGAGCAAGCCTATTGAAGGTATGTTGGTGGGGAAGGGACTGAAGTTCGGGCTGGTTGCCTCCCGTTTCAACGACTTTATCACCAAGAAGCTGGTGGAAGGGGCCGAGGACGCCCTTATCCGTCACGGCGTTGGGCCGGAGGATATTGACGTTGTCTGGGTGCCGGGTTCCTTTGAAATCCCCCTGGTTGCCAAAAAAATAGCCCAGACCAAGCGCTATGACGCCGTTATCTGCCTGGGGGCGGTGATAAGGGGGGGAACGCCTCACTTTGAGTACATCTCCGCCGAGGTGACCAAGGGGATTGCTATGGTGGGCCTGGAGACGGGGCTGCCGGTTATCTACGGCATGGTTACCGCCGAAACACTGGAACAGGCCATTGAGCGGGCGGGGACTAAGGAGGGGAACCAGGGCTTTAAAGCCGCCGTCAGTGCCATTGAGATGGCCAACCTGGTGAAAAAAATATCGGCTAAAGCTAAAAGCTAAAAGGCGGTGGCAACGGTAAGCTTGGAGGAATCGGTCAGCAGCTTCTCAATCTTAGACTCGATAGCCAGACGCCTGGGGTCGCTTTCCCACGATTTCCAGTCCAGGGTACTGAACCAGGTGCTCAGGGCAAAAAAGGTGGCTTTATCTTCCGTGCTCTGGAGCAGTTCGCCGGAAACATAGCCCGGCTGCTGGATTAACTCCGTTCTCAGCTTGTTCAACAGGTCCATTAAAAATCCCTCTTTGCCTTTTTGCACATGTCTTTCTATCAATATCTTGATCATATTTTCTACCTCCGGCGTAGCTAAAGCCAGTATCGGCAAATCTCTCTAGTCGGTAACCCTATAAATGGTATCTCCCCTTCTTACCCGGTCGGCAACCTTAATCCCGACCGAGTCTCCGGCCTTGGCTTCCTGAACGTTCACATTATCAATCTGCATTGAGTCAACGGCCATTTCCATATCGGTGGTGTGACCCTTGATATGGATTTTGTCGCCCACTTTGACCGTGCCGGTCAGCTCGATACCGGCAACCACGGGACGGGCGAAGAAGTCACTCACCTTGCCAACTTCTTCCTCCGGCATGGCGGCACCTCCTTAGTCTTATTATCCCTAGTATATGCCTACGATTTTAAGAAATCAATATCATATTAATCTTTGACATACCGCCCTCCAACCAATATAATGAGTCCAGCTATCTCCCTAGAGGTGCGCTCTTGGCAGAGAAGGATAACCCCAGCGCTGCAGAAGAGGAAAAGACACTAAACATCGAACGCATCAAGCGGCGCCTTAACATGCTGGACCAGCGCCTGGACAACATTGACTCCATGGTCACCGCCGTCGCCGAGCGGGTTATGGAACAGCCGCTTAACTTCAGCCTTACCTGCCCCCACTGCGGCAAGAATATAGAGATTACCATCTTAGGCAGCCAGAAACCAACCACATAGTGCCCAAGTGTGATATCGTTGTTAGCCAAATCTCTGGTGTCAACGGGGCGGCCAGGCTCCCTTACCCGCTACAAGCGCCGCTCATATTAAAAACACCCTTCCCTTAAAGGACAGATGTAAACATGCTGGGACTGATAGTTATTGCCCTCTACTTTGCCGCCATGATTGCCATCGGGCTGGTGAGCCGGCGGCGGGCGCGGGGGGCGGATAATTTCTTCGTGGCCGGGCGGAGCGGCACCTCCCTGTTTATCACCGGCTCGCTGCTGGCGACCATCGTCGGCGGCTCGGCCACGGTGGGTATGGCCGGGCTGGGTTTCAGCCGGGGCCTAACCGGCATGTGGTGGCTGCTGGTGGGCAGCGTGGGGCTGATAGTACTGGGGGTTTTCTGGGCAAGAAAAGTGAGGGAGTTCGGGCTCTATACCCTGCCCGAGCTGGTGGAAAAGCAGTACGATAAGCGAATCTCGCTGGCGGCCTCAATCCTTATTGTTATCTCCTGGCTGGGGGTTATCGCCGGGCAGATTGTGGCCTCGGGGACAATATTGAGCGTGCTGGGGCTGGGCAGCCCGGTGATGTGGATGGTTATCTTCAGCGCCGTCTTTATCGGCTACACCCTGCTGGGGGGGCAGTACGCCGTCATCCGCACCGACGTCTTTCAGATAGGTATAATATTCGTCGGCATCTTTGCCGGCTTAGGGCTGGTGATGTACCGCCTGGGGGGGTGGGGCGGACTGCAGATGTCCCTTGCCCCGGAGCGGTTCAGCTTTCCCGTCAGCCCCCAGTTCGGCGGCTACGAGCTGGCGGCACTGCTTCTGCTGGTGGGGTTGACCTACGTGGTGGGGCCGGATATGTACTCCAGGTTATTTTGCGCTCGTGACGCCAGGACCGCCCGGAACTCGGTGTTCTGGGCGGCAGCGCTCATCATCCCCTTCGCCCTGGCCATCACCCTCATCGGTATGGGGGCATCGGCGTTATTCCCCCAGATTGCGCCGGAGCAGGCTTTCCCCACCGTAATCAACGAGGTTCTGCCGCCCATCGTCGGCGCCATCGTCCTGGCAGCCCTGCTGGGCGCGGTGATGTCCTCGGCCGATACCTGCCTGATGACCGCCAGCACCATACTATCGGTGGATATAGTTGGGCGCTTCAAACCTTCACTTAAGCCGGAGCAAGTCCTGTCTATCTCCCGCTGGGGAATAGTGGGGCTGGGGTTGCTTTCCCTGCTGCTGGCTCTAATGCTTAAGGGAGTAATCAGCGCCCTGCTCTTTGCCTACACCGTCTATACCTCCGGCCTGATTCTGCCGGTACTGGCCGGCTTCTATAAGGATAAGCTTAAAGTAACCCCGGCAGGGGCGCTGGCGGCCATTATCGGGGGGGGAGGGGTGGCGCTGGTTAGCAAACTGATGGTCATAAAGTATCTGGACCTGGGCGGTCTGCTGGTAAGCGGGATACTGCTCTTCCTGGTGAGCTTCATCGATAACCGCTTAAAGAAGCCGACGCCTTGACGCTGGTAAAGGCGTTTAGTAGAATTGCTGTAACGGGGGCGGTTAGCTCAGTTGGTTAGAGCACTGCGTTGACATCGCAGAGGTCACTGGTTCGAGCCCAGTATCGCCCACCATAGCATCAGTTCCAGGAAGGCCTTGAGATGGAGCATGTGGAAACTGGGGGGTTAGAGCAGCAAGACCCGCTTGGCGAGGGGGAGCGGTATCAAGAGCTTCTCGCTTTAAGCCGAGTCTCAGCCGCCATCAGTGGTCTGTGGGATCTGGACGCCGTCCTCAAGGTAGCCCTGGATAACATCCTCAAAATCATGAAGGGAACTATCGGCGGCATCCTACTTCTGGATGAACCGACTCAAATGCTATCCTACCATATCCACCAGGGCTTGAGTGACAGCTATATTGAGAAAATGCGCCTCAGCCTGGGTGAAGGCATTGCCGGAAGAGTAGCCCAAAGCGGCAAAGCGATTCTGCTGGAGAATATCTCCACTGACCCTCGTGTGGGCTACCCAGACCTGGTAACCGCTGAGGGTCTAAAGGCTTTCATCTGCGTTCCAATCAGGGCCAAGGACAATGTTCTAGGGGTGATTAACGTTGCCAGCCGTAAAACACACCGCTTTACCAGAAAGGACTTACATCTGTTGTACTCTATTGGCGACCAGCTTGGTGTGGCCATTCAGCAGGCAAAACTCTACGAACGGCTGCGAAAGGCACGGGAAAGATACCGCAAGCTCACCCGGCAAATTCTGGTCGCCCAGGAAGACGAGCGAAAGAGACTGGCTCGCGAGCTACATGACGAGACCAGCCAGACACTTTCCGGGCTTACCCTCCAGTTACAGGCGCTGGCGGATATGGCCGAGAAGTCCGGCGGTGACGCCGAGTTGATAACCAGGTTGAAAAAGGTCCAATCTCTGGCCGTCCAGGTGCACACCGAGATAAGAAGGTTAATGGCCGACTTGCGCCCTTCGTTGTTAGATACACTGGGGCTGGTCCCCTCCATTCGTCAACTGGCTGATACCAGACTCCGCCCCTTAAACATCAACGTATCTGTGGAAACTATAGGTGGGGAAAGACGTTTGGATCCAGAAGTCGAGACTGGATTTTTCCGGGTTGCCCAGGGCTCTATAGGCAACATCATTGAGCATTCAAAGGCAAAGAACGTCACCATCGCCGTGGAATATCAGGATAGTGAACTGGTGCTGCGTATTACTGATGATGGCCAGGGGTTTGATGTATCGGCTCTCACCGATGTTGAGGAGAGCGGGCGGGGGCGGGGTCTATTCAGCATGAGAGAGAGGGTTATGCTCCTGGGCGGCACTGCCTCTGTGGAATCAAAGATTGGCCAGGGAACCACCGTCTGGGCTAGGGTGCCTATAGTTCAAGGTGAGGAACATGAGTAAGATAAGGGTACTGGTGGTTGATGACCATCCTATCGTGAGGGAGGGAATTTGCGCTCTACTGGCCGTCGTCGGTGATATAGAAGTAGTCGCCGAGGCAGCCAACGGCAGCGAAGCAATTGATATGGTCAGAGAGCTGCAACCGGATGTCGTGCTTATGGATATTGCTATGCCCATCATGGGAGGACTGGAAGCCACCCGCCGCATCTGCCGTGAATTTCCTAAAATAAAAGTGCTCATCCTGACCCAATATGACGATAAAGAATACGTACTGCCGGTTATTGAAGCCGGTGCTTCCGGCTTTGTCAGCAAGGCAGACGCATCCTCAGAACTTATTTCAGGTATCCGCTCCGTCTACCGCGGAGATTCATACCTCTCTCCCCCGGCGGCCAAGCTGCTGGTCGAAGGTTACCGTTACAAGGCCGGCAGCCGGGTTGGTAAAGACCCCTATGACCAGTTGACCGACCGGGAGCGGGATGTATTAAAACTGATGGCAGAGGGACACACCAACCAGGAAATAGCCGATATTCTGGTCATCAGCCGTAAAACCGTCGAGGGCCACAAGACAAACCTCATGGCCAAGCTTGATATCCACAACCGTACCGAACTGGTCAAATATGCCCTGCGCAAAGGCATCATAACCGTTTGACGGTTATGATTAGACATCCCCAATTACTTACATCCACAATCCACCCTCACTCCCGACACTGAATAAACAGGGGGAAATCCCAGGAAATTTAGGGTTTTTTCACCCTGGCTATCAAGGAAAAACCCTCTTCTCCATTGGCCGCCTTTGTTTTATGGTTAAGGTTATTAACAAACTCCAACCGTAAACATAAATTCGGCAGTATGACGGTGACGGAGGAAGGAGGCTGCGATGGAACACAGTCATAGAATTCTGATTGTGGATGATGACTCCGATTTTACCCAGGCTCTACAGGCGGCTCTGGAGGCTAAAGAATGCTCGGTAGTTACCGCCTCAGAGCGGCGCCAGGCCGAAGACATGGTTCGCTCCCATGAGCCCGAGCTGGTGGTACTGGGGACAACTATGCCCCGTGGGGACGCTTTCCTGTTTCACCAGTGGCTAAAACAATCGCTTGGATTCAGCAACCTGCCTATCATAGTGGTAAATACACCGCCGGAGAAACAGCATATCAAGGGATGGAGGGCAGAGGAAGGTATGCAGTGTGATGCTGAGGATTTCGTGTGCAGACCTATTGAGCTAACCATGCTGGTGCCCCGCATCGAGAAACTGCTAGATAGGGCGACCAGAAAGATCAGGGTGCTGGTGGTAGATGACCATGCCGTGGTCAGAGATGGCATCCGGGCCGTACTCGCCCTGCAGCACGATATGCAGGTGGTGGGTGAAGCCGCCAACGGCAGGGAGGCAATAGATAAAACCGGCCAGTTTTTACCCGACGTGGTGCTCATGGACATAGTTATGCCGGGGATGAACGGTCTGGAGGCGGCCAAGGAGATATGCCAGCACTATCAGCAGGCCAAGGTCTTAATGCTGACGCAGTATGACGATGAGGAAAATGTCCTGGCCAGCCAGCAGATAGGCGCACTGGGCTTTATTCCCAAAACAGTGGTCAGTTCCCAGCTACTGAATGGAATAAGGTCGGTGTATGAAGGCAAGAAATTTATCTGCGCCGTTAATTAACAGATGACAGCGCCTTAAAAGGAGCCACGGGTGGAAACAATTACCATTACCCTTGACGGTGTGGAGGTAAGCGGCTATTCCGGGATGACCATCTTGGACCTCGCCCGGGAATCGGGGGTGGATATTCCCACCCTGTGTCATGACCGCTATCTGGCCCCTACCGGTGCCTGCCGGCTCTGTATCGTAGAAGACGAGAGTGCCGGAAACCTGCTTGCCTCCTGCGTGGCCCCAATAAGACCGGGGATGGTGATAAATACCCGGTCGCCGCGGGTAGTGGAGCGGCGGAAATTGCTCGTTCAGCTCATGCTCGCCAGCCATCCCGACTCATGCCTGGTATGCGATAAGGGTAACATGTGTCAGCTAAGAGAGCTGGGCGCCGAGATGGGCATCGGGCTGGTGGAACTACAAAAAATCCCACGACTGGCGGCTATCCAGGAGGTGAACCCCTTCATTGAAAGGGACCTGTCCCGGTGTATCCTGTGTGCCAAGTGTATCCGGGTAGACCAGGAGCTGGTTGTCGAGGGTGCCATCGATTATTTCAGCCGTGGCTTTACCACCAAACCAGCAACACTGAATGATATGCCGCTGGAGAAATCCGAGTGTACTTTCTGCGGAACCTGTGTGGCCCATTGCCCCACCGGGGCCCTGATGGAAAAGGGGAGGACATACCATGGGACAACCACCAAAACGGTCGATACCGTCTGTCCGTTCTGCGGCTGCGGCTGTATACTTCACCTGGAGGTAAAGGACGACCAGATAGTTAGAGTTACACCAGGCGAAAGCCCGGTTAATCACGGCACGCTCTGTGTGAGGGGTTGTTACGGCTACGATTTCATACAGAGCCCGGATAGGTTAACCACCCCCTTAATCAAGGTAGACGGCGAGTTTCAAGAAGCGCCCTGGGAAGAGGCTATTAGCCGGGTAGCCGCTGAATTTAAACGATTGAAGCAAAAGCACGGCGCCGACAGCCTGGCCGTGCTAGGTTCCTCTAAATGCACCAACGAGGAGAACTACCTGCTGCAGAGGTTGGCCCGGTTGGCCTTAGGCACCAACAACATCGATAATGGCAGTCGGCTGTATAGTGCGGCCAGCCGGGTCGGTCTGGGGCAGTCTATCGGTTTTCCGGGCACGACCAACTCCTTCGAAGAACTGGAGAAATCAGAAGTAATAATGGTTATCGGTGCCAACCCGGTTATCTCTGCCCCAGCGGTAGGTTACGCCATAAAACGTGCTGCCAAATATAATAGCGCTAAGCTGCTAGTAGTTGACGTGCGTCCCACCAAGCTGGTCCCCTTCGCCCATATCTGGCTGAAACCTAAAGTCGGCACCGATGTCGCCCTGCTCAACGGCTTGGCCAGAGTGATTATTGAAGAAAAACTGTTTGACGAAGAATTCGTCGCCCGCAAAACGGATAACTTCGACGGGCTGTCCCAAAGTTTAAAGCCGTATAACCTGGAGCGGGTAGAGAGTATAACCGGTATCCCCAGGCAGGATGTGCAGCAGGCGGCCCGCACCCTGGCCCAAGCCGAGTGGGCCTCTATTGTCTACGGCAATGGTATAACCCAACATGTTAACGGCGTGGGCAGCGTGATGGCTCTGGCTAATCTAGCCATGCTGACAGGGAATATCGAGCGGCGGGGAGGCGGCATTTTTGCTCTGCAGCGGGAAAACAACGCCCAGGGTGCCTGCGATATGGGCAGCCTGCCCGACTTCCTGCCCGGATATCAGAGCCTGGATGATGCGCAGGCCAGGAGTGGCTTTGAAAAGCGGTGGGAGAGCAGTCTGCCAACCTCTGCAGGGCTAGCAGCGATGGAGATGATGGAACAGGCTGAGGCAGGAAAGCTCAAAGGTATGTTAATTGTTGGCGAAAACCCCACCGCCAGCTTCCCCCGCCCTTCTCGGGTTAGAAAAGCTCTGGATTCACTCGAATTTCTGGTGGTGGCTGATATCTTCCTGACCGAAACGGCCAGACTGGCCGACGTTGTCCTGCCATCAGCCAGCTTCGCCGAAAAGGAGGGTACCTTCACTAACTTCGAAGGCCGGACTCAGCCAGTGAGAAAAGCTATTGAACCAATTGGCGGTTGCCGGCCAGATTGGAAAATCATTCTCCAGCTATCTGAAAAGATGGGGCAGCCGATGCCGTATTCCTCCCTTCAGGATGTTATTAACGAGATTGAAGAATTAGTCCCCTTTTATCAGCATTTTGCCGCTGCCGACCTGGAAAAGGAGGACGTGGATTGGGTTGGTCTGGAGAGTGAGAGTGTAAGAACCAAGCGCCTGTACAGAGGTCCATTCCCCAGCGGGTTTGGGCGCCTTTCCCCGGCCGAGTATACCCCGCCCACCGATATATCCGGGGACGGCTATCCACTGACCCTGCTGTCCGGCTCAGTGCTGCATCACTTTGGCAGCGGCACCAGGAGCTTGAGGGCTTGGCGGCTCAAAGAGTTTTCACCACATTCCTGGCTGGAAATCAGCCGGGATGATGCTAAACACCTCGGACTTGGCGATGACGAACCGGTCAGGGTAGCATCATCGGTAGGCGAACTAACTACCACCGTCAGGGTAAACGACTCGCTACCCGCTGGCCTGCTTTTCATGCCTATCTCGTTCCCGGAGAGCCCAGTCAACGAGCTGTTCGATATTAAATTAGACCCCAGGTCTAAGGCTCCTTCTCTCAAAAGCTGTGCGGTAAGGCTGGAAAGGATTAAGCCATAATGACCAGAACCAAGAAAACTACCAAATCCACTCTGAAGAAAATAGACGCTATTATTGGTAATCATCAGGGACAAAGGTGGGGACTTATACCCCTGCTGCACGACGTCCAGCAGGTGGTGGGCTATATCCCCCCCGAGGCAATACCGAGCATCGCCAGCGGCTTAGGCTTGTTTCCCAGCCAGGTACAGGGGGTAATATCCTTTTATACCCAGTTCTATACCGAGCCGAGGGGTAAGAATATCGTCAGGGTGTGTCGCGGAACGGCCTGTCACGTAAGAGGCGCCAAAACAATATTGAAACTGGTAAAGCAAGAGCTGGGACTGGAAGAGGGAGAGACCAGTCCCGATATGGAGTACACCCTGGAGACCGTTGCCTGCATTGGTGTCTGCGCCCTGGCGCCCAACATCGTCATCAATCAGGAAACGCACGGCAATTTGAACCCTAAGAAGGTATCCAGATTGTTCGAGGGCAAGCATAAAAAATGAAGCGGAATGGGCATAAAAATCGCACCGTTTTCGTCTGCCGCGGCACGGGGTGTGTCTCGGGCGGGGGTGATGCTGTTTTCAAGGCGCTAAAGGCTGAGCTGGCCAGGCAGAAGCTAAAAGGTGCTGAGATAGATTTCACCGGCTGTCACGGCTTCTGCCAGCAAGGGCCAAATGTTGTTATCGAGCCTGACGGCATCTTCTATACCCATGTGGAGCCGGAGGATGCAACTGAGATTGTAAGCTCACACCTCCGGGACGGAAAGCCGGTGGAGCGTCTTTTCTACCGTGACCCGGTCAGCGGCCGGGCTATACCACGCTACTCGGATATAAAATTCTATAAAGAGCAGAGGCGGGTCATACTGCGCAACTGTGGTCACATCAATCCGGAGAGGATTGATGATTATCTTGACCGCGGCGGCTACCAGTCCCTGCGTAAGGTGCTCTTTCAGATGAAGCCGGAAGAGGTCATTGAGGAGGTGAAGAGTTCAGGGTTGCGCGGGCGCGGTGGGGCTGGTTTTCCCACCGGAATGAAGTGGGAATTCTGCCACAATGCCTCCGGCTCACCCAAATATGTTATCTGCAACGCTGATGAAGGCGACCCCGGTGCCTTTATGGACCGCTCTATCCTGGAGGCAGACCCCCATTCCGTCATCGAAGGGTTGGCCATCTGCGCTTACGCCATCGGTTCTAATGAAGGTTATATCTATGTTCGCGCCGAATACCCACTGGCGGTAAGCCGGCTCCGGATAGCTCTTGACCAGGCCAGAGAGAGGGGGTTCCTGGGTAATGATATACAGGGCTCCGGTTTCAATTTCAATGTGCAAATTAAGGAAGGGGCCGGTGCCTTTGTCTGCGGCGAGGAGACCGCCCTTATTGCCTCTATCGAAAGCCGGCGGGGTATGCCCCGCCCCCGTCCGCCTTTCCCGGCCCAATCAGGCCTGGACGGCAAACCCTCCAACATTAACAATGTGAAAACGCTGGCCTCAATACCGGTTATCATGGAGAGGGGGGCTGACTGGTTTGCCAGTATCGGCACCGAGAAGAGCAAGGGCACCGCCGTGTTTGCCCTCACCGGCAAAATCGCCAACAGCGGGCTGGTGGAGGTGCCGATGGGTACTCCGTTATCCAAAATTATCTACGAGATTGGCGGTGGCATCCCCAGAAATAAACGGCTTAAGGCGGTGCAGACCGGTGGCCCCTCCGGTGGCTGTATACCAGCCCGTTTCATTGACCTGCCCGTAGACTATGAATCACTGGCTCAGCTGGGCTCGATAATGGGCTCTGGTGGTATGGTGGTGATGGACGAGACAACCTGCATGGTGGAGGTAGCCCGCTACTTTCTTAGTTTCACCCAGGCTGAATCCTGCGGAAAATGCACCCCCTGCCGCCTGGGAACCAGGCAGATGCTGGAAATCCTGACCCGAATTACCGAAGGCAAAGGCAGCGAGGCTGACATCGACACTCTGCTGGCCATAGCCAGGACCGTCAAGGAGTGCTCATTGTGCGGACTTGGCCAGACTTCTCCCAATCCGGTGCTCTCCACCATAGAATATTTCAGGGACGAGTATGATGCCCATATAAAGGAGAAGAAGTGCCCGGCGGCGGTCTGCGACGCCCTGATGATATCGCCCTGTCAGCACACCTGCCCGGTAGGCGTCAACGTTCCCAACTATGTGGCTCACATCGCCGCCGGTGAATATAAAGAGGCGGTTGAGACCATCTGGGAACGCAACCCCTTCCCGGCTATCTGCGGCCGTATCTGCAGCCACCCCTGTGAATTCCGGTGCCGCCGTGGGGAACTGGACGACCC
>Ga0315537_1001392_pt1 | contig 19000 bp, 19 predicted proteins | sample SalMarSW160270MG_FD_203091 | JGI IMG/M metagenome (GOLD analysis project Ga0315537, IMG submission 203091) | Salt marsh sediment microbial communities from the Plum Island Ecosystem LTER, Massachusetts, United States - Salt Marsh Sediment SW1602-70 ...
TGAGGGAAATTTTTGAAATTAAAACTGGGTACAATTAAATGTCATATTTAAAAAACACAGACCCGGAAATTTATAATGCCATTCTCGGCGAAATCAACCGCGAATCGGATAAGCTCGAATTGATTGCCTCGGAGAATTTTGTCTCCGAGGCGGTTCTGGAGGCGGCCGGCGGCATTATGACAAATAAGTACGCCGAGGGCTATCCCGGCAAACGATACTATGGTGGCTGCGAGTTTGTCGATATCGCCGAAGATTTGGCCCGCGAACGGGCCAAGCAGCTATTCGGCTGCGAACATGCCAATGTCCAGCCGCATTCGGGTTCACAGGCCAATATGGCCGTCTATTTCACCGTCCTGGAACCGGGTGATAAAGTGATGGGGCTGGATTTATCTCACGGCGGCCATCTGACACATGGTCATCCCATCAATTTCTCCGGCAGATTATTCGATTTTCACGGCTATCAGGTCGAAAAAGAGACCGAAGTTATCGATTATGATAAATTGATCGAGACCGCCAGAGAGATAAAACCGAAAATGATTGTTACCGGCGCTTCGGCGTATCCCCGGATTCTGGATTTCAGAAAATTCCGCGAGGCGGCCGATGCCTGTGGGGCATATCTGATGGTCGACATTGCCCATATCGCCGGAATGGTGGCTGTTGGTTTGCATCCGTCGCCGATTCCGTACGCCGACTTTGTCACGACGACGACGCATAAAACGCTTCGCGGCCCGCGCGGCGGTATGATTATGTGCAAGGAAAAATATGCCGCCGATCTGGATCGGATGGTTATGCCGGGTATTCAGGGAGGACCGCTGATGCATGTCATTGCGGCTAAAGCGGTCGCCCTGAAAGAAGCCTTGACGGATGAATTCAAAGATTATCAAAAGCGGATTCTGGAAAATGCCAGGACAATGTCGGACGAGCTTAAAAGCAAAGGGTATCATATTGTTTCCGGCGGCACGGATACACATCTGTTTTTAATGTCGTTTATCGACGAAGATTATTCCGGCAAAAAAGTGGAGAAAGCGCTCGATAAGGCCGGTATCACCGTCAATAAAAACACGGTTCCGTTCGATACCAGGAAACCGTTTGTGACATCAGGTATTCGGGTGGGGACACCGGCTGTCACGACGCGCGGTATGGGTGTGGAGGAGATGAAAGTCATCGCCGGATTTATCGATAAGGCTATTCAGAATATGACGGACGAAGACATACTTGCCGGGATTGCCAAAGAAGTGAAAGCGCTTTGTGATAAATTCCCGCTCTATCCCGAACTCAAAGAATCGGCATAAAGCAAATTCCCTTTAATTCAACCGGGCCGATTATATATAATGGTCGGCCCTGTTATATTTTTGGGCTTTTTATTCTTTTATTCAGTGCATTTCTCTATTTAATTTATCCGAATGAAGTCGTAATATATTTGTATGCATAATGAGTTGCAGACTACAGTTGCTATAACCGCCTGCGACAGCTATAACGCGGAGATATTGTATCCCAAAATTGACTTTCTGATGGGACTTTTGGGCGGGATGGAGCAATTTGTCAGGCCGGGTCAGAAAGTTCTGTTGAAACCGAATCTCCTCTCGGCCAAGGAGCCGAGTCGGGCCATCACGACGCATCCGGAGATAGTCGCCGCTGTGGCGCGGAAGGTCCGCGAAATCGGTGCCGATGTGTTCGTCGGCGATTCCCCCGGCGGTGCCAAGCGGGGTGTCAGGCGGGTATGGAAAAACACCGGTATGCTTGAAATGGCTGAGCGGGAAAAAATCGAATTGGTTAATTTCGAGGCGTCAGGTGTGGAAAAATTTTCAATCGACGGGCGAGATTATTATCTGGCGAAACCGGCGATAGAGGCCGATTTGATAATAAGCCTGGCCAAATTGAAAACCCACGTTCTGACATTAATGACCGGAGCGATAAAAAACGTTTTCGGCCTGATCCCGGGCTTTCGCAAGGCCAATTATCACAAGGAGTTCCCAAGGCCAAACGAATTCGCGCAGGTTATTGTCGACATTCTGTCTTTAAAGACGCCGGCGCTGACTATTATGGACGCTATTCTTTCCATGGAGGGCGACGGGCCTTCCTCGGGTACGCCTCGCTGGAGCAATCTATTATTGGCTTCAAGCGACCCGGTTGCTCTTGACGCTGTCGCGGCGGAAATTATCGGTCTTAATCCAAGCCGTGTTCCGACGACGCGCATAGCTTCCGAAGCGGGGCTGGGAATAGGCTGGCCGGAGGCGATAGATATTGTCGGAGAGAGGCTCGCGGATGTTAAAATTCCGGATTTCAAACTGACATCAAATCGAAAATTAGAGTTGATTCCAAAATTTCTGTGGAAGCTGCTGGCCCCTTATGTCTGGGTCAGGCCCGCGATTTCAGAAGAAATATGTACGAATTGTTATAATTGTGTCAATTCTTGTCCAACCGGTGCGTTGCGGATCGGAATACGTAAAATACCAGTTTTTGATTATGATTTGTGTATAAATTGCTGGTGTTGTCATGAGCTTTGTCCTGAAAAATCAGTTTTTGTTGACCAATCATGGCTTGCAAAAAAATTCATACGATAATTTCTGCGCGCATAAATTGCGCCATTAATCTTTTTACTTGACAAATCCGTTGATATTTAATAAAATAGATAGTAGCAGGAATTGCGACGCCTGCCAAAAAGGTGTCAATGAAATGTTTATAATGTAATTTTGGTTTGTTTAATCTCGATGGGAAGGAAATGATTCCCATTTGTGATTGACGATATAAAGGAGGCGTAAGTGATGCGGATAGCCAAGACCATAGTGATACTTTTTGCTTTAGTCCTGGTTGTCATGTGCTTCAATGCTCCAATTCTTTTTTCAGCTGAGGAACATCCTTGGGATGGAGACGGACCCGGAGACGGTAACGATGGTGCAGTTGTCGATCCTCCAAGCGATACGACAATAGTGGATCCAGGAGATGGTGATGAGGACAGAGGATCAATCTATGATCCGGCCGATTTCCCACTCAACGACTTATTTTTCAACGTACAGTTTCTCCTTCGGTTTTACAGCATCCCCGGCTCTCCGCCGGAGAACAATGGAGCATCCAGCAACACGAACTGAATGAAGTAGCGACCAGCGTTAAAGTAGAGTAATTTAAAAAAACTGGCCAAAAAAATGAGCCTAACCTCACGTCAAAATGTTGATTTTGATATCAGGCTTTTAGAGGTCGAAGAGCTGTACCGCCAGAGGAAGCCTGAAATTGCCGGAGAGAGGCTGCGAGCCCTTAGCCGATCGGGCTATAGTCCGGACGGATTCGAACTCGGTTTACTTAAATATCTCAAATCGGCCGATCTCTATTATGCCGGAAAATATCATGATTCCATAAAAATGGGGCATGAGGCAAGCAGGCTGCTCGTTTCTTCCGCGCTCCATCTTTGGGTCGGTAACCTTTATTTAACCTTATATAGAAATTACATCGCCATTGGTGATCTTAAGACAGCCGATAGATATGTCAGTGATGCATTGGCATTCTACCGTCAAGCTGATGATTCTGTCGGGATGGTCGGTGCCTTGAACGGTCTGGCGAGGCTGGCGTTTATAAGATCCGATTTCAACAAAGCGATTGACTATATTGAGCAGGCGCTGGAGTTGTCCAAAGGGGATAATATCCGCATGTCCGAGGAAATCAGTAACCTGGGCCGGATTGAAATTCTCAAGGGCGATTGGACATCGGCGGAGGAACATCTGAAAGCGGCGCTTAAGCTGGCCGCTAAATTGGACTTGAAAATTTCGCTGGCCAGAAATCATCTGTCGCTCGGTTATTTGTATCTAAGACAACGTGCGTTTACATCATCGGCGCGTGAGTTTAAATCGGCCTCGATGATTATCGATGAAAATAATTTTCAGAGAGAAAAGGTCATTCTTCTTGAATACGAAGGTGAACTGGCATTTGAGCAGGGCGATATTGTCAGAGCGAAAAGCATCCTTAACAAGGCATATGCATTGGGTCGCAGGCTGGCGCCCGAATCATCCCTGATTTCGCAGATTGTCAGGCGACTGGCTCAGATTGAGCTGGGTCTGGACAATTATGAGGAAGCTCAAAGACTGGCGCAGAAAGGTCTCGATTTATCGATTAGATTGGGCGAGAGAAGCGAAATCGGATTATGTCGTATAATTGTCGCTGAGGTTTTTGCGGCAAATGAAAATTTCGATTCGGCCGTCGAGTATCTCAATAAGGGGATTGAAGAATTAAGAGAGGTCGGCGATCCGTACGATATCGCGCGTTCACTTCTGGTTTCAGGCGATATATACATGAAAACTGAAGAGGATAATTACAGCCGAATAGACAAGGCGCTCGAGGAAGCCTTCCGGCTTTTTGCCAAACTGAAACTTTATTACTGGGCGGCTGAAACACGGCTCAGGTTGGGGATTTACTGCTGCCGAACTTCCAGAATTTCCGCCGGTTTCAGAAACCTGTTAAGGAGCGAAAGTATTTTCCAGAAGATTCCCGAAAAGGCGAAAATCCGCAGGATACAAAGTCTCAAAACGGAGCTTTCGAAGCAGGCGGTCGATACCTCTTTATCGCCTGAAAATGAGTTTAAGATATTCGGAAATTATTTTACCGATTCGGAATATCTTAATTTGAAATCAGGTCATATCCAGGAAATCATAAACATTCTCGGCAAGAGAACACGCGCCAGTCGAGTAATTATTTATAAGAATGACGGCAGCTCGCCCGGAATGGTGACCAGTCTCAGTCTGACTCAGTTTCAGCAGAAAAAGTTTATCCGGCAATTCCAGGAATTGCTGGGCGAGGAATTCAATAATAAGAAACCGACGTTAATATTGGACAGCCGTCGAGATCCGTTTGTGAATGAGTTGCTGCAGAAGGCTACCAATGATGTTATCTCCAGTGTTATAGTTGTCCCGCTTATTCTGGGTAATGAAACGACAGGGTATATTTATATTGATCGACTTTCCTCGAATGGCAATTATATGCCGTTCGGACAAAAGGAGCTTAATTTTGCGGTCGGCTTTGCCGACCTGATTTCGCTCAAGCTGGCCGAATATGACAAATTGCTTCTGGAAGAAGACAACAAACGTTTGAAGGCGCAATTGCTGGAAGAATCGGCTTTTGCTAATATTATCACGCGAAATAAACAGATGCTGGAAATGCTGTCGCGGGTACAGCAGGTTGTTAATTCCGATATATCTATTTCGATTCAGGGAGAAACCGGATCCGGAAAGGATTTGCTGGCCAAAGCGATTCACTACAGTTCGTCACGCAAAGAGAAGAGATTTATTTCCGTAAATTGCGCCGCGCTTCCGGAAACGCTGCTGGAATCCGAGCTTTTCGGGCACAAAAAAGGGGCCTTTACCGGAGCCGATAAAGATAAGGTCGGTTTATTCGAGGAAGCCAACGGCGGAACGTTTTTCCTCGATGAAGTTGCCGACATGCCGTTGTCGATTCAAGCCAAAGTGCTGCGGATTCTTGAAGAAAAGGAAATCGTCCGGCTCGGCGACACGCATCCGCAAAAAGTCGATGTCAGAATTATCTCGGCGACGAATAAAGACCTTAAGACGGAAATGGAGGGGGGTAAATTCAGGCAGGATTTATACTATCGGCTGACCGCTCTTTGCTTTAATCTTCCTCCATTGAGAGAAAGACGCGAGGACATACCGCTTCTGGTTCGGCATTTTTCCGAGGATAACATAAGATTCACGCCGGAGGCGCTGAAATATCTGGTAGCCTTCGACTGGCCGGGAAATGTCCGGGAGCTCGAAAATGAGGTTAAAAAGCTGACATTGCTTTCCGGCGAAAAAGGTGTAATCGATACCGAATTGCTTTCGGCGAAGATTCTTGAATTGAACGGCTCGGCCAATCCGGGGGAACTGGAGCTTAATACGGATATCAATTTTGACGTCAGTTTTTCGTTGTATGATTATCTGGCCGAGTATGAAAAGCGATTTATCATTAAGGCCCTGCGGGAGCATAGCGGTATTAAAAAACATGCCGCCAGGCATCTGAATATACCCGAATCGACTTTGCGACTGAAAATCAAGCAGTACAATATCGACGTCGGCAGTCTGAATATAATCTGATAAACAGTTGGCGATTCAGACGAATCTTTTTCTGAAGACTATAGATTTTTTAATAGACCATGCAGTATTTAATGTATAAATGTTAAAACGAAGCCATTGATTTGAAAATAATTGTTGAAAAAAGCAGAGGTTCGGCTATTTTTTATTGATTAAGGACGATATAAAATATATATCCGATAACGCAATGGCGTTTTAAGTCGGGATAATAATTAGCAGGAGGTTGCCATGCCCGGAAAAGTCCCAACAAAAAGGGAGAAGAAAAAACCAAAAAAGAAAAAGAAAAAAGATAAAGAAAAAAGCAGTTGATTTCATTTCGGGCATGGAGCCCGGAAGTTTCCAACCCGCCTGAGACCGGAAATTGAGTTTTTGTTCCGATGGCGGGTTTTTTTTCGGCTGTGCGGATGTATCAAATTCAGAAACCATTTGAATTCCGGGAATATTTTTTATATTATTACCTATGGCTAAAAAAATGCTCTGGGCGCCCTGGCGTGCAGAATATATCCTCGGTGAAAAAGAGAAAGGGTGTATTTTCTGCAACCGGCTTAAGAAACAGGCCGATAGGAAGAACCTGATTATTTATCGGGGTGCGCGTACATTTGTTATTTTGAACAAGTTTCCGTACAACTCCGGTCATAGCATGGTTGTACCTAATCGGCATCTATGCAACCTGAATGATCTAACGAAAGTCGAAGCGGCGGAGTTTTTTGAAACCATACGATTAACGGTTAACGTCATTCGCAGGACCTTTCATCCCGATTCGTTTAATATCGGTATGAATATGGGTCATGGATCAGGGGCAGGCATCCCGGAACATATTCATATGCACATAGTTCCAAGATGGGCCGAAGATACTAATTTCATGCCTGTCATTGGAGAGACCGAGGTCGTGTCATTTCCCCACAGTTTAATTTATAAAACGCTAAAAAGAGGATTTGAGGAGGTATGCCTCGCAGGAAAATCCCGACCAAAGCGGAATTAATCCAGCTTCAGAAACTGTATAAAACCGACGAGCGAATTGCCGAAAGGCTGGGCAATGTTACGCCGCAGCTGGTTGCATACTGGCGCCGCAAGAAAAATATATCCAAGCATTCCTTTCCGAAATTTTCGGAGTCGGAAATTCGCGACCTGTGGGAACGGTACGGTGATGATTATCGATCCGGTTTGGAGCTGGGAATCTCTAAGGCGGCCTTTTACAACTGGCGTCGGAAGTATAATTTCAAGGAGAAGCCGTCGTTTCTGAAGCTGGAACAATTGGAACTGGATCTGGGCGGGCCGCATAAATCGGTTGGGAAAAGACATCAGTACGGTAGACAAACGATAGTCCAGAAAATCCTGTCCGAGCGGGCCGGTTTGGAGAGAGCGGAGGTCGGGCAAACAATGGAAGTCGAGCCCGATCTGGTTATATCTCATGACGATTCATCGGGAATAATCGAGGAATTCCACAACCGCGGGCATAGCCATGTCTGGAATCCCAACCGCATTATAATTTCGCACGAGCATTGCCTTAATGCGAAGTCAGAACGGAAATCGACTGCTTTTAAGGCAATCAGGGATTTTATTCGCAAGCAGAATATAAAAAACTACTATGATATTCTGGATGGGGTTTGTCATCAGGCGATTATCGAAAGAGGGCTTATTCTGCCGGGACAATTGGCCATCGGAACCGGTAACCATAATGCTTCACAAGGGTGTATCGGTGCCTGTGCCACGAACATCGAGACATCCGAGGTGATCGAGGTCTGGACGAATGGTCGGACCAGCCTGCGTGTTCCCGAGTCAGTCGGGATTATCGTCAACGGTAAAATGCCACGGGGAGTGTACGCCCGTGATGTCATTCTTTTTATCGCCGGTAAACTGACCGGCAAGGCGGTTGATGCAAAAGCGATTGAATTTTATGGTACGGCGGTTTCGCACATGTCTATTTCGGAACGGTTTACATTGACAGACGCGGCCGCTGAGCTTGGCGCCAGGGCAGTTATCTGCCCGTTTGATTCGACTACCAGAAGATACCTGATGGGGCGGACCAAGATGCCGTTTCGACCGGCGCTGGCAGATAGGGATGCCGTTTATAGCGAGACGTACGAGTTTAATATCGATCAGCTAATCCCGCAAGCGGCCTGCCCGCATATGCCCGACAATATTAAACCGGTTGCCGAAATAGTCGGTCAGCATATCGATCAGGTTGTTATCGGCATGGGTACCAATGGCCGGCTGGACGATCTGAAAATAGTCGCGGATGTTATCAAAGGCAAGAAAATCGATCCCGATGTCCGCATGTTGATTGTGCCCGGCTCACAGGAAGTTTATCTGGAAGCGCTCAAAAAGGGCTTGATTAGAGCCTTTTTGGAAAGCGGGGCGCTGGTCATAAATTCCGGATGTGCTTCGTTTATGTGGGCACATGACGGTATTCTGGCGGCCGGTGAGCGCTGCCTTTCGACAACCAGCAGTAATCTTCAGGGATCGATGGGTTCCCCGGAAGCCGAAATTTATCTTGTTTCGCCGGCTACCGCCGCGATTTCGGCGCTTAAAGGTGTCATCACCGATCCGTCAGGATTTGTAAAATAAGATTAAATTTAATTCAGCGATTGCCCCTGTAAATCGCCTGTATGGGGATAATCCCATACTGTCTCAGTGATATTTCGAATCTGCCGATATTATGGTACAAATTTATAATTTTGATATCAAATCGTGGCTTGGGGAGGGATTATAATTATGCTGCCTTTGGAAACCCGCGGTAGAATCGCAATGATTTGTATGTGGCTGGTCATTTTCTCATGCGGTGCGTCGATATTGACGAATATTTTTCTTCAGGATTACATAATCGACGTTTACAGTACACCCAGCTATGAAGATGAGGACATCACCGGCGAAGATGTCATCCTGTTTTTCGTATCCTTAACCTGGCCGGTGGCTTTTCTGTTTTCCTTTATAGCTTTTCTTATGTGGTTTTATCGAGCTCGATGTAATCTGGACAGAGCCAGACTGACCGGATTTAAATATACTCCGAAATGGACGATAATCAGCTTCTTTATTCCACTCGTCAATATATATCGACCGTTGCAGATCATGCAGGAATTGTGGAGCGGATCGAAATTCCTATCCAGGACAACAAATGCCGAATCATGGCAGAAAGTACAACCGGGAAAGCTCGTCTCGCTCTGGTGGGGAATGACGATGCTTACCTTTGTAATGGATCGAGTAGTCGGATATTTTTGGAGGCAGTCAGATACGCCGGGTTCTTTCCTCAGTTCGCTTTATATTACTATACTTGCGGATGTAGTCAACATTGTTGCGGCTTATATCGCTATAAAGTTGATTCAGGAAGTGACTGACCTGCAGGAGCAGTCACGGTCGAGAACACCCGAAATCTCCATCCCGGCGAGTATCGGCGTTTAAGATATAAATTATTGAGCGGCAATTCGCTATTGCGGCTCTTAATCCTTCATCGAGCTGAGGAATTTCTGATTGTTTTTGGTCTTCTTGATTCTATCCGTCAAAAATTCCATCGCCTCGATTGGATTCATCTCGGCCAAGAACTTCCGCAAAATCCAGGTTTTGGCCAGAACATCAGGCTCCAGCAAAAGCTCTTCTTTTCGCGTCGAACTGCGGTTAAGATCCATGGCCGGGAAGATTCTGCGGTCGGAAAGACGACGATCAAGAACCATCTCCAGATTGCCGGTGCCTTTGAATTCCTCGAAAATAACCTCGTCCATACGCGAACCGGTCTCGATCAAAGCCGTGCCGATAATGGTCAGCGAGCCGCCTTCCTCGATATTTCGCGCCGCGCCGAAAAATCGTTTCGGTTTATGCAGGGCGTTGCTGTCAACACCGCCCGACAAAATTTTGCCCGAGTGGGGGACGACGGCATTATGCGCCCGGGCCAGACGAGTGATGCTGTCGAGCAGAATAACGACATCATGGCCGTGTTCCACGAGCCTTTTGGATTTTTCCAAAATCATGTTGGCGACATGCACGTGACGGTCAGCCGGTTCGTCGAAAGTCGAGGAGACGACTTCGCCTCTTACCGAACGACGCATATCGGTGACCTCCTCGGGTCGCTCATCGATCAGAAGCACGATAAGCTTGACATCGGGATGATTGGTCGTGATGGCATTGGCGATTTTTTGCAGAATAATCGTTTTGCCGGCCTTGGGCGGCGAGGTTATCAGGGCGCGCTGTCCCTTGCCGATCGGGGTCATCAGGTCCATGATACGTGTCGTCAGTTCGTCCGGATTGACCTCGAGCTTGAATGCCTCCTCCGGGTAAAGCGGCGTCAAATTGTCGAAGACGGTTATATTTTTGGCGAGCGACGGGTCCTCGAAATTTATGGCCTCGATTTTCAATAGTGCAAAATATCGTTCGTTATCTTTGGGAGGACGAACCTGCCCGGAGATAGTATCTCCGGTGCGCAGGTCGAATCTTTTGATCTGTGACGGCGAGACATAAATGTCATCCGGACCGGGGAGATAGTTGTACGACGGCGAGCGGAGAAATCCGTAACCCTCGTTTAAAATCTCCAGGACACCTTCGGCAAAAATCATCCCCTCCTGCTGCGCCGAGGCGGCCTCCATAATTTTGTAAATCAATTCGGATTTTCTCAGGCCGGAAACCCCGGGAATTTCCAGTTCTTCGGCAATCACGAGTAAATCGGCAATAGTTTTGCCTTTCAGATCTTTGCCGTCCATTACTTCTGTTTTAGTCATTGCAGTTGCCCTACCTATTTAAATTATTTAATATTTTCAGATTAGATTTATTTTTAAGATGGTTTATTTTATCTCTTCAACCGGGGCATCACCCCAGAGTTTCTCCAGTGCATAAAATTCGCGGACCGACTTTTGAAAAACATGCACAACCACGTCAACATAATCAAGCAGTATCCATTTCCCGCCCCGGATTCCCTCACGATGCCATGGCTTTATATCTTTTTCCATAAGACCCTCATCGATTGCCTCAGCTATCGCCTTTACGTGGATGTCAACATCTCCGCTGACAATAACGAAATAGTCACAAATGCTGGAGATATTTTTGAGCTTGAGGATCTTGACATCGAAACCTTTTTTGGTGAGAGCAAGTTTCCCTGCCATGCGTGCGAGAGCAAGTGGTGTTATTTTCAAATTTCGGCTTTAGTCCTCCTGTTTTGATATTCTTTCCAAAATCTTTTCAAAGTCTTCACCCAGAACAAGGGTAGAAGTTATACTTTTATAATTGTCATCCAATGGCTCATACAAAATATTATCATCGTCGAGTCCCAGCTGTTGGGCCAAAATCTTTGTGGCTTTGGTTTCTTCATCACGTGAAATCAAAAAGCTCTTTTCAATATGATATGAAGAAAAATCCGACATTTCAATAATGCTCAAATCCAGCGGTTGCCCGATTATCCCCGGAATTACTTTAGCCATTCGAGCCGCGGCGCCGTTAACGCCGCATCCGTTCAGAATCTGCAGCCGGACCCCATATTTGGGAATGTCAATCGTTCGGGAAAAGCCGTGTGTAATCCTGATGGCAAAACTGGCGCCGTAAATAATCACCAAAGCCAGAATTGCCACGATGGCCAATTCAAGAAATCGGGAGTTCTTTTTCGGTTTGGGAACCCGCCTTTTAATTGAATTTTTTCTTTTGCCTGATTTTCTAAGTACCATTTAAGCTGATCGCCTGGAGGGGAGAGTTTTATTTATTAAAATCGCCTCCAGTTGTCTGTGTAATAAGGATAATAATAGGAACTCCGGTAGAATCCGGGATGCGACTCGAATCCGATAGAAAGCCTGAAATTACCTGAGGGATGATAATCGAGGTTTACAGCCGGAAAAAAGGCGGCGCTGGTTCCCACACTATTACCGAAAAGCGCGGCCGGATCGTGAGCAATACCGAGCTCGACATCAAGGGAGAGAGACCGCGATAATTCATAGAAAATCGAACCGGTGTAGAGCCCGACGGAGCCCGAGGTGCCGCCCCCGGAAAAATAGCTGAAAGAATATGAATGCGAAAAATGCAGGCGCGACAGGTCAATCAGAGAAAACGGCTTGCTGACCGGATTCAGACCCAGATAATCTTCCTTTGCCGACTGAATCTCGGCCTTATCGGCCATCTGGGCGAAGGCCAATCCGGTCAAAATTAATATCGAAAGAGCTGTCAAACAAAATAACTTACGCATATTTAACTTCCCTGCTATCGCAAATATATAAAAAATTAGTCTGTTTTTGAATCATTGTCAATCGATTTTTACTCTATTAATTTTATCGGAAATCCGTCATCGTTCCCTTAATATAATTATTTAACTCGTTTATTATTATAACGTTTGGGATCGGTTTTCGGCTAATTTTTTTCGAGATTTTAGAATATCTTCGGCTTCTTTTAGTTGCTCAATCGAGTTCACTCCCGAGACCTGAAAAGGGTCGGGAACCATCCAGACGGCACATTCTTTCCCGCCGGCTATAAACAGCTTTATTGTATCGGTCAAGTAATATTCCCGCTGGGAATTGTTATCATCCACCCGATGCAGCATTTTAAATAATTCGCGGCTGTCGAAACAGAAAGTACCTGAGTTAATCTCCTTGATTTTCTTGGTCTTCGGGTCGGCATCTTTGTCCTCGATAATGGCCAGCATGGAATCGGGCTTTTTGCCCCGTATAATTCGCCCGTAGCCGGACGGATCCTCGAATTCGGCCGAGAGACAGGTGGCGGTGGCGTTATTCTGTTCATGTATCCTGAAAAGCCTTTCTATCGATTCCTTCGAAAGAAAAGGGACATCCCCGGCCGCAACGAGAACGGTGCCGTCAAAATCGCCGAAATTTTCTTCAGCTTTTAATACGGCATGACCGGTCCCCAACTGCTCTTTTTGCCAGACGATTTCGGCGTTGAACTCCTTAATTCGGTCGATAACCGACTCGCCTTTAAAACCGACGACGACAATAATCCGCTCGAGGTTGAATGTCGCGATTGTCTCCATCAAATAGCAGATTATCGGTTTGCCGTTTATCTTATGCAGCACTTTGGGAAGGTCCGATTTCATTCGTTTTCCCTTGCCGGCCGCAAGGATGATTGCCGCTCTTTTGGTCGCCATGTTCTGTATGGATTAGATTATTTTATTGTTATTGTCAACTTTGACGATTTTTGGTTTATGGGGCTTGCTCTTTATTTTTTCAACCAGCCCATAGGTGATAATGATAATTACGTCGCCGACTTTCCCGCGATGAGCCGCGGCACCATTAAGGCAGATAATACCCGAACCGGCTTCACCCTCGATGGCGTAAGTCTCCATGCGGTCCCCGGTCGTGACATTAAGCACCTGAACCCGCTCGAAGGGAACAATATCGGCCATCTTCATCAGGTCGCCATCTATTGTAATCGAACCTTCATAATCGAGATTGGCCTCGGTAATGGTGGCCCGATGGATTTTTGATTTGCAAACCGATATCAGCATATAAATCACCAATTTTCTATAACAGTACAGAAATATAATAGTTTCCCGATTTCTGGCAAGTATCAATTACGGAAAATAGTGGAAAATATAAATGGTTCTAAATGCAACCGTCCCAATTATTTGGTCAACTCGTCCTTCAGAAAATCAATAATCTTGACCGGGGTCGGGTCGATATTATTCAATATGGCCAGGTATAAAGAGGCAAAATCGCCGATCTGAATCAATGAAAACATCCTTATGAGCGGTGAGGTTCCCCTGGAATTTACCTCGACAACTTCCACTTTCTGCTCGTTTATAATCCGCTTGACGATTGACATTCGTTTGGCAACACGGTCATAATCATCGGAGTCTTTCAAAAAGATAACGATTAATCTATCGCGGTAATTGTCTATTACATTCCACCCGACCAATTCATTGTGATTAAACTCGGGGAATTGATTGTGAAAGGCGAGGCTTTTGGCGTTTTCGCAAATCTGGCCTTTCCAGCGGGTACCAACAGTATCGATTAACTCCGGGCCGGTATAAACTATCGGAATTCTACCGTGCATTTTGCCGGCAATGGATTTGGCCTGGTTATCATCGATATCGGTATCAACGGAATATGCATCCCGGAACGATTTTAATTCTGCTATCAAATTGGTAATATCCTTATCCACATCAGGTACAAAACCGAGTTTGGATAATAAAAACAAGAGCGGTACAAAAGAAAAACCGAGGGCGGCGCGCGGGGGGTAGCCTTTCGGGAGTTCTGCTGTCAGGAACTTGTTTTCACCGGCCATTCGGCACAATTCCCCACCGGTGGTTATACAGGCGATTTTTGCATGGCGCTTTAAGGCATCGTTGAAGGCGGATAATGTTTCTTCGGTGTTGCCGGAATATGATGAAGAGATAACCAGTGAGCTTTTATCGACAAACCGGGGCAGCCGATAATGGCGGCAGATAAAGAACGGGATATTTATTTTATCGGCCAGGTAGGAGCGCACCAGGTCGCCCCCGATGGCGGAACCGCCCATTCCGGCGACGATAATATTCTTGATTCCGGTGAAATACTTTTTATCCGGTTTCAGGCTCCTGCCGATTCGGGCCGCCTCTTCCAGTTGCTCGGGAAACCTGTATATTTTTTCGTACATTCCCGATGGGTCTATTTTTTTTATGTCTTCTGATGAATCAAGTTGTTCCATGTCGATGTCCGAGCTTTCAATTAATGTTTTATTCATTTTTTTCCTGCCTGTTTTTATTTCAAGGCCATGTTGTATTCGAGCAAAAAAGCCTCGATTTGCCTGAGTGTTTTCATCTGCTTCACTTTCCGGGCTATATTTACAGTATCGGAATATTTAATTCGCCCGATGAGTTTACAAGCTCCAAACAGCTTTGAAGGATTCATTGATAATTGTTTAACTCCCATACCGATCAGCAGCGGGATGGTCAGAATATCACCCGACATTTCGCCGCAGACCGTCACGGGAATATCGTTGTTTCTGGCCGCCTCTATGGCGATTTCGATCAGATGCAGCACCGCCGGATGCAGCGGATTAAATATTTTTGCCAGCTTCTGATTATCGCGATCCGCGGCCAGCGTGTACTGTGCCAGATCATTAGAGCCAATCGAAAGGAATGATACCCTTTTGGCTAACTCATGTGCCGTCACGGCGGCGGAGGGCACCTCAATCATGATGCCGATTTTTATGTCGTTATCGAATTTGACCTTTTCTTTACTTAACTCTGCCATCGCCCTTTTTATTATTCTCAGGGCCTTTTTCAGTTCGACAATGTCGGAAATCATGGGCAGGAGTATTTTTACGTTCTTTCGGCTCGAGGCTTTCAGGATTGCCCGAAGCTGGGATTTAAAGACAGCCGGCATATCAAAGGCGGCGCGAATACCGCGCCAGCCCAGAGCCGGATTTTTTTCTTTAACACTGTGGTCATTTTTATAATATTTGTCCGAGCCAAGATCAAATGTTCTGATTACGATCGGCCGGGGATAGTAGCGTCTGGCGACCGAATCATAAATGTTAAACTGCTTTTCCTCCGAAGGGAATTTGCCGTTTTGAAGATATATAAATTCGGTCCGATACAATCCGATCCCGACACGTCGCTCGGCGAGAACTTCGTCGACCGGACCGGGTAAATTGATATTAGCGGCGACATCGATTTCAATGTTATCGGCCGTTTTGGGAGGGAAATAGGGGAGATCGTCAAGCTTTAAAAGCTGCCGGGCGGTAACTCTGGCCTTCTTTTTCCGGGTCTCATTCCAATCCTGCTGCGATGGTCTGACAATCACGGTGCCTTTATCACCGTCAACAATCAGCCGGTCACCCGTTTCGATTTTTATGTCGGCCTGCGGGACGCCGACTACGGTCGGTATCAGAAGCGAACGTGCAATCAGGGCCATGTGCGAATTGGCGCCGCCGCTGGTTGTAATAATGGCTTTGACTTTTCGCTCGTACAGACTCATGACTTCCGCCGGCGTGAACAGCTTGCCGACATAGATATAATCCTGTGCCGCCTGTCCTATATGCCGTACGCTCTGACCGGTTAAACGACGAATTATGCGGCTGGATACGCCTTCGATGTCGGCCGCCATCTGCCGCATATATTGATCCCGGGAAATCCTCAAGGCCGAGATCGTCTTTTCGACTTCCATGCTGTAAACATATTCCGCATTTTTTCGCGTTTCTTTTATTCGCTCGATGACCGAATTTAAAAATTCCCTATCCGAAGCAATCATTATCTGACTTTCGAAAATCCGCGCCACCGGTCCGCCGATACGGCGGCCGGCCGAATCCCGCCATTTCCTGATTTCCGTCAGTGAATCTTCGACAGCTTTTTTAAACCGGAAAATTTCGTTTTCGACTTCGGATTCTTCGATATCGCGTTCTTCGATGGTCTGTTCCCAGCTGTAAACGACTCTGGCTACACCGAAAGTCAGTCCGGGGCAAACCGGAATTCCGTCTAAATTCAATGTTTTTTTTGCGACGACCATTTACTCCCCGGAAGAATTATAATATGTTTAAAACCTGTGGTGCAATGAAATTATAAATTTTTTAATTCTCCGAATCCGGATTTAACAAGCTCGATCAGCGTCTCAATCGCTTCCATTTCATCCTCGCCCTTGGCGGAAATAATAAGCTCCGATCCTTTTTCCGCCGCCAGCGACATTATACCCATGATTGATTTTCCATTAACCTTTATACCGTCTTTTTCGATAAAAATTTCAGATTTATATCGTGAGGCATACGTGACGAACATGGCCGACGGCCTCGCGTGCATACCAAGCCGATTGATTACAATTGCCGATTTTTCTATCATCTCACAGGTTCAGGCCAAAATGTATCGTTTTCCCGCCAGTTCTTTTATTATACCTTTTAGTTCAAGAGCCAGCAGAATCTGAAGCAAATCGGGCACCGGCCTTTCCAGCTGTCTGGATAATTTATCAATATGTATCGGCCCTTCGGTAAAATGTTCCAGGATTGATTTTTCGGTATCGGTCAGATCCTCGAACGTCTGTACCTGTCGAACCTTAATATCACCCCGAAGCCTCGGCAGTTCGGAAAAAATATCCTCGACGGATGTCAACAATCTGGCCCCCTGTTTTATGAGCATGTTGGTACCTTTGCTTGATTCCCGGCGGGGCGGGCCCGGTACGGCGAAAACCTCGCGGTTCTGCGCGAGAGCGTGTCCGGCGGTCGAGATGGCGCCCGATTTTTCCGCCGCCTCGATGACAATCACCGCCTGCGAGAGACCGGATATGATACGATTTCGCCGGGGAAAATTCGGCCCGTACGGTTCGGTTCCGGGAAGAAACTCGGAAAATATGCATCCTGTCTGAGCGATTTGTTTTGCGATTTCACGGCTTTCGGGCGGATAGACAATATCCAGCGAGGAGCCGAAAACCGCTATCGTACGCCCGTTCGATTTAAGCGCCCCGCGATGCGCGGCGGTATCGATTCCGCGAGCCATCCCGGATATGACCGTGACTTTGTTTTCGGCTAACTGCGAAGCAAGTGTTTCGGTAAATGAGCGGCCTTCATCGGTTGAGGATCGCGAGCCGACAATAGCGACGGCGCTGGAATCGCTATCCGAATATTCACCCGAGTAAAAAAGGTACGGAGGGCGGTCGGAAATATTTTTCAGCGGCTGCGGGTAGTCGGCGTCATCATACAGAAAAATTCCCCACTCCCGTGAGACGATTTCATCGAGAATTTTAGTGGTTTTTTCGCGATCCTGATTATTCTTAATTTTCGAAGCGGTCTCGCGGCCGATATCGGGAATATCGGTCAATTCGCCGATCGAGGCATCAAGCGCCGCTCCGGCCGAGCCGAAAGCGTCAATCAAGCGATATAATCTATTGACACCGATACCGTCGATATTATTAAGCGTAATAAGATCAATGATTTTTTCTTTTCTATCTGATTCCATCAAGTTCATTTTCGATTCTGTTCAGTAATTCCTTTTCACCCTGTCCGGTTGCTGCAGAATATAAAATATAATCACTTTTTTTGTTTTTCGAAATCACTTTTAGCTCTTCTTTGCTCAATAAATCTATTTTATTTATTACAACCAGATAAGGGCGTTTCACCAGTGAAGTATCGTAGCTGCGCAATTCTTCTTTCAATAATTCTATCGTCTCTTTGATTTTCCCTTCGGCTATATCGATCAGATAAATTATTAACGCGGTTCGTTGAATATGCCGGAGAAACTGAAGCCCCAATCCTTTGCCGCCCGAGGCGCCTTCAATTATACCGGGTATATCGGCCATGACGCATGACTTAAATTGTCTTAATTTGACAATTCCGAGATTGGGTATCAAGGTGGTGAACGGGTAATCGGCGATTTTCGGTTTGGCTTCAGTCAATCGCGCCAGCATCGTTGATTTACCGGCATTGGGCAAACCGACCAAACCGACATCGGCCAGCAATTTTAATTCCAGTGACAATTTCAGACACTGGCCGGGGCGACCGTCTTCGGCCTTGCGCGGCGTCTGATTTACCGGCGTTTTAAAGTGATCGTTACCATAGCCGCCGCGCCCGCCGCGCGCAACAACCACCTGTTGGCCCGCTTCGCTCAGGTCGGCGATGATTTGATTATTTTCGTGATTCTTGATTACCGTCCCGACCGGCGCCTTGATAATTATCGGCTCGGCCGTTTTCCCATGCTTGAGGCTCCCTGCGCCCGGCTCGCCGTTTTTGGCTTTATATTTTTTCTTATAACGGAAATCGAGCAGGGTTGACATATTGCTGTCGGCGACAAAAATTATATCGCCGCCGCGCCCGCCGTTACCGCCATTCGGCCCACCCTTGGAGACATACTTTTCCCGGCGAAATGAGATACATCCCGGCCCGCCATTCCCGGCCGTTACTTCTATTTCCGCATAATCAATAAACTTCATGGAGGTGAATTAATGGAATAATTGAAAGATAAACAATTAAAATCGGATTTGATTTTTTTAAAGGAATAATTACATTATTTGTATCGGGATTAATTGCGATGAGTAAATATATCTATGAAG
>Ga0315537_1001393_pt1 | contig 18986 bp, 16 predicted proteins | sample SalMarSW160270MG_FD_203091 | JGI IMG/M metagenome (GOLD analysis project Ga0315537, IMG submission 203091) | Salt marsh sediment microbial communities from the Plum Island Ecosystem LTER, Massachusetts, United States - Salt Marsh Sediment SW1602-70 ...
ACCAAAGGAGCGGAGCGATGAGTGAGCGCCATGCCCCTATCGTACTGCAGAACGCAGTCGACCAATTCCAAGACCTGATCCTGCGCCAGGGCGAGCATTCCGTGCGGGCAGGGGACGAGGTCTACATCCAGCCCCACGTCTACCTCTCACTCCACCTCGTCCAGATGCGTGCCCAGGGCTGGGACGTTGATTTCGACGACGTCGCCGCCGTCTCGGGCGCTTCGGCCCTCTTTGCCTACCAGCCGGGCGAGTTCATGCCCAAGTACGCGCACCTCCACGTCGACCCAGACGCGCGCATTGCCGAGGCCACCGGCTTTGGCTACGCGTGGGCCGACTTTGCCGACACAGAGGGCGCCTGGCAGTTGGTCGTGGAGGTCGTCGACTCGGGCCGGTCGGCCAAAGGCTGGGACTGGGAGAACAGCCTCTTTGCCGGGTACCAGGACGCCGCCAAGCCGGAGGGCCGCCAGGTCTTTGCCATGGCCGATGGCCCTGAGACCTACGCCAAGTGGCTGGCCTGGAGCGAGTTCGGCCAATGGGTCGAGCGGATGCAGGGCTGGGGCATGGCACGGCTCGGCCGGCATACGGCGCGTGTCGAGACTAGGCCCGCCGACGAGGTCGCCCTGCGCGTTATGCGCGACCTCGTGGCCTGGAGCGTCCGCCCGCCGGACGCGGTCGGGCAGAGGTTCGCGAACGCCACCTTTGGCCTGGCCGGCATCGAGTCCTATGCCGCTGCCTGTGAAGACTCGGACCCTAACGAGGACTGGACCGCCTGCCACGACGTCAACGGGCAGTGGACGCTCCGCAACTCGACCGGCGTCTACCTTGGACGCGTCGCCCAGGCCGGCCTCTTTCCCGAGCGCGTGAACAGGCACCTCCGCTCCGCGGCGAGCGAATACCGCGCCGCCTACGAGAGCTGGAAGGAGCTCTACTACCGCTACCTGGGTCACCGCGTGCCCGAGGCCGCGCGCAAGACGGCCGAGCACCGGGTGGCCGGCGCGGCGGCGGTGCGCCAGGGACTGAGACACGAGCGAGCCGCACTGGCCGAGGTCGAGCGTGCGCTGGTCGTCCTGCTGTGAAATCCGTTGCCTTCTTGCGGCCAAGTCGCCCAGAACGGTGAGACCCGCTTCCCCGCAGGGCCGGAAACGGGTCTCTGGAGCGCGACCGCCATCCTGGCGGCCTTGAGACAGAGTGAACGAGAGGAGAGCAGATGACCTTCATCCCGAGCCTTGAGCTCTCGCGGATGCTCTACGAGGAACAGATCGAGCCGCTTATGAGTCGTGCGTTCCCCGGCCTGCCCTACGCCGCCGCCACCCTGGGCATGTGCTCGGAGGTCCTCGGCCTGGACGACGAGATCTCGATGGACCACGAGTGGGGGCCGCGGCTGACGATCTACCTCTCCGAGGAGGACCACGCTCGCCACGCCACCGCCATCCAGTCCACTTTGCAGGAGGCGCTCCCCCTGCAGTTCAAGGGCCTCAACATGATGTGGCGCCAGCCGGGGGTCGACATCCACGACACAAGAGAGACGGCCCTCTATCACGTGCGGGTGGGGACCGTCGATGGGACGCTGCGCTTCTGTGGTGGGACAGCCGCGCTGCCCCTGCAGGATGTGGACTGGCTGCGCGTCTCTGAGCAGCACCTCCTCGAGTTCACTAGGGGAACAGTGTATCGCGATGACACCGGGGAGCTGTCGCGGGCGCGACAGTCCCTGGCCTACTATCCCGACGACGTCCTGCGCTTCCTGTTGGTGGGCGAGTGGAACACGGTGGGAGGTGCCTGGTTCCCGATCGGCCGGATGGGCTCGCGGGACGACCCGCTGGGCGTGCGGCTCCAGGCTGCTGTCGCGAGCCGCCACCTCATGCGGATCGCGTTCATGGTGAGCCGGAGGTATGCTCCATACAGAAAATGGTTCGGCACCCTCTTTGGCCAGCTTCCCGTTGCAGAGAAGCTGGCGCCGGTCCTGCGGGAACTGCTCCACGAGGAACGCTGGCAGTCGGTCGAGGAGCGGATCTGCAAGGCGACTGGCATCCTGCTCCAGGCACAGAACGACCTGCGCCTCATGCTGCCGATTTCGGCCAAGCCCCAGAAAGCGACGGATGGGCGCCACCACGTGGACTGTGACTTTCGCGGCATCGTCCGCGGGCTCGGCCAGGACATGCCGCCGCAGCTCCAGTCACTCCTCGACAACCAGGTCTTCTGGCTGCACGAACGGGCCCTGATCCTGTGGAACGAGGAGGTCGGCAAATGGCCCCTGCTGCTGCAGCGAGAGGAGACATAGACGATAGGAGGTCACCCATGAGTGAGAACATGATCGCCGTATGCGGCCTGGATTGTGCCGGCTGTCCCCTGCTCAAGGCGTCACTGGGCGACGCCCAGGCCGCCGAGATCCTGGCCGGGTGGTGGAAGAGCGAGGGCTGGCTGGCCGAAGGCGAGGGCGCAGCCGAGATCCTGGCGCGGGGCCCCCACTGCCTGGGCTGTCGGGGCGACCGCGCCTCGCACTGGTCGGCGAACTGCTGGATCTTGCAGTGCTGCGTCGACGACGAGGGCCTGGCATCGTGCCACGAGTGTGACGATTTCGCCTGCGAGCGGCTCGTCGAGTGGGCAGCGCGGAACGAGCACTATGCCGCAGCCCTGGAGCGCCTACGTAGCATGAGAGAAGGGATAGCATGAGAAAACCGGCTGGCCTGCATGCCGATGCGCCTGAGACCCACCATGCCTGAGATCACCAAACGGCAAGCCCGCCGCTTTATGCTGGCCCGCCAGAACCTGTGGCCACCGCGTGAACTAGAGGGCAAGTCCGGCGTGCTGGAACACATGCGCCGCGTGCGCTGTATCCAGTTCGACCCGCTGAACATCGTCGGGCGCAATCCCGATCTGGTGCTCCAGGCGCGCGTCGGCGATTTCCGGCCCTCGGTGCTGGAGGAGCTGCTGTACCAGGATCGCGCGCTGCTCGATGGCTGGGACAAGATGCGCTCTATCGTCCCGGTGGAGGACTGGCCGCATTTCCGGCGCCGCCGCGAAGGGGCAAGGAACCATCGCGGTCGCAGCCGCGATGAGGTCGATGCCATCGTGCCCGCCGTACGCCGAGAGCTCGAGGCGCGGGGACCATTGTCGTCGATCGATCTGGATTTCGGGCGTGCGGTGGATTGGTCGTGGGCACCGACACGGCTGGCCCGCGCGGCGCTGGAGAGCATGTGCGACTGGGGCGATCTGATCGTCCATCACAAGGTCAACACGCGCAAGGTCTATGATTTCGCCCACAAGCACATCCCGCACGAGATCCTGTCCGCGCCCGACCCGAACGAGACGATCGAGCAGTATCACGAGTGGTACGTCCAGCGGCGCGTGGGCAGCGTGGGGCTCGTGCCGGACGGGGGCGGCGCTGCCGGAGCCTGGCTGGGCCTGCCGGGGATCAAGAGCCGGCAGCGCGCCGCGATCGTCGAGCGCCTGCTGGAACGCGGCCAACTGCTGCAGCTCGACGTGGAGGGGCTGGCGCAGCCGTGCCTGATCCGGAGCGAGGACGCGGCGACGCTCGACTGCGTGCTGCGCAACGATGCCATGCCGCCCCGTGCCTCGATCATCGCGCCGCTGGATAACCTGATCTGGGACCGGCGCTTTACCGAGGAACTGTTCGGTTTCTCCTACGTCTGGGAGGTCTACAAGCCGGTCGACCAGCGCGAGTACGGGTATTACGTGCTGCCCGTCTTGTATGGCGACCGCTTTGTAGCCCGCTTTGAACCAGGACGCAAGGGGAAGCGCGAAGCGTTGACCATCGCGAACTGGTGGTGGGAAGAGGGCATCACGCCTGTCCCCGAGATGCAGGCCTCGCTGGTCGACTGCTTCCGCAACTTTCTGGCCTATCTCGGCCGCGACGAACTGCTGATCACCGAGGACGCCCTCGCCCAGGCCGACCTGGGTTGGCTGCGCGTGGCGTCCTGACAGATGGGAGGATGTGATATGAACACAACAGTACACCGCGAGCAGGACCGTGTCTGGCTCGAAGGGGTCAGCGGGTGGTTCGTTGGCGAACGAGAAAGCTCGGTCCACGCGGCCGAAGCCGCGGTGATGGAAGCCCTGGGCGAAGACATCAGCTACGAGTACCTGCTTGGCGTCTCTGGGCTCGCCTTCCGCATGCAGGTCTCGATGGAGGGGCTGTGTCCCAGCTCGCCGCACTCTTTCTGCGGCTACCCATGCCACGCCAGGTCGTCGCAAGCGCTGCCCTGGAAGCTCAAGATCCTCGAGGTCAAGGCGGAAGAGGCCGACCGGGTCCGGGAGGCGCGACAGGCGATTGTTGGCAGCATCGACCGCGGTGTGCCTGCGCAGTATGGCAGCGAGGAAGATGGGATCATTGTCGGGTACCAGAGCAGTGGCGACGAGTGGATCTGCTTCCACCCTATGCGAGAGGGCGGGACCAAGACTTTTGTCGAGACGGCCTGGCCGTGGGGCATCGCCCTGTTCACCGAGCGCAAGGCCGAACTGCCCGACCGTCGCGAGCTGGCACAGGGCGCGCTGCAGCAAGCCGTCGAAATGGCGGACACGGCCGAGGCCGATGGCTACTATCTCGGCCAGAGGGCGTGGGACGACTACCTGATCAAGCTTCGCGCCCTGCAGGACGCGGACGACGAGGCGCGCCAGGGCGCCATGCTCGGCAACTCGTGGATCTACGAGTGCCTGGCCCAGTACCGGGGCGCGGCGGCGCACTACCTGCGCGACATCGCCAGCGAGTTCAGCCCAGGGAGTGCGCAACATCTGCTGGCGGCCGCCGATCTCTACGAACGAATGTCCGACCAGATCCTGCGCGACGGCGAGAACGGCCTGATCGCCATTGCCCCGCTCCCCTGGTCCTTAGGCGAGGGAGAGACGTGGCCAGACGAGATGAGACAGGACCAGATCCGGCGCCTGGAAGCCGCCCTGCCGCTCGAACGCCAAGCCATCCGGGAGCTCAGAATCTGCTCCTGAAAGCGGCCGCTCTGTACCGCCAAGAAGCAGAGCTCCTCGGCGCAGCCTACGATGACGCAGGCACATACATTGGCTCGTTTGAGGACCTCGGCAGTTGCATTGGCGCATCGGGACATGAGGACACAGACGCAACCCAGTGGACGCCCGAGATGTGCCGCCAGGAGCGAGCGGTGCTGGCACAGTGCCTGGACCCCGAGCGCGGTGCCGTCGAGACGATGGCAGGTGCGCTGCCTCACTTGGCCCTGTCTGACCCTGCATAGACGGAAAGGAGAACGTGCAGTGAGGCAGGAATGTGTCCTTGCCGACGTCGTTGCCGATTTCCGCGCCCTCTCGGTCGAGGAGTACGCGATGGTCTACCACTATATCACGGTCATGTTGACCCTGATGCACGCTGCCGGCTGGGACGAGATGGACTATCCCACGCTGGCCGTGGAGTCGGGGGTCGGGCTCAGCTTTGGCTACCAGCGCAACCACTGCATCGCCATGTATGGCCTGCAAGGCAGCGCGCCAGAGCGCATCGCCCACACGACCGGCTTTCAGCTCGAGTCGACACAAGCAGCGGACCTGGAAACGGCCTGGGCGTGGGTCAAGGAGACCATCGACCGTGGACAGCCAGTCGGCGGAGACTACTGGGAGCATCACCTCATCGCCGGCTACCGCGAAGGAGACGGGCCGGAGGAGAGAGAGTGGTTCGTGCTCGCTAACGAGCCGATCAGCGACTGGGACGGCGCATGGCTCATTTGGGAACAAATCATCCAGTTGAGCAAGGACTGTCCATGGTCCAGATACCGCTACCGCTATGCCGGGCGCGCGGACAGGTGGATCCCTGAGGAGACAGCCAGGCACGTGATGGAGTGGATCGTCACCTGGTCGGAGCGACACCCCGCGGCGGACAAGCCGGCCTACCGGGGATCGCTCTTTGGCTTCCAGGCCATCGCCGCTTATGCCGCGGACGTGGCAGATCTATCCAAGACAGTAGAGCAGGATTTCACCTTCGGCAACAATGCCTGCCACGCCATCACGCCACAGTGGAACACCCGCCGCTACATCGGCGAGTACCTCGCCAACAAGGCCCCACTGTTTGAGGGCCCCACCCAGGAATGCATGCAGGCGGCTGCGGCCCGCTACCACGACGCACATGCCGCGTGGGTCGTCTTTGACGAACAGCTTGGGCAGCGCTTTGTGCACGAGTACGGCGGCAACCAGGACGAAGGTTGGGCCGATCCAGCGCGCCGTGCGAAAGGCTCCGCCGCGGTCTATGCCGCACTGGATCATGAAAAGGCAGCGGTGGCCTCCCTTCGTGAGGCGCTGTCCGCCCTCTGACCCGAGGGCTGCCCTGCCAGACAAGATGGACCCGCAGAGAAGTCTACCAGTGGACGGCGCATGCGGGAAGGCCTTCCGCCTCTCGCCTCTTTGCGCCCTCAGCGTCCTCTGGAGTCGATGCTTTCTGCGATATGAACAGGAGGTCCTGTGAGAGAGCTACATGGCCTACGCATCCGTCAGCGTTCAGCTGAGCGGCTAGGCTGCATCAAGGGCTGCCTCGAGTACCTGGGGAGCGACGTATCCTTTCCCTGGCTGTACGGCGGCACGGGGCATGCCTTTATCATCAGCATCGACCCGGGCGTCGACGTGAGCAGCCCCGATTCGTGGGATCATCAGCCGCAGTACGACCTGGGAGCCAACCTGGGCTACACGATCGATGGTTTCAGCGCCTGGAAGCCAGATGCCGGCGATGCCTTCCCGACCAAGCAGCGTGAGGCGTGGGATTTCGTCCGGGCGAACCTCGACCGGGGCGTGCCCTGCTTTGGCTTCGAGCTGAAGGCCTACTATGGCGGCTACTGGGTCATCTATGCCTATGATGACGTGGGCTACTATTACTCCGGCTGGGAGGAGGGTGGCCCTCTGCCGTGGCAGCAAATGGGCGACCAGTTCGTGCCGCTCCTCGAAGTGCGCTCCGTCCGGCTCTGCGCTCCGGCACCTGCGGCACAGGCCGTCAAGGATGGGCTGGCCTACGCGCTCCGGCACGCGCGTAGCCCGCCCGAATGGATCGACCCGGGGGCCCGCTCCGGGCCGGCGGCCTGGGCCTACTGGGCCGAGGCGCTCGAGACGGGCGAGGCCAAGCGCGACCACCATACGTACAACCTTGGACTGTGGCTCGAGTGCCGCGAGATGGCCGTCGCCTTCCTGCAGGAGGCCAAGGGATGCCTGCCGGGGCTCCCCCGGCGCCCCTTTGACGCTGCGGCAGCGTGCTATACCGCGGTCTGCCAGCAACTCCGGGCTCTGCACGCACTGCACCCGGAGCGAGAAAACCCGGACTGGGGGCCGGATTCGACCTTCTCCAGCGCAGAGGCAGCAGCCCTCGTTCGCCTCGCCGCCGCTGCAGATGCGGAGGGCCTGGCCTGCCTGCAGGAAATCGTGGGCATTCCAAAGTAGGCGCATGGGCCACAAAGGAGACAGGATGGATGTGAACAAGACCTTTGCGCATCGCGACCTGTCTGGAGCGATGTTTCGGGACGTGAACCTGCATGGAGCACGGTTCGAGAACGTCAACCTCGGCGAAGCCACGATCCGCAACGCGAACCTGGGTGGCCTGCAGATCGTGGATGCGAACATTGTGGGGCTGACCATCTTTGGCATCCCGATAGATGCCCTGGTCGAGGCCGAACTCGACCGCCGGGACCTGGAGCGAGTTCGGCTGAGGATGCCCGATCCGCACGACCCACAGGAGGTGCGCGCCGTCATGGCGCGCCTCGACGAGCTGCGCGGGCGCTTCTGTCAGGCCCTGCGGGCCGCAGACATCGCCTCCCTCGTAGCCCGCCCCAGCGCAGACAAATGGTCGGCCCTGGAGCACGTCCGGCATCTCGTGTTCGCCGAGGACCTGTACCTCAACCGCTGGATCCTCCGCAACGATCAGCCGTGGAACAGGCTAGGGCTCCTGCCCGCTTTCCTCGCCGATAACCCCAGCTATGCGGAGGTGGGAAGCCAACCGACTGTTGACCTCGAAGCCGTTCTGATGGCGTGGGAAGAGATCAACGCGCGCGTACGTGCGTTCGTCGCAAGCGTGACCATCGGGGAACTGCGTCGCGACACGAGCGACGTTGACTTTGGGCAGGGAACCATCGGCGGTGTCCTCCAGGGCATGGCCCAGCACGACCTGCACCACATCCGGGCAGCCCAAGCGCTGATCGGGAGGAGCGATGCACCCACAGATCATCCGTAAAGAAACCTTCCGCCACCAACTCTGCCGATACGCCCGTGCTGATCCACATCGCCCTGGAGGATGAGGCTCTGGCATAGGGTGACCATCACCAGATGAGCCTGTTGCTGTCGGGGTGAGACACCTCACCTGCGGTCTTGGTAGCACAACCACTTTTGCCAGCCCGGAGGCGGCGCAACTCGTCCGCGAGGTCGCCCAGGGAGAGGGCCAGAGGGTAGCCCACTTGCGGCAGATCCGAGAGATACTATAATGGTGCCTACCCTCCTGATTAGCGGGCAAGACAATCGTATTCTGTTATATGGTCGATACCGGGACAAAGGAGAGATACCAATGGATCTGACAGGGAGAATCATCGCCTACTGCGGCTTGGTATGTTCTGACTGCCCGGCCTACATGGCCACACAGGCGAACGACCCGGTCGCTCTGCAGCGCGTCGTTGAGCAATGGCGCGAGGAGTTCAATGCGCCGGACATGCCCGTCGAGTCGGTCATCTGCGACGGCTGCCTGGGCGAGGGACGCAAGTGCGGCTACTGTGCCACCTGTGACATCCGCGCGTGTGGGGTATCGCGCGGTGTCGCCAACTGCGCCCATTGCGCCGACTATGCATGCGACAAGCTGGAAGGGTTCTTTGGCATGGCTCCCAACGCGCAGCCCGTGTTGGACCAGGTCAGGGCGTCATTGGCCGGTTGACCAAGGAGACAAGTACAGCCGTTCCCTGCAAGATATGTCGGCTGCCAGAGCTGCGTCGTCGGAGGCACACGCGACCGATGATGGTTTGGCGCTGTGTCTCCCCACCCCTACCTGCGGAAGCGTCGTAGCAGGGATCGGGTTACGGGCGCGTGCGTGGGACCAGAGGGTAATCGGCGCTCCCGCAGGCAGGCAACCGAGCTTGCGTCGGCGTCCGTGATGCCCAAGACCGGGTATCCTATCGAAGAGGACGACAATGACAGTGACACGACCCAAGACAGGTACCTTTGCACCGTACGAACACGTGCCCATCGGCTTTGAGGCCATCTATACTGGACAGACCGACCTTGACGCCGTGGACACGTCCAGTCCGTACACGGCCTACTGGGCCGATGATGGCGGCAACGTGATGATGCAGTACTCGCTGTGGGGCTTTTGCCACACAAAGGAGAAGGACTGGACCGACGAAATCCGCGCCATCAACCATATGCAGGCGCAGCTCGGTGCGCTCGACGACGAGACGAGGGCGATCCGGGCGCACATCGCCAGCCTCGTCCCCTGCGACAGCGGCTTCCCGGTCACGGTCGACGAGATACTGAACGCGATCGGGACGGGCTCCTTGCCCGAGCCCGCCTTCCACCCGGGGTGCTGGCTGAGTCGCGGCACGCGGTCGACGCAGCCACACCAGGCAGAGAGCATGCGCGTCATCGAGAGCGTGTTGAGAGCGTACCTGGATGGACAGCCCAAGGAGACCTCTATCGCGCAGTACCCCCATGCCAAGGGCTACATCGAACGCGCCTATGCCTGGCTCGGCGCGGTCGAGGAGCTGTCGCAGGTGCAAGAGCTGATGCTGGAGCGCATGCTGCTGCCCTTTGCGTTCTTTGCCAAGCACACCGAGGATCATCACGCGGTCTATGTCGACTGCTTTGAGGAGGGCGGGATGGGGAAGCAGCTCGACGCCCGGATCTCGGCGCTGGTGGGCATCCCGGAGATCTATGCCAACTACCGTCAAGAGTACAAGGAGCACCTGGCGTCGATCGCTGACCCGGAAAAGCGGAACATCTATATGATCTGTGCGCACATTGCCGATTGCGTCTCAGAGCTGTCTGACTGTCATCACAGCACGTTTCGCCGCATCGAGCGCTGGATCCACGGCATCGGCACGCTCACCTGGGACATGCCGACGCGCGTGGCGTACGCAGAGGGCACCCGCCTGGGGCGCACGCTCTTTGGCTATGCGCTGGGCCTCGATCGATGGCTGCAAGGGATCCCGATGCAGTTCTTGCTGCTCGACCTGGGTCACGTCGACCTGGGGTTCGACCCCAAGAACGAGATCCTGCGCGTCTATGCCTACCTGGGAGAGGAGCGCACGCCGGCGAAAGAGTGGCTCGCGGCGTGCCTGTGGTACACGCTCACCTTGATGCCCCCGGCAAGCCTCTACAAGTGGGGGCGGCGGCATCAGGAGCTGATCGCGGACGCAGCCGCCAAGGGGATCAGCGTCCGCGAGTGGATGGATGATATCCTTGCGAGAGGAGATAGAGATGAATGAGTGCCCACTAATCCCGCGCCAGATCCTCTTTGGCAATCCCGACCGGACCAACGTCAGGTTGAGCCCCGACGGAGCGTACCTCTCCTGGCTAGCGCCCGTCGAGGGCGTGCTCAATGTCTGGGTGGCGCCGCGCGACGACCCAGACGCAGCCTGCCCTGTGACGCACGATACCGGGCGCGGTATCCACCGCTACTGGTGGACCTATACCTCGGCCGACCTGCTCTATGTCCAGGACAGGGACGGCGACGAGAACTACCACCTCTATGCCGTGGGTCTGGCCGAGGTCGCCGTCCGCGACCTGACGCCGCTGGAGGGCGTGCAGGCGCGCGTCCAGCAGCTCAGCCACAAGCACCCCGACGAGGTGCTTGTGGCCCTCAACGACCGCGACAAAGAGCTACACGACGTGTACCGGCTCGACCTCCGTACGGGCGCGCGGACGCTGGTACACGAGAACCCGGGCTTTGCCGACTGGATCACAGACGACGACATGCGCATCCGCGCCGCCACGCGCCAGACGCCTGACGGCGGGATAGAAGTGCTGGTCCCTGGTCACGCTGACAGTGCAAAGTGGACGCTGTGGGGCACGGTCCCGCCCGAGGACGCGCTGACCACGTTCGCGGTCGGCTTTGACAGGTCGGGCGACGTGCTCTTTATGGCGGACAGCCGCGGGCGCAACACTTCCGCCCTCGTTGCGCACAACATCAGGACCGGCGAGACGGCACTGCTGGCACAGGACCCGCGCGCCGACGTCGCGCAGGGGCTAGAGCATCCCACCGAGAAACACATCCAGGCCGTGGCCTTTGTCTATGCCCGCAAGCGGTGGGAGGTACTCGACCCGGCGATCCAGCCCGACCTGGACAGGCTCGCCGCGGTCGCCGACGGCGAGGTGGAGGTGCTCAGCCGCACGCTCGACGACAGCGCCTGGATCGTGGCCTATGTCGTCGACGATGGCCCGCTCGGCTTCTACCTCTATGACCGCGAGGCCGGGACGGTCGACCTGCTCTTCACCGAGCGCGAAGCGCTGCTCGGCCTGCCCCTGGTCAAGATGCAGGCCCTCACCATCGACGCGCGCGACGGGCAGGAGCTGGTCGTCTACCTGACCCTTCCGCCCGGCTCGGACGCGGACGGCGATGGCGTGCCCGACCGTCCTGTGCCGATGGTGCTCTCTCCGCACGGCGGTCCGTGGGGGCGCGACGTGTGGGGCTACAACCGCGACCACCAGTGGCTGGCCAACCGCGGCTATGCCGTGCTCTCGGTCAACTTCCGCGCCTCCACCGGTTTCGGCAAGGCGTTCCTCAACGCGGGCGACCGCCAGTGGGCGGGCACGATCATCGAGGACCAGCAGGACGCGGTGGGTTGGGCGATCGGGCGCGGCATCGCCGACCCGGACAAGGTGGCCGTGATGGGCGGCAGCTTTGGCGGCTACTCAACGCTCGCCGGGCTCGTCTTTTCGCCCGAGCTGTTCGCCTGCGGCGTCGATCTCTTTGGCCCGGCCAACCTGGTGACGCTGCTCGAGACGGTGCCGCCCTACTGGAAGCCGACCTTTGAGATGTTTGCGACGCGTATCGGCGACCCGCGCACCGAGGAGGGCCGCGCGCTGCTGCGCACCCACTCGCCGCTGACCTACGCCGAGCGCATCTGCCGTCCGCTCCTGATCGGCCAGGGCGCCAACGACGCGCGGGTCAAGCAGGCCGAGTCCGACCAGATCGTGGGGGCGCTCCAGGGCAAGGGCATCCCGGTCACCTATCTGCTCTATCCCGACGAGGGCCATGGCTTTGCCCGGCCCGAGAACCGGCTCTCCTTCCACGCCATCGCCGAGCGCTTTCTGGCCGAGGTCCTAGGTGGGCGCTGCGAGCCTGTCGGGGACGATTTCGAGGGGTCGAGCCTACAGGTGGTTGTGGACGGCGTGGGCGTCGTCGATTGAGATCGATAACCTTTCGAAGGCGGCGCATCAGAATGCGCGCCGCCTTCGAAAGGTTGAGCAGGGAGGATTCCGCAGTGGTTTCGTTCGAGACCGATCGGCTCGCCATTCGCAACTTTTCTCCCGACGACTGGCAGCAGCTCCAGGAGCTCGCCGTCGCCTATCGAGCCTCTGAGGCAGCCCAGTACGAGGAACCGTGGCCTACGTCGACGGAAGAGGTGAAAGGTATGGCCGGCTGGTTCGCTGGCGGCGACGACTATCTCGCCGTCTGCCTGAGAGAGACCGGCACGCTGATCGGGCTCGTGGCGATCAACCGCCGCGATGACGCCGAGGGCCACGTGCGCAACTTGGGCTATGCCTTTCACCCGGGCTACCACGGCCAGGGCTATGCCACGGAAGCCTGCCGCGCGGCCATGGCCTACCTGTTCGATGAACTAGCCACAGACGGGATCCTGACCGGCACCCACCCGGACAACGAGCCCTCGGTGCGGCTGCTCGAGCGACTGGGACTGAAACAAGTCTCCCACAGCGAATATGCCATCTCGCGAGAGGAATGGTCGGCGCTTGGCATTGAGTCAAGAGACCAATAGGAGTAAGGATGAACCCGATCGAGACATCCCGACTGCTGATCCGCAACTTCCGTCCCGACGATTGGGAGGCGCTACAAGAACTGTCGGTGACCTACGCAGCCTCCGAGATGTCCCAATATGACCAGGAGTGGCCGACCTCGACGGAGGAGGTTGTGGGCATGGTCGAGTGGCTTGCCGCCGGGGATGACTTTTTCGCGGCCTGTCTCAAGGACACGGGCCGGCTGATCGGCCTGGTTGCGGTACAGCGGCGGAAGGAACGGGAGGGCCGCGTGCACGGCCTCGGCTATGTCTTTCATCCCACCTACCACGGCCAGGGGTATGCCACCGAGGCCTGTCGGGCGGCGATGGGCTACCTGTTTGGCGAGCTGGAAGCAGACCGGGTCGAGAGCAACACCGCTGCGATCAACGAGCCCTCCTGCCGCCTGCTCAGACGACTGGGCATGGCCGAGGTAGGCCAGCATACGGCGTCTTTCAGGAGGGCGGAGGATGGGACACCGATCGAGTTCGAGGCCGTCTCGTTCGCTGTGTCGAGAGAAGCGTGGGCTTGATTCGCTGCAGGGCGTCTACGAATGGGTGCGCGACGTCCGCGCCGCGAGCAACGCTTACATCGCCGCGCTCGGCGACGAGGACTGGCACCGCGTGCCGCCCACCTCCGAGTTCGACATGACCGCAGCCCAGTAGCTGTTCATCACCGCCGGGTACACCGCCCTGCACATCGGCCGCATCCAGGCCCTGCGCGCCCTGGTCGAGAGCAAGCGCGAACGGGCGTGCTAGGACTATCCGGGACCAGACCTCCGAGGTCTGAACAAGGAAACCGCCTTGAAACAGATTGCCATCCATGGCGCCCGCCTCCACAACCTGAAGAGCGTCGACGTCACGATCCCCAAGGACGCGCTCGTCGTCATCACCGGCGTCAGCGGTTCGGGCAAGTCGACCCTGGCTTTCGACATCCTCTTTGAGGAGGGGCGCAAGCAGTATCTGCGATCGATCGGTATGCTCGGCGACGTCGCCAGCGAGGACGCGTTCGACCACATCGCCGGCCTCGGCCCCACCGTCGCCGTGGGGCAGGCCATCGTCCGGCAGAGCAACCCGCGCTCCGTGGTCGGCACCCGCACCCAGATCCTGACCTACCTCGGCCTGCTCTATGCGCGTGACGGGCGCATGCCCTGTCCCGTTTGTGGGGCCACAGTCGGCGGCACGGCGGGGATGCGCTGCGCGAGCTGTGGCCACGTCACGCCGCCGCTGCCCGCCAACACCTTCTCTTTCAACTCGCCCAGCGGCATGTGCCTGCACTGTGAAGGACGCGGCGTCGACTACCAACTACATCTGGACCGGCTCGTCCCCGACGACCGGATCACCCTGCGCGGGGTGCTGGAAGCGGTCGATGCAGCCTCGTCCTTCGGCTACATGCTCCGGGGCAGGCTCAAACCGTATGCCGACCGGCCTTTTGTCGAGGTGCCCGAGGAGGCACGGACGCACATCCTCTACGGCGTCGAGACGCGGGGCATCTCCCGGCACCGCAGCCACAACCTCTTTCGCGTGCTCAAGCGCCGCCTGCAAAAGGGAGAGGATCTCGGCGGCGTGATGACGGTGGACGCCTGCCCCGCCTGCCATGGCTACCGCGTCGGCGAGGAGGCGCGCCGCGTCACGCTGGGCGGACAGCACATCGGGCAGCTCGGGCAGATGCCGATCGACGAGCTGCACGCCTTTCTCCAGGCGCTGCCAGAGCAGGGCGCGCTCTCTCCCTTTGGACACAACCTGGTGAGGAATGTGCTGCAGCGCACCGAGCACCTGATCCGCGTCGGCCTGGGCTACCTGGCGCTCTACCGCCCGGTGCCTACGCTCAGCGGCGGGGAAGGGCAGCGCCTCTTCCTCTCTTCCCACCTCGACGCGGCCATCGATTCGCTGATCTATGTCCTCGACGAGCCGACGGTGGGCCTACACGAGCTGGAGAAGGAGGCCCTGCTCGAACAGCTCGCCGCACTCCAGGCGGCAGGCAACACGGTGATCGTCGTCGAGCACGACCCAAACACGATCGCTCGCGCCGACCACGTGATCGACGTAGGCCCGCTGGCTGGCATCGATGGCGGGGAGATCGTCTACCAGGGCTCCTACGAGGGCTTGCTCGCGTGCGAGGGCTCGATCACCGGGCAGTACCTCTCTGGCCGGCGCACCATCCCGCCCAAGCGCGCCCACGCCCAGGTCACCGCGGACACACCGCGCCTGACGTTGCACCGCGCCCGGACGCACAACCTCAGAGACCTGACCGTTTCTTTCCCCCTCGGCGTGCTGGTCGGCGTAGCCGGCGTCTCGGGGAGCGGCAAGAGCTCGCTGGTGATCGATACCCTGGTTCCCCTGCTCGAGTGCCACTATGCCTACCTGCGCCAGGAGGGCGAGGACGCGGATGCCGATGCAGATGCAGAGGACGACGTCGACCTGGGCCTCCCCAGCCCGGCAGCCGAGCGGCTCGACGGGATCGAGCACCTGTCCGGCTATGCCCAGGTCTCCCAGGCCCCGATCGGGCGGCAGTACACCTCGACCCCCGCCTCCTACGTCGGGATCTGGGGTGCCATCCGCCGCCTGTATGCCCGGCAGCCCCTGGCTGTGGAGCGGGGCTATACGGCAGGCCATTTTTCCTTCAACGCCCTCGGTGCCTGCCCCGAGTGCAAGGGCCGCGGGTCGATCCGTTTCTGGCTGGGCGACCGCTTTTTCGTATCGAACACCTGCCCGGTGTGCGGTGGAAAGCGCTACCAGGACGAGATCTTAGAGGTCACCTATCGCGACAAGAACATCCTCGACGTGCTCGACATGAGCGTCTCGGAGGCGGCGACCTTCCTGGACGAGCTGTCCCCCGTCCAGGCTGTGCTGCGCGTGCTCGAGCGGACGGGGATGGGCTACATCGCCCTCGGCCAGCCTGCGCCGACGCTGAGCGGGGGCGAGGCACAGCGAGTCAAGCTGGCGAAAGAGATTGGGCGCCGTCGCCAAGGAGAGACCCTCTACGTGCTCGACGAGCCGACCACGGGCCTCAGCCCGTACGACGTCGCCCGGCTGCTGGCGCTGCTCGACGAGCTGGTCGCGCAGGGCAACACGGTGATCGTCGTCGAGCACGACCCGGCGACGCTCTCGCACTGTGACTGGCTGATCGAGCTCGGCCCCGGCGCCGGCAGCGAGGGGGGAGAGGTCATCGCCCAAGGGCCGCCGGGGGCGCTCGCAGCCGATCCTCGCTCGCGCACCGGGCCCTACCTGCCGGTGCGACCGTGAGCAAGATATCACGTAACATACGTGACCTCCCAGGTCGCGCTGGCCCATCGTCACGGCTGCTCTATCGTCACTGCGGGCCGTCTGCCCTTGGCGGCGTCGGACGCCCCGTCCGCGCAATCCCCAAGGCGCATCCCAGAGACCAACCCTGGTTCTCCGGATGAAAGGTAGGGATTGCTTCGTCGGGGCGGAAAGAGCACTCGCCCCTCCTTGCAATGACAGCAGGCAGACTGCGAGCCGCCCGCTCTTGGCGGCTGGACCGTTCCTCGCAGAGGAAGCGACATGAACCGTACGTACTGGCCCACCGCCGCCTGGCACGAGGCCCCCCCCGAGTCGGTGGGCGTCGACCCGGCCGGCCTGGCGGCGCTCGATCACGAGATCGAAGCGGGCTACCGCAGCATCAACGGCATCGTCGTCGTCGCCCGCGGCTGCCTGGTCTACGAGCGGTATGGCGCCGGCTTTGGTCCGGATGACGCGCACGACGTCGCCTCGGTGACCAAGAGCGTCACATCTGCCCTAGTCGGCATCGCCATCGCCCAGGGCCACATCGAGGGCGTTCGACAGAAGGTGCTCGACTTTTTCCCTGAGGTCGCGCCCCAGCCGCAGGAGGCGCTCAAGCGCGCGATGACGATCGAGCACCTCCTGACCATGACCGCCGGACTCTACTGGCGCACCGGTGCGCGGGCCTACGAGCCGCTCCTCGAGCGGATGTGGCGCAGCCCCGATTGGGTCGCCTCTATCCTGAGCCTACCCGTCCTCGAGCGTGCCTACGGCACTTTTCAGTACAACAGCGCCTGCTCGCACCTGCTCTCGGCCCTCCTCACCCGCGCCACGGGACAGTCCGCGCGGGCATTCGCCAACGAGCACCTCTTTGCCCCGCTCGGCATGGCCGAGGCCGGCCCTGCTCCATGCCCCCCGGCGCCGCAGCACAGTGCTGCGGGTCCGGCCGGTCAAAGAGGCAGCGCATCGTGCGGGCCTGACTGGCCTGAGGACCCGCAGGGGATCAGCACAGGAGGCTGGGGTCTGGCCTTGCGGCCCAGGGATATGGCCCGCTTTGGCTACCTCTACCTCAACCGCGGCCAGTGGGACGGGGCGCAGATCGTGCCGGAGGACTGGGTCGAGGCCTCGCTCGCGCCGCACACGCCGGGCTATGGCTACCAGTGGTGGCTGCGCGACCTCGATGGCCTGTCTGCCTACAGCGCCATCGGGCGCGGGGGACACCACATCTTTTGCGTTCCCGACCGCGACCTCGTCGTCGCCATCGCCTCCAAGCCAGCCGGTCGCTGGCGCGATCGCTGGTCTCTCTTGGAGGAATACATCATCCCGTCCGTCTCGGCCTAGTGCCATAGCGTCCCATTCTGCCACACGACGGGTACTGGAGGAAAGCAGCACAGACCTCCGAGGTCTCGGAAGACCTCGGAGGTCTGCGTCCTATGGTGCCTCGGCGCCCACCGTCCCCCTCATCCCAGCGCACGATCCAGAGCATGGTCCGGAATACAGTCGTACCAGTGGCGGAAGCGCACGCCCTCGTACGCGACCTCCAGGTTGCCCTCCAGGGACTCGAAACTGCCCGGCGCGCCAGCCTCGCGCCAACCCGGAGCGTTGTAGCGCCGAAAAAAGATGGTCCGCCCGTGCTCGGCAACGTACCATTCGGCCAGGATCGTCGGCACGCCGCCCGTTTCCCGCTCCTGGCTCGATACCATCGCTACCTTCAGGCACCTCCACACCTGATCAGCGACGGTGACCCTGGAGACGCCAACGACGTGTGCGCGCTCTGCCTCCTCGCCCCACTCTTGGCCCACTTCCAACGTCATCGGCCAGGGCTCGCTGGCCTGCCCATTGGCGTAGCGGTAAGTGGACACGTGGAGTCTTCCCGGCTCTCCTCGCTCGACCTCCACCCAGCGATACGTGTCGCCTTCTACGAGAATGTGCTCTTCTTTCCACTCCTCCTTGCCCTCGTCCAGATCGATGTAGCGCGCCCACTCCCGGAAGAGCGTTCCCCCCTTCCACCGAGTGCTGGCGATGACGTGGCACTCGTTCACCCCGGTGAGCCGCGCGCCGGGCCAGTCATAGAACGTCCAGTCGCACGCGCCATCCTGGGCTAGAGGGACAAAGTGGCTTTGCGCATCTGTGCACTGCACAGACAAGTGCTCTCCTGGAAGGTCGACGATTGCCACGTCCGGCTCCTGGCGCGGAAAGGGGTATCTCAGTATCCGCTGTCGGAAGTCCTCGGGCAATATGTGCTGCTTGAGGGTCGTCTCTACCATCACCATCATCCTTTCTTTGAGCCGCTGTCGTGCGGCATACAGCCGGCTCTTGACCGTGGAAACCGGGACATCGAGAAAAGCAGCCACTTCGCGCTGTGAATAGCCGTCTATATAGTACAGCGCCGTGGCCACGCGCTGGTCGCGAGGTAGCGACGCGATGCTGCGCAAGACCAGATCCTCTCGCTCGTGCTGCTCGGCGACCGCTTCCGGGCCAGGCTGGCCCGACGACACCTCTCCCAGCACCTCCAGAGAGACGGTCGTGACATGCTGGCTGCGGATCGTGCGATCGCAGTACTTGAACACGATCCGCCGGAACCAGCCGGGAAAGGCTGCCGGCTCGCGAAGGTCGTCCAGCTTGCGATAAGCCTCCACGAACGCTTCCTGTGCCACATCCTCGGCAAGACCAAAATCACCCAGGATCGAGTACGCGTAACCATAGGCCATCGCCTGGAAACGACTGACCAGCCGTGCAAAGGCTGCGAGATCCCCCGAGCGCGCACCCTCGACCAACAAAGCAACCGATTCCACAGTAGACACC
>Ga0315537_1001394_pt1 | contig 18970 bp, 15 predicted proteins | sample SalMarSW160270MG_FD_203091 | JGI IMG/M metagenome (GOLD analysis project Ga0315537, IMG submission 203091) | Salt marsh sediment microbial communities from the Plum Island Ecosystem LTER, Massachusetts, United States - Salt Marsh Sediment SW1602-70 ...
AGCTGCCGGTCGGATGCTGCAGAGCTCTGCGGATATGGAGCTGAGCGTGCCCTTCAGGTGGCTGGACAAGGGCGTCTCACTGTTTTCGGTAACACCCGGCTATCGCCGCCATCTCGATGTGGTCGCTCCTGAGTCGGGAGCAGGCGACTATGCGGGCGATTTTTCCCGCTCTTTCCAAACGATCTACAGTCAGCAGTACCTATGGGGCCAGTTCCCATTCGCCGAGCTGTACTCGCCGAATGCTGAACGGCTGTTCCTCGACCTGGCCGCCGGGCTCGATAAAGCCGATTACAGCGCCGAAGCTTACGTGCGGCTTTCCAGACGATTTTCCTCGAGGATTCGGGATCTGTTTCTGCCCTCGTTTTTCGAGCTGAGCGTCAAGAAGCAGTTTGTCAAAGATGAAGATCTGAGCGATCTGTACAACTCGTATTCGCTTTCGGCCCGGAGTACGGCTTTGAACCTGTTCGGAGATTTCGGTGCCTACCCTGTGTTTTCCTTCTACAGAACCGATGAGTTCAGCACCAGCTTGTCCCTAAACGCCGATGTCGATGAACAGACCGGGGGACCTTCCCTGAGGGGATTGGAGATGAACCTGGATCATTTCTTTTCATTTGAAGGCCAGAACGACCAACAGCTGACTTTCGAGAACCGCCTCAATCTCCGGCAAGACAGGGAGGAGATCGGAACAGAGATACTGTGGGGCGATACCGTTAAGTTCCTCTATCTGTGGTCCCGGTACCCGGAGAAAGGCGTGAGGCTGCCGCTGCTGCCGGAGAATATTGGCCGGCAAGGCTACTGGTCCCATCAGGAAAGTCTGGAACTCAAGCTCAACGGACCCGGGGCAGAATCCAGTTATCATCCTTTCAACCTCATCGTCAGCCATGAGAGCACTGCTCTGCTCCCGGATTACGGGCAGATCAGCGCTGAAATCTCGGCCGGATTCGACGTGGAGAAAACAGATAGCGGAGAGCGGTACTGGCGTCTGGGCTTGAGGGGTGGTATCGGCTTTCAGATCGAGTTCTAGGCACCTCTGCAATGTATTGAGCATTATCCTCATTTCTACCGAGACTAGCTAGAGCGATCGGTTATTGAGATGCCGGTGCGGGACAGCCTCAATCGGCAATCCGGTTGTTATATTTTATTTTCGTACTATATTTAGTAACGAAGTGTGAGGAGGCATGTATGGTCAAGAGTACGAAAGTCCTTGCAGTCGCGATCCTCGTCCTCTTCGGTGCGAGCTTTGCTTTCGCCCAGGAGGGAGAGGGAGGATTCGACTTCGGGTTGAGCATCGGGATCGGCGCCGAAACCTTTGACGGAGAAATGTGGCAGACGATCAAACTCTCCCCGGACCTCGCCATCGGCAAGTTCGGGATTGGGTTGGAGCTGACCATGAACTACCAGTTCGAACCGAGCTTCACGGTGCGGCAGGAAGATTGGGTGCCGACCGGGGATGACAGCCTCCTCGACGTGTATCTACCCAAGTTCAAATACATACGGTACGGATTCAAAGGAGACCCCCTGTATGCGCAGTTCGGTTCCATAGAATATGCCCTGCTCGGCAACGGTTTCATCATGGGCGGATACGACAACACCGTGTTTCTGCCGTTCTATCAGGATCGAAAGGCCTTAGGCCTGAGCCTGGATCTCGATGGTGCCCTGTTCAATTTCCCTTATATAGGGATCGAAACCTTTGTCGGCAACCTGGCTCAATTCGACGTCCTGGGCTTCCGCACGTATGTGAGACCCCTGGCCTTCACCGAAGCGCCGATTATCAAGGGTCTCCAGGTAGGAGCCACTCTGGCTATGGACAGAAAACCAAAACTGTATGATGTAGTCGAAGTGCTCGGAGTACCGACGGCTGCTCCTGATGACAGTGTTGACCCGGTCGTACTGTATGGGGCGGACCTGACACTGCCGATTCTAACCGGCTCAACGTTCAGCCTCAGCACGTTTGCGGACGTCGCCTTTCTCCACGATACATTAGGTCCGGGAAACAAAGGCAAGGGTGAAATGGTCGGTTTTGGTGGCCGGCTCATGAGTGTGATAAACTACGGCGCACAGATCCGGGTACTTGGTGAAGACTTCATTCCAACCTACTTCGACACGGGCTACGACCTGTACCGCAAGATCAAATACGACGCTGTACAAGCGGAAAACATAGATTCATACTTGGGTTGGCTGGGCAGCCTGGGTTTTTCCTTTCTCGACGGCGCCCTGGCATTCAACGCTACTGTTGACGGACCCATCGGCGATCCCGATACGGACAGCTATCTCGACTGGCCTCACCTGTACGCCGTGTTTATCCTGGGAGAGGGGATCATTCCGAACATTTCGCTGGAAGCGCAGTTCGACAAGCGCTCGCTGTTCGATTCCGATGTGAGATTCGACCGGGATGCGGTGATCGCAGCCCGGCTGAACTACTCGATCGGAGCTGCGGTGCTCTCCTTCGTCTATCAACGCAGCATCGACCGTGACGGCAACGGGGATTCCAAGTCGGGCATCGAGAGCTACATCCAGCTCTTCTAACCACGGAGGTATTGTATGAACAAGAACATACTACCAGTTCTCTTGGTTATGCTATTCGGCCTGGCCGCCTTTGCCTTTGCACAGGCGCCGGCGGTAATCGTCGAATACTATGAGAATACCAGCGGGGAGATGTACGTGCGCACACCGGATGGTGCGGAGTACGACGTGGATCAGTTCGGCTTTGGAGAAGAGCTTCCCGTGGGCACGACCCTCATCACCCTGGATGGGGATTACGCAGAGCTACGCATGGATCCGAACGGTACGATCATCCGGGTTGGTGAAAACACCAACTTCCGAATCGACGGCCTGCAGGGCCGCGGCGACACGCAGAAGAACACCTTCAGCGTAGCCGTCGGGAAGTTCAAAGCGGTTGTGGCCAAACAGGACGGGGCTCTGTACAGCTTCCGGGGCTCGACGGCCGTAATGGGCGTTCGCGGCACCACCATCATCGGATCGAACATTCCTGGGGTGGAGGAGCTGGCCTACGTCTTGGACGGCATCGTCGAATACACCAACGCCGCGGGGCAAACCCTGGTTCTCGGTGCGGGGCAGGCCGCCAATGCCCTGGCGGCGAGCTTCGTCTCCTTTCAACCCTCTGCCAATCTTCTGCAGAACCTGCAGAGGGGAATGGATTTCGTGCGCTTGAGGGTCAATGAGGTTCCGGGATACCTGGAAGAGCTGACCGCGGAAGCGATCGAAGAGGCTGAAGTGACTGAGGAGGAAAAGGCGGAAGGCGAAGCCCCTCCACCGGGGGAACAGAAGGTCACGAAAACCGAAGAGTTACCTGAAGAGAAGCCTGAGGCCGAAGCCCCCGAGTGGCTCGAAAAGATGATGAATCTCCTCGGTGTGGAGATCGGCACGACTACCATAGAGGAAAAGACCTATGCGAAAGTGATCGTTCAGCCCCGATTCACCCTAGGTAAGCTGAAGGTGGCTCTGTACCTGCCCATTATCTATACCAGTGACATGTTCGATCCGGACGACTGGTACAAGCCGGAGGATAACAACGAGTGGTCCTTCGGCACGGATAAAGACGGCTGGGATGAGATCGCCCTGGATGCGCTCAACGACCTGTTCCTGAAGATCCGCTACATTCAGTGGGGGGACAATCGTGATCCCTTCTTCTTCAAGTTCGGGAATCTCCAAAACTTTACCGTTGGCCACGGCTCGATCATGCGTAACTATTCCAATGACAGCAACTTCCCGGCTGAAAGGAAGATCGGACTGAACCTCGGCGTGAACAGAGAGAAGGGCGGTCTGGAGCTGATGGTGAACGACGCGGCGGATCCCGAGATCTTCGGTTTCCGGGCGCACACCCGGCCCTTGGCGCCGAACTTGAAGCTTGGTATTGGTCTTACTGCCCTGGCAGATATCAACCCCGAGCGCCTGGAATACGGTCAAAGCGCGTCGCTGGGTAATCCGATGTTCTTCAACGTGGGGTTGGATTTGGACCAGCCGCTGGTCGAACGGAATGCTCTGAGCGTCATACTGTTCGCAGACGTAGCTTCGATGGTCCCCTATTTCCGGGAGGATGCGGGTTTCGGTTCCGGCTTCCAAACGGATGCACTCTGGTATGACGGCAAGCCCAAGAACTGGGGTGTGGACACGGGTATCTTCGGAAAGCTGCTCATCCTGGATTACCGCTTGGAGTTTCTCTACTCCGACGGTATAGCCCAGACACCCTTCTACGGCCCGCTGTACGATCTGCAGAGCGAGCAGAAGGTCCTGGATCTGGTAAACTACCTGAACGACCCCAGCGACGCTGCGAACGACCTGCAGCGCATGGGCATTTACGGCGAGCTGGGCTACACCCTGGACAAGGTCTTCTACATCTCCGGTGGATACAACTGGAACTGGCCCATCAACCCGGCATCCTCCGACGAGTGGGTCGACGACACCTTCTGGCTGGAGCTCGGTCTGTTCGAGGATCTGTTGCCGGTGTATGGCTCGGTCGCCCTGAACCGTGTGGGCCTGGTGGCACCCTTGATCAACGATCCTGATTCGTTCGACTTCTTCGACAAGAATTTGATACTCTCCGGAGAGCTGGTCTATCCGGTCGCCCCCTTCATGGAGCTGGCCGTGATATTCCAGTCCAATGTGTTTGGTGGCGAGTGGTACCCATCTCTGAGCATCCTCACCCGGCTGAACGGTTGACAGGAGGGTTGAAGACCTGAAATAGTGTAATATGTGAACCCAGAACTTGATGAACCCGCCTCCCGGAGGATCGAGATCCTCCGGGAGGATGTTTCCAGAAAAATCGCGGCCGGCGAGGTGATCGACCGGCCGTTTTCCGTTATTCGGGAGCTCCTGGACAACTCGCTCGATGCCGACGCCGATGCGGTGGACGTGTACATCGAAGGGGGCGGCATTGCCCGAATCTCCGTTGTCGACAACGGAACGGGAATGAGCCGGGAGGACCTGCTGCTCTGCAGCGAGCGCCACGCCACCTCCAAGATTCGCGAAGAGGCTGATCTTTACCGGGTACGGAGCCTGGGATTCAGGGGCGAAGCCCTGGCCAGCGTTGCCGCCTGCTCCCGCCTGGAGATCGTCAGCAGGCAGCGGGAAGGGGGGCGGGCAGAGGGAGAAACGGCCCATCGGCTGCGTGTGGAGGGGGGAAAGCGGCTCGGTTTGGAGCAGTGGCGGGGGAACCCGGGCACGGTCGTGACCGTCTCCGAGCTGTTCTACAACCTGCCGGTTCGCCGAAAGTTCCTGAAGAGCACCGGCGGAGAGACGGGGATGTGCCGGCAGACTTTCCTGGAAAAGGCGGTTGCCCACCCGGATGTATCCTTTCGCTTCTTCGCAGAAGGCAAGTTAAAATACTTTCTCCCGCCCCAGGAGCAGAAGCAGCGTGTCGCCCAAGCCTTCTCACTGCCCGCGGAGCATCTGAGTCTCCTGGAGCTTCAGCAGCCTGTCCTCAACTTGAGAATCGTCGCAGCCCGGCCCGAGTTCACCCGGCGGGACAAGCGCCTGATCCAGATCTACGTGAACAGACGCAGGATCTTCGAGTACAGCCTGGTCCATGCGGTAGAGTACGCCTATGGTGGGTATATGCCCGGCGGGCAGCACCCTGTGGCCTTTGTCTTTCTGGAGCTGGATCCCCAGCTGGTGGATTTCAACATTCATCCGGCCAAACGGGAAGCCCGCTTCCGGGATCTGCCGGCTCTCCATCAGATGATTACCGGCACCTTGCGGGAGCATCTGCGCAGCTTCGATCTGCGGGGCCCGCGTTTGCCCGGCCGCTCAGAGGAGCGGGGTACCGAAACCGAGGGGATATTCGCATTTCCGGAAGACCGCGAGCCGGGGGTTTCCGGGGGCTATTCCTACGGCCCTGGGGCGGATCGATCGGCTTCGGCATCGGCCCGATTCCCGGTGGACCGAATCCCCGGAGCACCTGTCCGGTCTGGCGGGCAAGAACGATCCGGCGCCGGGTCGGCCGAGCCGGCAGGGTCGGCCGAGCCAGCCGAGCCGGCCGAGTCTGCAGCCCCCGCCGGCCGGGCCGGAGAGGCGGGACAACCGCGCTACCGGGGCCAGCTGTTCAAGCTCTTCCTGCTGGTCGAGTACGGATCCAGCCTGTACATCGTGGATCAGCATGCCGCCCATGAGCGGATCCTCTTCGAGCAGTTGAAATCGGCCGAGCCGAAGAGCCAGGAGCTGCTCATGCCGATTCGTCTCGAGATCGGGTCGAACAGCGCCGAGGTGATCGCCGGCAGAGAAGAGCTGTTTCAACGGCTCGGCATCCGGGTCGAAGCGAGCGATGACGGCACCTATGAAATCACCGCCCTGCCCGAAGCCCTGATCAGCATAGAGGAGGAGACCCTGATCCAGGCTCTGCTGCGGGAGAGGGGCAGCGTGGACGAACTGGTCGACAACATGTTCAGCCTGGCAGCCTGCCGGCTGGCCGTCAAGGAGGGCAAGGAGCTCGATCCCCTGACAGCCACGGAACTGATACAGCGGGCCTTTCAGCTTTCCAATGCCCGCTGCCCCCACGGAAGACCGATATGGTTCGAGGTCACTGAACAGCAGCTGCTGCGGGAGGTCGGGCGGACCTGATGGGGGACTGCGGGGTGGCAACAGCCGCGGTGCGTAGCGAGCCGCCGGGGGCGGATCTAGAGCTGGGAGAGCTTGCTCTCCACTTCGGCGCGCTTCTCGTAGGCAGGGTTCTTCTTCAGCAGGGTTTCCAAAAAGACCTTGGCGTTCTGCTTGTCCCCCTTGGCGATCAATATCAGAGAGAGCTGGTAGTAGGCATCCCAGTAATCCGGGGCGATCTTGATCAGCTCCAGGAAGGTCTGTTGGGCTTTATCGGTTTCACCCAGCTCCTGATAGGCCAGCCCGAGGTTGTAGCGGGTGACCGTGGCATCCAGCCGGATGTCGATCGCCTTCCTGTAGTGTCGGACCGCATCGCTGTACAGACCCTTGTGCAGGTACACGTTCCCCAGGTTGTTGTTCACCTCGAAGGAGGACGGTTCGATGGTGATCGCCTTGGAGAGGTAGGCTAAGGCCTGATCGTACAGGCCGTTGTCGTCGAAGATCCGGCCCAGGTTTATCAGCGGCGGCACGTAGCCCGAGTCGAGTTTGATCGCGTCCTGATACTGCTTTATCGCCTCATCGGTATTCCCCTGCTTCTCGTAGGCCTCGCCCAGGGTGTAGACGTAGGGAGCGGAATCGGGTTGCCGTTCCACCGCCTTGGCGGCGTAGGGCAGGGCATCTGCGTATTTCTCGAGATTGAGCTTGACCAGGGCCATGTTGTAGTTGGTGACCGCGTGGGAGGGATCGTAGCGCAGGGCCGAGGCCAGATACTTCTCCGCCTGGGCGTAGTCTCCCCGTGCCGACAGGGCGGTGCCCAGACCGCGCAGGAACACCGGGTTGTCTCCATCGTAGTTCACGGCCTGACGGAATGAATCCACGGCCTTGGTGACTTCCCCCTTGTCGATATACAGGGTGCCCAGCATGTAGTAGGCCTCGGCATAGTCCCGCTTGGCTGCAACGGCCCGTTGGAAGGCGGCGATGGCCCGATCCGGCTCTCCAAGCCGGATCAGGGTCTGTCCCTTACGGTAGTGAGCCGGCTCGAAGTCCGCCTTCAGGTGGATGCAGCTGTCGAAGGACTGCAGGGCATTGGAGTACTCGCGGGAGTAGTACTGCACCCGGCCCAGGGAGTAGTACAGATAGTAGTCGTCGGGCTTGAGCCGAACCGCCTCCTTGTACTCATCCACGGCGCCATCGTAGTTCTTGGCGCTCTCATAGATCTTGCCCAGCGTTTCATGGGGCAGGTAGAAGGTGCGGTCCTTCTGGATCGCCTTGTTGGATGCCTCCACCGCGGATTGGACGTTGCTCTGACGGTCCGGGTCTTCGTCCAGATAGGACCTGCCGATGTAGGCGTAGGCCTGACCGGAATCGGGATCCAGCTCCAGGACCTGGTTGAAGATCCGGCGCGCTCCCTCGTAATCTCCGTTGTTGAGCCGGCGGGTCCCCTCGGCCATCAGCTCATTGATCTTGCGCAAACGCTCCCGTTCTTTGACGCTGGCATCGTCCGGGATCTCCTTGGGCTGGGTTATAACGGGTGCGGCCGCCGTTTCCCGGGGGCGCGTGTCCTGGAGGGAGGAACCCAATTCCTTCAAACCCTCTTTGAGCTTTTCCTGCTGCTCCAACAGGACCTGTTGTTCCCGCTCCTTCTCGCTCATTTCCGCCAGCCTCTTTCTATCGATAATCTGGTCGAGCAGCTCTTGAGCCTCGGCGTCGTCCGGATCTTTGAGCAGGAGCTTTTCCACGATCTCCATGGCCCGGTCGTACTCTTCCTTGTCCATATAGGTACGAGCCAGCTTGAGCGCATTCACCCGTTCCTGGGCCTCTCGCGATTCCGCGGAGCGGCTGCGCGCACGCAGCCCCAGCCAGGCACCTGCTGCAAGCAGCAGGATCACGAGAATCGCGACGACGATGATGATCAGTTTGCGTCTGTCCATGGGAAGGTTTCCTCTTGGTCTCTAATCAATTTTCGATGTCGATTTCTTCGTACTCTTCCTGGATCTCTTCGCTTCCCGCCGACAGGTTGCGGGTGTCCTCCGAAGCGTTTTTCAGAGAATCCAGTACCTCGTTGAGCAGAGCCTTCTGCCGTTCCAGCTCCGCCAGGCGTTTGCGTTCCGCATCCTCGATAACCTGTCCCAGAAGTGCTATCAGCTTCTCGATATTTTCCCGTTGAGGTGTGTCCGGGTCGAGGCGCAGATAATCGATGTAGTCCTGCCGCGCACCCTGAAACTCTTCCAGCTCCAGGCGGGAGTTGGCCCGGTTGAGATAAGCGACCTCCAGAGCCCCGTTGATCTGCAGGGCGTTAGAGTACATCTGTTCGGCTACCGTGAACTCCTGCCGGCGGAAGTGATTGTTGCCCAGGTTGTAGTAGAACAGGTCCTTGTAGGTCTGCGATACGTTCAGCCCCCGCTTGAGAATCTGGATGGATTTTTCCATGTCCCCTATCTGTTCGTAGACGATGCCGAGGTACAGGTAGATTTTTTCATTTTGCGGGTTCTCATACAGGGCTTTCTCCAGATGGGGCAGCGCCTCCCTGGGTTTGTTGTCCAGAAACAGCTGTTCCCCCTGCTGGAGACTGGTTAGGGTCAGCACGAGGGCCGTGATAAGATGTACGAACGCCATGGTTCTCCTTACAATATACAACCGTAGATTTGACTCTTCTATACAAAAAAACTAAATTGTGCGAGGAGAATCCGCTTCACGATATTAATGGTCGGCAGGCAGACGGGCTTGAGTAAAATGAAAATCCTCTGCGTATCTGATCATATCGACCCTCTGGTGTACAGCATCTCGATCAAGCAGCGCTTCGCCGATGTGGAGTTGGTACTGAGCGCGGGGGATCTTCCCCTGAGCTACTACGATTTCATCATGTCGACCCTGAACAAGCCGCTGCTGTTCGTGTTCGGCAATCACAACCTGCGCTACATGCCCCTGTACACGGGCCATGTGGACGCGTTGGGCAGGGGACGCTTGGAGCGGCAGGGGATCGATGCCTATATCCCCACCGGTGCCACCTACATCGGTTCCCGGGCGCGCCGGGAGAAATCCCTGCTGCTGGCGGGACTGGGCGGAAGCCTCTGGTACAACGGCGGGGACAATCAGTACCGGGAGTTTCAGGTAGCCTTCAGGATCCTGAAGTTGATACCCCGGTTACTCTACAACAGGCTGCGTTTTGGTCGGTACCTGGATATTCTCCTTACCCACGCCCCTCCCTTCGGCATCCACGACCAGAATGACCCCTGCCATCGGGGATTCAAGATCTTTCTCTGGTTCATGCGCGCCTTCAAGCCGAAGTACCTGGTGCACGGGCACACCCACCTGTACACCGCCTCGGCAGTTCGGATTTCCCGGTACGAGCAGACCGCCGTGGTCAATGCCTACGATCATGTGGTCATTGATGTGGAGCATCCCCGATGAGCTCCGACCACTATGCCGCCCGAGCCGCAGAGGATTTCAACAAGGCTCGCAACCGCGAGCTGTTCGGCCGGATCCTCTCCCTGCTGAAGAATGAAACGGACAATCTCCTTTCCCTCCAGGAGGTCAAGGCGCTGCTGCGGCCAAGCTCCGAAACCTACCGGGGTCTGCGGGTCGTGCCGATCGAAAAGATCGTGGGAAGCGAGGGCAGATACCGCGACTTCAACAGGTACTTCCTCCCCCGACACAACCGCCTGAAGGGACGTTGGGTCCGGGTAGACACAGCCCACCATCAGGACGTAGTCCTGCCCCCGGTTACCCTCTACGAGATAGGAGGGGTGTACTTCGTCCGGGACGGCAACCACCGCGTTTCAGTGGGGAAGCTGCAGGGGGTGGAGTTCATCGATGCGGAAGTGATCAGCTTGGGATCGCAGGTTTCCCTAAAGCCCGGTATGACCCGGGAGCAGCTTCGTGAAGCGGTAATCGACTTGGAGAGAGAGGAGTTCTTCAAACAAACCCGGCTCAACGAGCTGCGTCCGGAGGTGAGGCTCGACTTCACCACCACCGGACGCTACGACGAGCTCATCCGCCACATCAACGGTCACAAGTATTTCCTCAACCTGTCCGAAAACGAAGAGATCACTTTCCAGGAGGCTCTGCTGTCCTGGTACGACACGGTCTACAAGCCCATCGTAGACCTGATCGAAGAGGAACGGCTCCTCAAGGCATTCCCGGGCCGAACCGCCTCGGATCTGTATGTCTGGATCGTACGCCGCTGGGACGAGTTGAAGAAGAGGTACGGGCAGACCTTTCCCCTCAAGCAGGCGGCCAGGGACTACACGGAGCGTTACGGGCAACCGGCCCGAGGGGTGCTGGCGGCTGTCTCCCGTTTCCTCAATAGTCTCCTCACCCGTGCCAAACCTTAGCCGGGTTTGTCAGCGTCTTCTCCGCCTTTTTCGGAATATCGATCTCAATACACGCAGAATGACCGCCCAGATGCGGGCCAGCAGACCGGGGTTGCGCAGTTTATCGAGACGAGCCATGCCCTCGGCGATCTCCTCGGCCGAAAGATCCAGTCGCTGCACGTTCTCCTCGATCTCGACTTCCAGCTTCTGCTGCTCGGTGGGCTTGTCGATCATCACCGCCTCTATGGATTTCCATCCCAGTTTTTTAGCCGCCTGCAGCCGCCGGAATCCGGCGATAAGCTCGTAGTCCCGGTTGATGATTATTGGAGTCAGCTGACCGTGAGTTTTCAGGCTCTCCATCAATCCGGATATATCGCCCAGATCTTTGCGGATCCGCTTTTTCACGGTGATCGTCTCGGGAGAAATCAGCATCGTTTCCTATCCTGACTCCAGGTAACTGTCGTATTGCTCACGAGTGAGCAGCCGCTCCATCTGCCCGGGATTGCTCATCTCCAGGACGAACAGCCAGCCGCGGCCCAGAGGATCCTGGTTGATGACGCTGCAAGCCTTCTCGTCGGACAACGACTCGTTGATCCGGACTACGGTCCCCGATACCGGTGCATAGATCTCGCTGGTCGATTTCAACGAGTCGATGGAGCAAACCGCCTCACCCAGCTCGACGCGCCTGCCCACCTCGGGAAGCTCGACAAAGGCTATTTCTCCGAGCTCCGATTGAGCGAACTCCGATATACCGACTTTTACCCGATTGTTGTCCCTGAGAATCCATTCGTGATCCTCTGAGTACAGATAGTCAGCCATGCCGCCAGCCTTCAGTCCTTTCAGTCCAACAGGGGATTGCCCGCATCCCCGCTCGGTGCCGGAGGCTCCTCTTCTTTGAAAAGGGGTTCTCCCCAATCCGGAATCAGAGGTTCGTCGGGCAGGGGATCGCCGAGGAGAATCGATTCTTTGATGTTGTTTTTCAGGGTTTCATTGCGCTCGAACTCGAATTTATGGAGATCACAGAAATCCCGAGGCTCCGTACCCGTGAGAAAGATCTCCTTAACAGTGCCTTCGTTGCAGTACCTGGTGGGCAGGAGACCGGAAGAGGCGCAAACAGTGACCTCGATCAAACCGGAGTTGGGCCGTGTAAACTCCTCCACAGGCATACCCTCATGGGCCTCTTTCATGTACGCGGCCCAGGCCGGGCCCGCAACGGTCGCTCCTGTTTGATTCACCCCGAGAGAGTAGCCCAGCTCATCGAAACCGAACCAAACCGCCGTCGTGATCTGGGGCGTGAATCCCACGGTCCAGGCGTCGGACCAGTTCTGAACCGTACCGGTCTTGCCGGCAATGGGGCGATCAAAACCGTCCACCGTGGATGCGGCCCAGCGCAGGGTTCCCGAGTTGACAGTGCTCTGCAGCAGGCTGACCATGATGTAGGCTTCCTGCGGGGTCATGGCCTGCAGCGATCGGCCCGCCCGCATCTGCTTGGCCCTCAGTGCCTTCTCCGGTTCCAGGACCAGCTTGCCGTTTCGATCCTCCACGTAGCGGATGGCGATCGGCTCGATCAGACGGCCCTGATTGGGAAAGGTGGCAAAGGCCCGGGCCATCTGCAGCGGGTTGATCTTGATGACACCCAGCCCCAGGGGATACTTGCGGGGAAAGATCGTCTCGATTTCCGCAGGATCCGTAATGCCCAACAGCGTACTGGCCCGGGAGATGGCGGCATCGAATCCAATGGTGTCCAGCACCTTCAGAGACGGTACGTTCATCGAGTGAGCCAGAGCGTCGCGCAGCAGAACTCTGCCCTTCCACTCCCCTTTGAAGTTCAGGGGGATGTAGGGGGTATTGTCGTCATTCCAAAAGACCACCGGGGCATCCACGATCATGGTGGCCGGAGTCACTTTTCGGGAGCTGATGGCGGCCGAGTAGTAGAGGGGTTTGAAGGCTGAGCCGGGCTGAACCGTGGACTGCACCGCCCTGTTGAACTGGTTGGTGCTTTCGAACTTGCTGCCCCCCACCATGGCCAGGATATGACCGGTCTTGGTGTCTAAACTGATCAGCGCCCCCTCGACTTGAGTCTTCTTGGACTTATCCGCTTCTTTAGCGTATCCCACCCGGGTGAGGTACTTCAGCTCTTCGATTCCGAACAGAGAGGCGCCGATGTCGAGAACCGGATTCAACTGCTCGAGAAAGAAATCCCGAGCCTTGGCGTTCTGCTTGCTGCCGGCAAAGCGAATACCCTCGATGTTGAAGGTCAGGGACAGAAGGTCCACGATCGGCAGGAAGGTTGCGTCGGCGTAGGAAAGCCGGTTGGTCGACTGCACCTGGTGTTGATTGTTGACGATGCGGATCCACTTCTCCATGACCTCATCGGCTATTTTCTGTTTGTCCAGGTCCAGCGTTGTGTGGACGATCAATCCCTCCTTGTACAGATCCATGGAGCCGAGGAGCATCTCTTCGAGCCTCTGCCGGATGTACTCGGAGAAGTACGGTGCCTTGTCCTCCCGCTCGAACCAGGCGGAGGTGATGTTGCTTCGCGTGTAGTCGTAGCTGTCCCAGTATTCCATGAAGGACAGGTCCGCCTCCTCGGCGCTGACGTAGCCAAGCTCCACCATCTGGTCGAGGATCTCCTTCTGGATCTTCCGCGCCCGTTCCGGTCTGTTGATAGGGGAGTAGAGCGCGGGACTGGCCAGTTGTATGACCAGCATGGCCGATTCCGCCACGGAGATATCCCGAACCGAGTGCTTGAAGTAGAACTGGGAAGCCGCCTCCACCCCGTAGGTGTTGTGCCCGAAATACATCAGGTTCAGGTAGCGCTCCAGGATCTCGTTTTTCGACAGCTGCCGTTCCAGCTGGATCGCCCACCACAGCTCTACGAGCTTTCGTTTCAGGGAGATGTCGGTGCGATCGGCGTACAGGGTGCCGGCCAGCTGCTGGGTGATGGTGCTGCCGCCGCGAAAGGCACGCCCGCTGACGATGTCCAGCAGAGCCTGCAGGATATAGACGATGCGGAAGCCCTTGTGCTGGTAGAAGTACTGGTCTTCCCGTGTCAGGACCGCGTCGATCAGGTGCTTCGGGATCTCATCGATCGATACGATCTCCCGCTTCTCCTCGGAGAAGAACTGGGTGATCAGTCGTCCCTGGTAGTCGAGGATCTGGGTGGGAAGAGCCGGTTTGATGTCCTGGAAGTTTTCCGCGTTCTGTATATTCTTGGTGGTAGCCAGGGCCAGGCCCAGGGTTACTCCGATTATTATCGCGAGCACGAATCCGATGCTGAGGAGGATGATGGCAACTTTCAACTTTTTCGGTGGCATGGATCAAACGTAGTCATTGGCCGCGGTGTTTGTCAAGTTGGATGCGCGGAGTAACGAAGGTGAACCGCTCTCCCTGGCAAAAGAAAAAGGCCAGCTCCGAAGAGCCGGCCTTCGTTTAACGTGTCGGCGTTGTAATATAGTAAACTGGGAGGGGAACTATATTAGGTACCGACACAATTATTATCGACGTATGTCAATAAAAATTAATCCTCATTTACAATTATATCAAATATTATCGAAAGATGGTAGTGTTTTCCCTTTTGAACGGCAAATTTCTTGCTGATGCTGTGATCGCCGATTTTCGCCCTGACCAGGTGGTTTCCCTCGCTGATCGGGATGGGGAAGGAGATCCCATCGGCTATTTTTTCTCCGTCCAGGAACAGTTCAGCTCCTAGAGGAGCATCGATCGTCAATTGAATGATCGTCTCCTCCAGATTGATGTCAACCAGGCTCGTTTTGCCCGATTCCACGGTAAAGCTCGTACTGATTTCCTTGAACGAAGAGGAGACAATTCGCAATTGATGAATTCCCGAAGGCAGCTCCAGCCGTTGTCGGGGCGAGGTGATCTGTTCGCCGTCTATAAAAAGGTCGAGCGACTCATCTTTCAGGCCTTCCGGGAAGTGCAGAGCCAGGTTCGCGAACCCTTTTTTCTCTAACAGGGGTTTAACGGAAAAATAAAATTTCTTGTCCGCGATTGCTTCCGGGATTCCTTTGGCCAGCGGAACCATGGTGAGCAGCAGAGGAAAATCCGTCCGCTTGAGAGGGCTTTGGAGGCTATAGGTTCCCACCGGCAGAGCTTCCCCGCTCGGGGCTTGCACAAGGGGAATCTGGATGTAGATTCGGTTCAGGTACGGCAGATACTGGAAGAATGCCCGCTCTCCTGTGTAGAAGCGTACCTCCCGCTGCGGAGGAGGAGAGAGGTTTTTGTAGATGCCGAGGGCGTAGCTGTCGAAATATTTTTTGAGCTCGTTCGACAGGACCAGTTCCACGCGTATGCCCTCCAGAAAGGGGGTATCCTCTTCCAAAGCAAGCACGGCGGCTTCCTCCAGGGACAGAGCGACTGTCTGTTCGAAGGCCGCATCACTGGGAACCCGTACCTCCTCGACCACCAGGCCGCGAATCTGATCGGGCCAGGCAACCGCCGCCGACCAGGCGGCGAGAATGATGCAGATCAGCTTCAACTGTCTCATCGTTTCGTTTCCTTTGGCATGGGCAGTAGCGGAGCCGGGTCGCGGGAGGACCCCCGCCGCCGTATCTCGAAGTGAAGATGCGGACCGGTCGAGTAACCAGTCGTTCCCACCGCGCCAATGATCATACCGGAACGTACGGCATCGTTCAACTGCACATAGATTTCCGCCAGGTGACCGTAAATCGTCTGATATCCCGCTTCGTGATTGATGATGACCATTTTGCCCATCACCTCATCAAAGCCAACCAGCCCGACCGTACCGTCTCTGGCGGCAAACACCTCCGTCCCAGGGGGGGCTGCCAGATCGATGCCCTTGTGGAACTCGGAATCACCGGTAAATGGATTATCCCGCATGCCGTACCCGGAGGTGAGCCTGCCGAAGGGCAGGGGAAAGCGAAAGAGGATATTGAGGAAGTAAGCCCTCTCGATGGGTGTAAAACCATCCCCGCGGTAGAACCTCAAATCATGCAATCGGCCGTCCTTGTCCAGGCGTATCGGCCGTGCGTCTACCCTCGTGTTTTCGCTGATCGAGGCCACGATTTCCTGAAACGTACTTGCCGGTACGTCCCAAACGAAAATTCCCGGTTGGTTGGGCACCAAGACAACCATGCCCGGCTGAATGGCTGTCTGATTGTCGAAGCCGTTCAACGTAGCGATGCAGTCGTACGGCAGGTTGAGTCGGGCGGAAAGGGACAGCAGATCCACGCCTTCGGCCAGCTGATAGCTGAACAGACGCAGGGGGGGGAACTCTACCCCATCCTTTCCGGGAAGACGACTTTGCGCCTGAAAGTAGGCCTGCAGATCGCTCTGCAGCTGCTTGAACAGAACGTCCTGGGAGTTGAGTTTTAGAATTCGCGGATAGTCGCCAAACGCCGCAGTGCAGACCAGCAGCAGCACGAGAACCGTGCCCCGGGTGTGCAATCTACCTCTTACCTCGCCTAGCATATTTCAGAAATCCCAGAAGCAGTATCCATATAACCGCCGTTAGAATCGCCAGCACCGTGTGGCCCCGACTGATGAGCAACGCAATCGCATAGATCACCGCGACGGAGGCTACAACCACGGCTGCTGTCTTGAGTATCGGCAGGATTTTCCGATTGAGATACATTCGAAGTGCTTCCGGAACACTACCCAGTCGAATGAACCTGTTGATGAGTGCAGAGAGCAGGGCAGCGGCGAGCAGAGCAATCACAAAGATCGTGTAGCCGCCGGCAAAGTTGCTGGAGAAGTACCACAGGGGGACCGCAATGACTACGGCTACGAGGGCTATTACGGCGAGGAGTACGACGAATGCCCCGATTTTCTGGAATGACCGCCCCAAACCCTTGAGTACGCGTGCAAGCATTACGATTAGCAAGGCTAAGAACCCTGGAATTGCTTTTCCAACTCTCTGTACCGACGCACCTCTTCATCCTTGCCCAGGCGCTCGGCCACAGATATCAGGTGGGGCAGAACGCTTGCCGCGTTTCTGTACAGATACATCGCCTGATAGACCTGAAACGATTTTTCATAGCTTATATAGGCCTGATCGTCGTTTCCAGCCTTTTCCTCGATCATCCCCCTGGCGAACAGGTCTTTGGCGATGCCGACGGAATTTTCCACACGTTTGTCGAAGCTCAAAGCCAGATCGATGCTGCCCCGAGCGGCATCGTAGTCTCCCCGCTTTGAGTGTATGGAGGCGATCATGTAGTGGTTGCTGGCGATTTCCTCATACTGCTCCAGGTCCGTGTTTATTTCGAGGGCTCTCCGGAAGTAATCGAGGGCTTCCTCCAGCATACCCCGTTTCTTATACACCGAGCCGATGTTGTGATAGATGATCGCCAGGTCTCGGGCTGAATCCTTCTCCTGGATTCCGCGCATCGCTTCATCCAGCAGAGCCGCGGCATCCTCCAGTTTGTCCCGCTCCAGATAGACCTCCGCCAGGTTGGTCTTGCTGCGGGCAATCAACAGTGGATCCTGGAGGATTTCCGCCCGGACGGCGGCGGTGCGAAAGTGCTGCTCGGCTTCGTCGAGGTATCCCGCCGCCATGTATACTTTGCCGATCGAGTTGTAGGATTGTACGATCCCCGCTTCGTTGTCTACGGAGATGTTGTCATTCAAGGCCAGGTTGAAGAACTGCAGGGCTTGGGTGTACCGCCCCTCGTTGAAGTAGGCATTTCCGGCTTTCGTGTACTCTGCGGCCCGAATCTTCTTCTCCGTGTTTTCCTTGGGCTGCTCGGGAGCGGAGGAGCAGGCGAACAGCAGACAGCAGCCGAACACGATCAGGCAAACGCGGTGCATCTAGAAATCCTTATCTCGGAAACTCTGAAAGGTCGTGGGCTGTTGGAGTCGCTCGGGAACGCCCCCGCGAATCAGAGGATTATTCTTGACAGCCTCCAAGACGTCCCTGCCCTGATCCAGTGTGGCCTTCCCCTTCTCGAGGATGCCGGATATCTGGGGCTGAGAGGTGTTGACGAAGGCGACGAAATCCCCCAGCTCATCAATGATCCTGTTGAGGTCTTCCACGGATTTCACGATCTGGTCGTACAGCTCGTTGTCATCGTCCAGAAAGGTTGCCACCGAGCCCTTCGGATCGAGCAGCTTCTTAGCCAGGCCGGTGGGATCGGTCATCCCCTCGGTAAGCTGATTGATATTGGCTGCGGCCAGCTCGAGATCGTCCAGCACACGGTTGATCTGTCCTGCGGTGGTTTCCAGCTCGACGATCAATCCGGTCAGCGGTCCCGTACCGACTCCTGTTATCGAATCGTTGAGGGATTGCACCATTTCTTCGACGGACAGCAGCGTGGAGTCCACCTGCACGAGAATCGGGCCAAGGCTGGCGATTACCTCCCCGATCGGGTCTTCACCAACAGGACGATCGACCAGTCCATTCTTCACCAGCTGCTTGCCCTCCTCCAGATCCATGGAGGGGATGTAGGAGAACTCGGGCAGAGGCTCCGCCGGGCCTTTGCCGGGGTGAAAGAACATGCCTCCCCCCAAGCCCAGCGGATTGGAGGTCAGCTCCAGAACCGAGTTGGGAAGGACCTTGTCGTAGTAGGTATCCATGATGAAGAACTCGATTTCTACGAGGTTGTCCTTGGTCAGGGAGATGGTGCTGATTTTGCCGATTTCGAAGCCTTTGAGCCGGATTGGCATGCCTACGCTCAATCCCCCGGCGGATTTGAACACACTCCAGTAGTAGTAGTCTTTGGCGAACCAGCGCTGGTTGATGCCCAGCAGGATAAGGATGGCGGCGACCCCCAGAATTGCCAGGAGAACGAAAATACCCACGATTTGATGGGCGAACCGAACCCGGAATTTCATTGCTTTTTAAGTCTAGCTGAGCCCCAGCGGCAGTGTCAAGTTGCTCGAAGTTCTTCAGAAAAAGGTCACAGCGCTTCTTTGTCTATGAACTGCTTTTCATAGAGCTCCCGGTAGATCCCGCCGTGTGAGAGAAGTTGCTGATGGTTTCCCACCTCCACGATTCGTCCTTTGTCGAGAACGTAGATGAGATCGGCATTCTGCACCGTGGTCAAGCGATGGGCGATTACGATGGCTGTTCTGCCGGAGAAAAGACGCTCCAGCGCTTCCTGGATCAGGCTTTCGGTTAGCGTGTCCAC
>Ga0315537_1001395_pt1 | contig 18952 bp, 17 predicted proteins | sample SalMarSW160270MG_FD_203091 | JGI IMG/M metagenome (GOLD analysis project Ga0315537, IMG submission 203091) | Salt marsh sediment microbial communities from the Plum Island Ecosystem LTER, Massachusetts, United States - Salt Marsh Sediment SW1602-70 ...
TCCAGCCGTCGCTGCCGCCGTCGAAGTACTCCACTGTCACCCACACATGGCTGGGGGTGTTAAAGATGAAGGCATTATCCAGGTCAAGATAGATATGATTGGAGGGGGCAGGTGTGCTGGTGTGATCAGGGTAAGCTGCCTGGCGGCCAGCCAGGTAGGTGGTCTTCCAGGCGCCGTCGTATTGGTTGATGGCCACCCGTAGCCCCTGCGCGTAAGGGTAGCGACCCAGGTCCAGCCAGGCATACGGCCTAGCGGACAGGTCGGCCTGCTTCCAACTCTGGATCCCCAGGGTGGTAAGTTCCAGGTACTGACGGCCGTACTCACGGGATGGAGCCACATCGGTGGCTTCGTGGAACTCGTTCCAGGTCTCCACTGTCAGCAAGGTCGCCGGACTGTCGATCACCTGCTCCCAACTGTCTCGGTAGAACTCACCGCACTCCCGATCGCGGTAGGTCGGGTCATTGGGGCGCACCGGCCGGTCGTCGTACCCGGGGCCGATGCTGGCCAGGTCACCAAAGAAAGTCGGCCCATTCACCGCCGCGCCCCAGGCGTACACCCCATCGGTCTGTACACCCTGCCAGGATATCTCCCGCACAATGTAAGGCGTTTCGCCATAACGCAGGTTGAATTGTTGCTCCACGTAATCGAAGGACCCCTGGTTGTAATCGCTCACGTAGGGAGAGTCATACAAGTAGATCAGCGGATGCCCGTCCACTTTAGCCCACAGGCTGTGGTCCGGAATGCGATCGAAAAAAGCCTGGATCATCGAGAAAAAGAGCCCTTTGCCGGCCGTCGTGGTCAGATCGGGGGGAGTGCCGTTCTGTGCTTTGAGCGCTGAAGTATCGTAGAACATCCCGATCTGCGGCGGCGACTTGCCATCTGCAATCAGAGACTGTTCGGCCAGCACCAGCTTGTCCAGCCCTTCATTACTCCAGTACAGGTTGGAGGTATCGCCCCAATAGACCGGCAGGACGATTTCGATGCCGGCTGCCATCAGATCCAGCAGTTCGCGTCGGTGCCAGTTGGGGTCAGCCCAACTATAGGCAATTACCGAGTCATTGACATAGGCATCCGGGGGGTGATCGGTCAGGCAATCGGGGCAGACCCAATGGTTATCGGGCTGGCGGTACCAGTAGAAATAATAAGCCGCAGCCCGTTTTTGAACCGGGGAGGCAGGAGCGTCTTCGGACCGAAACAATGGGGAAAATATCGATCCCAGGCACAGCAGCAACGCTAGCATAGCACTCGCGGTCTTCATCGTACCCTTCCTATCTAAAGCAAAGGATAAATCAATCCCTTATCGCTTCCAGGAGTCCCCTGCCGAAGAGTGTGATGCGAAAACTGGAAAGCTCACGGAATCTCGCACCAAGCGTCTTGTGTGGCTCATACTCAGCTTGCAGAATTCCAAAATCAACCATTGGATTGACCACAATCCGCTCGATAATTCCGCGCAGGATGCGGTAGGCGTTGTCCTGATTTTGGATTAGCCAGACCAGCCTGGCGTCTTCAATTATCCGGTCGGCGAATGGTTCAAAATACACCAGGTTGCCTATCGGTAGATCAAGCAAGTGCTTGAGCGTAAGTTTCGAAAATCCGGCCGGCATGTAACCATCCTCGAAATTATACGGAGAAGCAATCGCCCAATTGGTTTGAGTCCACCAGGTGGCAAACAAGAGCCATACCTGCAGCGGAGCAGGCGCAGCCAGGAATTGCTCTCCAAGTGGAGTCATCTTCCAACGCCGGCCCAAACCGCCCGTGATTAATCCTCCGACGTACGCCAGCGCGTGCCGGAAATACAGCGGCCATACCTCCGATTCGCTGCGGATCCGGAAAATATGCTCTCCGACCACTTCTTCCAGCTTCGGTGGGTTGGTAAACCGGGCGCAGATCTCGTGCACGGCCTTCAGCGGCAGGTTGCCGGTGGACTGGGTACCGGTGACCTTGTTATCTTGCAGGTAGGTGATCAGGGTGATGATATCCCGACGCAGCGGCAGGTTTTCCGCTTCAGCCCGCTGGTCATCAGGAAGCGTCTGTGGCCAGGAGGAAGCCATGTCGAATTTCTTCTCCACAGGCTCGATCTCTTCTACAGACCAGGCACTCCGTGCTTCTGTGCTTCTGCCACGCCCCATACGGCGCAATCTGGCATTGATTTCTTCGAGGTTAAAATCTTCTGGATCAAATTCCCCACCGACCCACGCCAGATACCTTTCGTGTTCGGGGTGATTCGGGTCACGGATGGCTTTCAGGAAGTTTTCATAACCCCATACGCCGCCTACATCTTCCGGTGTACAGGCGCGCCTACCCTTCAGGCAAAGCGGGTAGTGTATACCTTTTTTGGGGGGCAAGATCTTTTCTACCAGCAGGGTGTGATCCCAGCTATCGCCAAAGTCATATTCGTAGGTAAATCGTTGGCCCTCGCCATAGATCACCTGGCTTAATTTGTATTGTGCCTCATCTACGGTACCCAGCTCGCCAAACTCGTCATCCGCAGGGTCGCCATAGGTCAACCCTTCGATCGTGTACATGTGCAGGTGGTAATCCTGCCAGCCCATCACGATTTGCAGGATGTCGTGTAGCTTAAGCAGGGTGGTATTGCCTGGCACCAGAATGCGCCGCCAGATAGGCGGATGGGTATCATCCAGGGTGACTTTGATTTGGTAGATCTGGGTGGGTTTCTTAGCCATGCTGATCACTCCATTTTCAACTGATTCAAGGTGGTCGCTTAGTAACGGAGCCTAGATCAGACTTCGCCCCTGCGATCATCTGGGGTAGATCAAAGCGGAGTACATCGCCACGGGTTCTGGCTTCCTGCTCCATGTGGGGTGTGAATCCACTGCGGGCGCACAGGTCAAACCAGAGATGCCAATCCCCTATTTCACCATTGACCAAGGCTGATCTCCGTTCCAAATCGCGCAAGATATCCAGACCCATAAGACGCGTGATCCACTTGCATTCTACCGTATAATCCGTTTCGCGAAGCCGACTCCTCCGGTCCTTCCTAGCCGTCTATCCCAGTTCGCAGAGAGTTAAACAGAGGCATTGCCTCAGACCGTATATTAGTTAAGATGTCGACGCTTAGAGTGTAAGTAATGGCCAATTATAATGTTCAATCCGACAAATTCTTTATATTGGGAGGGATAGGATATTGACCCTCTCCCTGATTATAATAAATCCATATGGGGATGTCAGCATCGGTGGTAAAAGGACCTAAAACACCGGTTTAAAAAGTCCACTTCCTCCCATGAAATTTCTGATCCTGCCAGAAGGCAAGAATGTCTCTGCCAAAGAAGGACTATAATTTGATCTCATGAAAGACATCCTCAAACTTCGACGCTTCATTCCGCCCTATTGGAAACAAAGCGTCCTGGCTTTGTTCCTGCGTACTTCAGTCGTTTTCATGGATTTAGCCATCCCGCGACTGATCGAGTAAATCATTGACCAGGGAATCGCCCAGAAAAACCCGCAAGTGGTACTGAACACCACCCCGATTATCCTGCGCCAATATCACATCTACTTGCTCCTGATGGTACGGAATGCTCAGTGAAACAGGTGGAGGAGGCGATGTAGAGAAGGTGACTCAGTATCTTTCTCTCCTGATTGAGACAGCCAGATGGTTGAATTCTCCGAGTACAAGAAATTTTCCCCAAAGAATGAATTCTCTTTGGTTTCGTCTCTCAACCTTGTCAAATTAAGCTTAGGACTTACGCAGTTGGTGGAAGGATGGGGGTGTTTGGGCGGGTAAAGCCCACCCAAACACCCCCGATTTTCCCTGAACTGCCTAACTACTAGAGCTATTGAATTATTGAGGTCATACTGAAAATGTCAACCAGGTTGTGGCGGACAATCACGATAATTTTGTTATTTCTAAGCACTGTGGTGGTGGCATGCCAAGGGGAATCCGAAGGTAATCCACAACCCCTCATTACCACGTCACAACACCTGGGTTCAACGCCCCTCTCTTCTAACCAGTCTTCGCCGTCTCCCCCAGTAGTGCCCGGCGCTCAATTAGAGAGCAAAGCGGTCTCAATCCTGGATACCGTGGAATATGAAGTCCGTGAAAGTTTGAGGTTGGTGAACCAAGGTACCGGCCAGCCGGATAAACAGGACCTGTGGATCGCCTTGATCGGCAGCCTCCCCCCCTATCAGGAAGTCCTCTCCATGGAGATATCTCCGGGAAATTATCGAACCTTCAGCGATGAATACGGGAACCAATTCGCAGAATTTGACTTTTCGGACATGCCTCCCGGGGCAGAAATCCCTGTTGAAATTCAATATCAAGTCGCCGTAAACCAGTTGGCCTATAATCTCACAAACTGTGAGGGTGAGCTGCCAGACCTGTACACCCAGCCCGAACTTCACATCGAATCAGACAACCCTCAAACCATCGACCTCGCCAGGCAGCTCTCGCAAGGCAAGCACTCCGCCTGCGAAAAGATCGAGGCGATTTACAACTACATCGGAAATCACCTAGTTTACAGCTACAATGGCGCCAGCTGGGGCGCCCAAGCCGCCCTGGGGGAAATGGGTGCGGACTGCACGGAATATTCGTCTCTGATGATTGCTTTGAGCCGGGCAATGGGGATTCCAGCCCAGTATTTCGAGGGGGTGCTATATTTAAGCAAGGTTACCGAAGGTCTTGCCCGTACCGAACACGCCTGGCTGCAGGTTTACCTCCCTGGGATGGGGTGGGCGCCAATGGACCCGACCATGGGAAGGTCCCCCCAAAATCGACGGGATTATTTTGCCAGAATCCCACCTGATCACATCATCGTCACCCGCGGGCGTAACCCGTCTACCTTGCGCGGCGCCAGCTACTTCACCCATCTATACTGGCCGGGGAACAGCACCCAGATCCGGGTGGAGGATTTTGGGTGGGTGGTCACACCAGCCGGTGGGTAAGCCTGTCTTATTGGGATAATCGCGCTTTATAATGGATTTCTGGAGATTCCCTTAGACGCCGGGCAGCCTGTTCGGGTGTCAGATCGCGTTGAGCCTCGGCAAGTAGCTCGTAACCCACCATAAATTTCTTGACAGTCGCCGAGCGAAGCAATGGAGGGTAAAAATGGGCATGCAGCTGCCAGTGAGCGTAATCCCCCACCTGAGTAGGCGCGCCATGCCAGCCCATGGAATAAGGGAACGAAGTTTCAAACAGGTTGTCGTATTTAATCAACAAAGATTTCAAGATATGCGCTAGGCTTTCTTTCTCTTCGTCATTCAAATCAGGCAACCTTAAGACCTGCCGGCGGGGTAGAAGCAAAGTCTCAAACGGCCAGATCGCCCAATAGGGTACCAGCGCGATCCAGTGAGCGTTCTCGACCACCTGTCTCTCTCGTTGGGCTACCTCCAGTTCCAGGTAGTCCAGCAGTAATGTACGCCGATTCTCCCGGAAATAATCACTTTGGTGACGATCTTCCTTGGCGGGTTGGTTGGGCAACCGATCACTGGCCCACACCTGACCGTGCGGGTGGGGATTGGAACAACCCATGATAGCGCCCTTGTTCTCAAAGATTTGAACCCAACCATAGGATCTCCCCAATTCGACCACTTGCTCACCCCAAACCTCTATGACTTTGCGAATGTCGCCGGTTTCCATCTCCGGCAAGGTTAAGTCATGCCGTGGAGAAAAACAGATGACCCGACAGGTGCCCCTCTCGGATTGAGAACGCATGAGCGGGTTGGTACTTTCTTTGCTGTCAGGCATATCCTCTAATAAAGCCGAGAAATCGTTGGTGAAGACCAGGGTTGAAGGGTAGTCCGGGTTGCACTTCCCACCGGCCCTTTCATTACCGGGACAGAGATAACAGGAAGGATCGTATGCAGGTAAAGTCTCGGGCGGCAATCTTTCCACCTGACCTTGCCAGGGACGCTCGGCGCGATGGGGTGAAACCAGTACCCATTCGCCGGTAAGTTGATTAAACCGCCTATGAGGGTAATCCAAATCTCTTTATTCCAACCTTCTACGCAGGTAAGCGTGCATCGTTACCGAAATGACGATGATCAACCCGTAAATCAACTGGGTGAAGAATCCAGTCCAACCACTGGCCACGGTAGCAGCCCCGATGGCGCCGATGATGAAAGCCCCTATAAAAGTCCCCAGGATAGTGATGTGCCTCCAAATACAGAGGTGCCGCCCAAGAATACCGATGCTAGGGTACTCAATAAATACCCATCTCCCAGGCTAGGCCAGAAATAGTTGAGGTACAGGCTAGCAACCACACCCGCGAAGGCTGAAAGTACTCCAACGAGGGAGAACACGATCAAGCGGGTCCAGCCAGCGTTGACACCCATTAACTTTGCGCTTTGCTCGTTATCACCGATCAAATATATATGGGCGCCAAATTTATGACGATTTAATAGAACCCAGGCGCCAATGGCAATTACAATCAACCAAAGCATCTGATTGGGGATCCCAAACAATTTCCCGACCAGCACGCTATGGAGAAGAGAGCTTTTGGTGGCGATCAAACTACCCCCTTTACCCTGAGACAAGACCAACTCAGCGCCCTTCCAGAAGAATTGGGTACCGATGGTTGCCACCAAAGAGGGGATGCCAAAGTAAACTACGATCACGCCGTTTAATAATCCCGTAATTAAACCTACTGCTAGGCAGCCAGAGAAGCAGAATATTTAGATAGCATTGATCCGAGACTTTCCTCCTTATCAGGATGTGCTGTCAATGGAGATTTCTCCCAAAGATTATGAATTGGTGATTGACGAATATGGCAACCATTATGCTGAGTTTGATTTTTCCAGACAATCCGTTGACACAACCCAAACGGTAAACATCGATTATAGGATAGTCGTAAACGAATTAGCATACGATTTGTCAGTATGCCAGGGGGATCTTTTAGAAGTTTTTCTCCAACCCGAACTACACATCGAATCCGCTAATCCACAAATTGTGGCGCTTGCAAGTAAACTTTCGCGTGGCAAAGATACTGTCTGCCAGTAGATGCGGGCGTTTTATGATTATATTGGCAATGAGCTGGTCTATACCCCCAATGGAGAGAATTGGGGAGCGCAAGCAACATTGGGACTCATGGGTTCTGACTGCACTGAATACACTTCTTTGCTTGTCGCGCTAAGTCGGGTGCAAGGAATACCAGCTCGCTATTTCGAAGGATTGCTGTATCTGGATAACGGAACGACTGCTATCGCCAAAACTGAGCATGCTTGGCCGGATATATACCTGCCCGTTGTGGGTTGGACGGCACTGGATCCCACCTTGGGACGGAAACCAGCTACCCGCGAGACTTATTTTGGACACTATACCCCCAATCATATTATTGTCACCATGGGAGCGAACCCGTCTGTGTTACGGGGCAGCAGCTATTGGACACATCTTTATTGGCCGGGTAATAGTACCCAGATACGGGTAGAAGGAGACTGGAAGATCGAACTTGTCGACAAAGAAAGGTATTAATCATTATCTCCATCTAATTTATTATTTCTGTACCGTCGATGCAGAAATGGCAAGAATGGGAAATATATAAAGGCAATGGTGAATTTATAAAAACGTAGCTTGATTACTCACCACGTTTTCGCAAGTAAGTGTGCATAATAACCGATAGCACAATGATAAATCCATAGATCAGATTGGTCAAAAATCCCGTCAAGCCGACAGCTACAGTCGCAGCATCGATTGAACCAATGATAAAAGTCCCAAGGAAAGTTCCCAGAATCGTGCCAGTACCACCAAACACGGACGTTCCACCCAAGAAGACAGCAGCCAGGGTGTTCAGCAAATAGCCACTACCCATATTGGGCCAAAAGTAGGCAATGTAAAAACTGGCGACGAGACCGGCAAAGGCTGAAATCAAGCCTACCAACATGAAGGCTTGAATGCGGACCCGCCCGGTATTGACCCCCATCAGTTCAGCACTCTTAATGTTGTCGCCGGTCAAATAGACGTGTGCGCCAAATCTATGCCGGTTTAGCAACACCCAACCCAGGATGGTGATCACAACCAACCAAATCATCTGCATGGGTAAGAATCCGCCAATCTTGCCGACCAACAATGGGTAAAAGAAGGTTTGTTTTATATATACTATAGGGAAATTCGTACCCGAGGTCAGCACCAGCACAGCACCTCGCCAGAAGAATTGCGTACCTATAGTGACAACCAGTGAAGGAATACCCATCTTCACAATGATGATCCCGTTGAGCCAGCCAATAATGGATCCAGCTAACAGAGCGGCGATAATTGCCAGGAATACTCGTATGGTCGTGTTACCAATAATGGCGGTTCCGTCATATGAAAATGAAAATGCTACCATACCCATGGCCATGATCGATGGAAATGAGAGATCTATCTCTTTTGCTATGATTACAATCGTCAAGGGAATAGCCATAATGGCAAAGAAGGGCGTTGAAGTCATGAAGGCAGAATATATCTGTGGGGATAAAAAGGTGCTGGGGGCTGAAATGATAAATATTAACCATAGGGTCAGAAAGACACCCAAAATTCCAAACTGGGCACTATTCATGCGGATAAATCTTCTGAGATTAAAAGGCACTTTATAGTGTTGAGTGACTGCGGGTGTGGTTCCGTTGGTTTGAGAAGTCATAGTATTTACCCATATTCCTTTGCTAATCGAGGCTGCCGGTTTCGGCAACACGGACCATTTTTTCCATTAACTCGGTTAGACCAATATTCTCGGTTAAAAATTCACCAGCCACTTTGCCGCGGTCAATCACTACCACGCGGTCGGCGACATTATAGACATGAAAAATGTTGTGATCGATAAAAATGGCGGATTTACCTGCTAGCTTGATGCCTTTCACGAAGTTCACTAGCTTGGCTGACTCTTTGAGTGAAAGACCCATGGTAGGCTCATCTAGAACGATTATTTCCGCTTCGAAGAAAAGGGCGCGGACAATTGCAACACCCTGTTTCTCACCGCCGGAATATTTACCCACCCGAGAATCTGGACTGATAGCCTGGGAGGTAAAGCCCATGGATTGGGTCATTAACCGGTGGGTTTCATCTCTCATCCGCTGGATATCTAGGAAACCCAGCGAATTGCAGAGTTCACGTCCCAGAAAGATATTGCGCCACAGGGTTTGCAATTCAGCTAGGGCGCGTTCCTGATATACGGTTTCCACACCTAATTCCCTGGCTTTAGGAACCGTAAGATGGTCCACTTTCCGGCCATTAAAATAAATCTCACCCGAGGTAGGCTGATGATAACCGGTAACAATCTTGATCAAGGTGGATTTTCCAGCGCCGTTATCGCCCAGCAGACCAACGACTTCATTTTGGCCAAGCTGAAAGTTAATGTCCCTTAGCGCTTGCACCTCTCCAAAGGATTTAGATACGTTTCTAAGTTCGAGGCGGTATTTTTCCATGCACTAACTCTCCTCCAGTATTGGATTACCCGTATGCTATTGAATCACATATACCTATAAGAATGGCAAGGGCTAAATGGTAATGAATTCATCACAAGCCACTTAGCCCTTGCATATTTTTCTATTGCTGAGCTATCAAAGACAGAAAAGCATCAGCAGGCAAAGATTGATTCCACATTAGCGAATCTGCTCTGCCACTAACGGGGCCAATTGGTCTATATTCTTCTCGTCAGCAAAACCTGCGCCGGTATCTATCTGCAAACCTGAGAAACCATAGTTATGGGTGAGACAAATTTGCAAAACGCCAAAGTAGCCTTGTAAATACTGCTGCTGGTCGATCACCAGCTGGAGCCAGCCATTCTGAATCGCGGTAACAGCATTACCCGACATATCAAATCCAGCGGCATAGATATCACCGGGCTGCTTGCCTGCGGCTTCCAGGAAGCTCTGCACGGTACCCGTCAGGTTGCCGTGATCAGTCACCATGACCTTAATGTCCGGATTAGCGGATATAATGCCGGTAAATACCGGTATGCCTGCAGCTGCATCCGCGTTGGTGGCGTCGTCGATCTCCTGGTAGATCACTGTTAACCCAGCTGCTTCAAGAGCATCTTTTACGCCTTTGGTACGCTCACCGCGACCTGCTTGTGATAACAGCCCCCATAGGAAGGCCTTATCACCCGACTGTGCGCCAGACCGCTTCACGGCTTCCTCACCCAGTGAATACCCTGCATTATATAGAATAGCGCCGACATAGCCAAAACCATTGGGGGCGTATTTAGCCTGCGCTAATGGCAGTTGCGTGTTCATGCTGGTCACGAGAATGCCCTGTGATTCAGCATCATCAATGAGTGAATCAAAAGCAGTATCGCCGGGATGGCCCATGATGGCAATACCATCGGGCTTGGTGGCTACGGCTTGCTGGAACTGGGTGATCATCGTTGCAGGATCCCAGTTGGACCACAAGTATTGCACGTCAGCACCCGTATCAGCGGCCGCGGCTAGGGCACCGTTATAGACTACGGTTTCAAAGCCACCGCCTGGTGCTCCACCAGGGAAGAAAACGATCTTCGTCCCAGCACACCACTTTCCCTCGGCTGCCGGAGCAGGGCCTTGCGTTTCCGCAGGAGCTGCCATCTCAGTAGGTGCTCCAGCCTCAACCGTCGGTGACGGGGTTGCAGCCGGCTGGCAACCAGAGAGGACCAAGACCACGATGGTCAAGGTAACGATTATCCAGTTGAATTTAAGCCTCTTCATTATGTTTTCTCCTCTAACAACATGGTTAGTATATACGCCGAACAACTTTCGATAGCGGAAGTGTGTCCTTCAATCCATCTGCACCTCCTCGCATTGAGCTGGTCTGGTGTCCAATCCGGCAACAAACCAACAGAAGGGAATGATCTTCAATTCCATTTCTCCACACGTTTCAATATTTCAATCTCTTCCTCCTCATTATTGGTTGCGACCCACAAGAACAATCCCTTGGGATCCATGACTTCCATAAACTCATTCAAATCTTCTTTGCTCAAATCAACAACGACTGGCATACCCCTCCCTTGAAGCCTTTTTATAAACGCCAACCATTGCATGATGGGATAGTCATCCCCTACACCTTGAACCCACTGTACTGCGTGGATTTCAGGTACCCTCAATATCACATCCAGGTGAGAGGCTACACCTTTCCCATCTACATGGAAAATGTTGTGGGTCATGGTTTTGACTTCTCGCTGCAGGATGGGCAGACCAAAACGCCGGAAGAATTCAGGCGATATCATGGCCGAAATGTCACAGCTAGGGATGTGCATGCGCCCAAAGGAGGGGATGCCCATCCAGCTGACCGAGAGCTGGTTTTCAGCCTTAAGCATGGCGTCGAAGTGATCGTATATGGTTTGGAAATCAGCAATGGCTATGTCTGCCAGTCGCTCTACCCCTTCAGGGTTGTCGATCATGTCGAGGCACAACTGCAGCGGATCACGCCAGGCAGCCGTGCAATCCAACCCAGGGTGCAGGTCGGTATAGCCAACCAAGAATTTCCCCGGGCATCTTTCCAGGGCATAGCGGGTGAGCGCTTCAATCTTCTTGAAGTACTGGTTGCCCATATCTAACTTCAAGTTCTCAACCTCATCCCAGTCTCGCACCAACGGCACCGACCAGGAAGTGACTTCACCGAACTCCAACTCTGCACCATAGAAGGCCGCGTATACTTCCGGCCCCAGGTTTGGCCAAAACACCGGGAAGGTCTCGCCATGGAAGTGATGGCCTTCAATAGACTTTTCGAACAATTCCACCTGAGTCTCGACCTCAAACCACCAGGCCTTCTTTTCCTGTTTCGATAATTTAGAGATATCTTCTTTGGCAGCCTCCAGGAAGGCATTGTGCGCCTGGAAGCGGATGGGGGGGCGGTCCAGGATCTCATTTTGATACCAGGCATACACGCGCTTCATGGCCATGTCAAATCCCGGCATGCCTACGATCTCCAGCGACCACCAATCTCGAACCTGGGTTGATTTATCCATAAAATCTTCTAACCAATCAGCTGCTTGGCGAGGGAGACAGCCCGGCTGGCATCCGGGGCATAGCCGTCGGCGCCAATTTCCTCAGCGTAACCCTGGGTAAGGGGAGCGCCACCGACGATGATCTTGACCCGCTCGCGCAAACCGGATTCGGTGATTGCCAGGATTGTTGACTTAATCATCGGCATAGTGGTGGTGAGCAAGGCCGACAACCCAACCAGGTCAACGCTGTTCTCCTTGAGCGCAGCCACGAATTTTTCAGGGCTGACATCCGTCCCCAGATCTTTGATCTCAAATCCGGCTCCTTCCAACATCATGGCGACCAGGTTTTTTCCGATATCGTGCAAATCTCCTTTGACTGTGCCAACCACCACCTTTCCGGCAGGTTTTACATTGGAATGCATCAACAAGGGCCTAATCCGCTCCAACCCGGCCTTCATCGCCCGGGCGGCGACCAGCATTTCTGGGACGTAATACTCGCCTTCCTCGAATAAACGCCCGACTTCGCCCATGGCCGGAATCAGGCCGGCTTGCAAGATTTCTCCGGCGTCGATCCCCGCCTCCAGGGCGGCTTGCACACCCTCTGAAACGCTGGTCATGTCGCCTTCGATGACTGATTTGCTAATGGTTTCTAAATATTGCGCCATGTAAATACTCCGATCTTGATAAATTCAGGCTGATTTACAAGGGGTGTTCAACACGGTATCCACCATTGCCCAGAAGTTGTCCATCGGGGTGTCTAACTGCACATGATGGGTGGGGGCCAGGATCAGGCCACCCTTTCGCCCTACTGTCTCTATGCGATATAGGACTTCAGATTTGACCTGCTCCGGTGTTCCAAAGGGTAAAGTGTATTGTTCATCGATCGTGCTCCAAAAACTGAGCCGGTCGCCAAACCGCCTCTTCACTTCCGCGGGGTTCATGCTGGCAGGCTGCACTGGGTTGAGCACGTCGATACCGATCTCGATCAGTTCAGGGATGATGGGCATAACATTTCCGTCGGTGTGATAGGCGATTTTCAGGTCTGGGTTGATGGCTATGAGTTCGGCGATGAAGGTCGCCATGCGAGGCTTGAGGTATCGACGCCACATCTGGGGCGAAATAAGCATCCTATGTTGGGAGCCTACGTCATCTCCGGTCCAGATCATATCTACACCCATTTCCACCAGCTTTTTAGCAACTGTCAAATGATAGCGATAGGGGATATCCAGGATGTGATCTGCCAGATCTGGATCCATAAGCATATCGATCATGAGCTGCTCCAACCCACGCAGCGCCCAGGCGGTCTCAAAAATAGTTGTCACGGTGACGCCAACAATCCAATATTCGTCCTTGAAATCCTGGATCATTTGCCGCGCATCCGCATACAATTCGGGGCGGTTGGGATCAGGAGGTTGGTAGCGGCTGATAGCGTCTTCGTCAGCCAGGGGATGGCTAGCGATTTCGGTGTAATGGCCGGTCCCGTAGGGCGTTTGGTAAGGTTGAATCTTCCAACCAACGCCCCATTCATCCGTGTAGGGTTTGTCATCCAGGTAATATGAATTGGCCCAACCGACGGAAGTCAGCAGCATATCTTCACCGAGGGCGCGTTCCAGGTCATAGGTATTGCCGCCACCATGCGGGTTATGGACGTTCCGACCTGTAATATCCAGGTACTCACGAAGACGCCTCGCAAACTCAGGCGTGAAGCTGATTTGCAAGGGACAGCGATCCGGGGTCTCATGATTGAGCGCTATTTCAACGCGTTGGCGGTGTTTCATAACAAGCCTTCAAGCAGGCTACCTCTGCCCGTATACGTACTTATAGCGCTGGTGTAGTTGGGCGATCATTTCCATAGGGATCTCTTCAGGTTCCCCGATTTGCAGCGCCAACCACATGGTCCGGGCAATGTCTTCCACCATCACGGCTGCCTTGAGGGCAGCTTCACCGCTTGGTCCAATGGTGAAGACACCATGGTTCTTGAGCAGCACGGCCGGAGAAGAACCAATGCTCTCGACCACGATCTTGCCAATCTGCTCTCCACCGATCAGGGCAAAACCACCACAGGGAATCGGTCCACCAAATTCGTCTGCGTGGGCAGTCAAACAAACCGGGATGGACTTCCCCAGAGCAGCAAAAGCAGTCGCATAGCTGGAATGGGTATGTACTACCCCATTGACGTCGGGACGATGGCGGTAGATATACAAATGGCTGGCGGTATCTGAAGAAGGTTTGAATTCGCCCTCGATAACGTTTCCATCTAAATCAAGCACGACCATGCTCTCGGGAGTAAGATCCGGAAATTTAATACCTGAGGGCTTGATAGCCATAAAACCGCTTTGGGGGTCCCGGATGCTCACATTACCACTGGTCCAGGTAACCAGCCCATTTTCCCGCAAACCAAGGTTGAGCAGAACTAATTCTTCACGAATCTCTTGTAATAACACCACGTTTATCCTCTGACTGCTTCTGATTTATTTTGTCTGACTTCAGCCCTGATACCCTTCAATCGTTTCATGACATCATTCTCACCCCGACCAAAGTAATCGTGTAGCAATTTGTACTCGGCGTACAATTTGTTATAGATTTCTTTGTGCTCAGGGTTGGGAACATAGACTTCGTCTCGTAAATGAGCCATTACCTGGCTGGCTTCATAAATCGAGCCGTAACCACCGGCTGCTTTACCAGCAGCCACTGCACCAAACATGGCAGAACCGAGAGCGGGGGTTTGCTTGGCGGCGGCAACCTTGATCTCCCTACCAGTCACATCCGCGTAGATTTGCATCAAGAGACGATTGCGATCCGGAAGGCCTCCCGTAGCAACAATTTCCTTTACCGGGATGCCGCTGTCTTCAAAGGATTCAATGATTATGCGAGTGCCGTAGGCGGTTGCTTCTATCAGAGTCCGGTAGATATCTTCAGGTTTGGTTGCCAGGGTTTGCCCAATAAGCAACCCAGTCAGGTCCACGTCAACTAAAATGCTGCGGTTGCCATTCCACCAATCTAAAGCCAGAAGCCCGCTCTCGCCAGGGGATAAGGCCGCCGCCTTTTCCTCCAGCGAAGTATGAATATCCACACCCTTTATGACCGCTTCCTGTTCATAGAATTCCGGAACACAATTTTCGGTGAACCAAGCAAAGTGATCCCCAACGCAGGACTGGCCAGCTTCATAGCCAAAGTAACCGGGGATGATGCCATCTTCGACGTATCCGCACATGCCCGGGACAATCCGCTCTTGGTCTCCCAGAAGCATGTGACAGTTGGAGGTGCCCATGATGATCACCATTCTGCCTACTTCTGCCACGCCAGCTGCCGGCACGGAAACATGGGCATCGACGTTGGCGACCGCCACAGCGGTTCCCGGCTTCAAGCCTGTCCATCCGGCGGCTTCTAGGGTCAAATTTCCCGCCCGCTCCCCCAGGTATGCGATTTCCCGAGAAAGCTTCTCGTCGACCAGATTCTCCAGGCGCGGATCGAGGGCTTTGAAAAATTCCTTCGGTGGGTAACCATCCTTTTTGGACCAGATGGCTTTGTATCCGGCGGTGCAGTTGTTGCGGGTTTCGACGCCGGTCAGCTGCCATACCACCCAATCAGCGGCCTCGATAAAACGGTCGGCGGCTTCGTACACTTCCGGTGCTTCATCCAGGATTTGCCAGACCTTGGGTACCAGCCATTCAGAGCTGATCTTGCCGCCATAACGGCTTAGAAAATCATAGCCCAGAGTGGCGGCAATCTCGTTCAACTTGTTGGCTTCCGGCTGGGCAGCGTGATGTTTCCACAGCTTGACCCAGGCATGCGGGTTTTGACGGTAATCGGGCAAGGTGCAAAGAGGTGTTCCATCGGCCTTAGTCGGCAGTACCGTGCAGGCGGTGAAATCAATCCCCAGGCCGATGACATTTTCCGGGTCCTCGCCGCTTTCTTCCAGGACGGCCGGAATGGTGTTTTTGAAGACGTCAATATAATCCTGGGGATCTTGCAAGGCCCAGTCGGCTTCGAGCAGGATATCCGTTCCAGGCAACCTTTCGTCAATCACGCCATTAGCATAAGGATAGACTGCCGTAGTGACTTCACGACCATCGGTAACATCCACCAGCACGGCGCGACCGGATTCGGTGCCAAAATCTACGCCGATGGCATACTTTCTTCCACTCATGGGAGATTCCTCCGAAAGGGGCTAGGTGATCTCGAGGGTCGCCGGGCGGAAAATCGTCTGCCGATCCAATTCGATCGCCAACATTGGCCAGCCGCTAATTTCCGTAAGGACTTCAACACCACCGGATTTCACCAGTAGGGTATCTTCCGACTTTGTCCCGGTAATCGAAGGATTCCAGGCATACGCTTGACCTTCAGCAACCTTCAGATCGGAATCCAGGGTTGCGATTGTTTCGCGGGGCGTATATCCTGCCGGGCCTCCCTGATGGTGCAACTGCCATTCATCCACATATCCCAACTCGGCATACTTTGCCTGGGCAGCCCGGAAGATATCTCCCAAAGATCGACCCGGGCGGGTGGTTGCATGGAAGACAGCATCCACCTGGGCAACGGCTATAGCCTTACGCCGGAGCTCGTCCGGCATGGGACCGAAGTGAACTAGGCGGGTGATCGAGCACACCAGCCCGTATTTCCTACCACACGCCACCAACATGGCGTAGCGATCGAGTTTCTTCGAGGTGGGCAGCGGGTGGCGGTAGGAATAGATGCGCTGGTCGGTAGCGATCAGGTTCACGATCGGCAAAATGCCGCGCCGCTGGATTTCTCTGCCTAGGATGGCGGCGATTTCAAACTCTGTTAGGCCAGGCTGTACTTGATGGATAGCAGCATTCATCGCCTCGGCGCACCCCTGACTGACTTCCCTTAAGCGCTCCTGTTCTTCAGACAGCAGGTTCATGCGCATTCGAATCAGATCGGCGCTCACATCATCTCCACCAGGGTAAAAACCATCCGTCCCCAGGCGCAGGCCCTTGGTCAGCTGCTCCACCCCTTCTGCAGCCTGATACCAAGGTGAAACCTTGAACTCCCAACCTTGCTCCTCGAGGCGCTCCTCTGCCCTGAAACGCGGTGCTTCGATATTGTTGGTGATCAGGTAACGCCCATGGGGAGCCACTAACAAGGAAGCGACGCCTAAACTGTCAGCAGCATTGACATAAGAGCTGGCGCCTGCGGTCATCCAGGCAAAATTGGCTACCTGCTGAATCAGAAGGGCATCTAAGCCTTTACTAGAAAGAAGGGCCTGGACCTTCTCTAGTTTGACTTCAAGTTCTTCCTCCATGGGTCTATCCATGACGGTAGACCTCCCATTCCAGGTATTTGCTCATCGCTTCGTTGACGGCAGCCGCTGTTTGGGAGAGGTTGACGGCCACGTGGTGCTCATAACCGTTCTCGCAGATGTACCGGAGTAATTTTTGAAGATTAGGCACTCGGATCACGCCGTAACCACCGAAGGTCTTCACGGGATCTTCGGTAAGCTCCCCCTCTCCAACATAAGCAACCATCTTACCGTTGAGGTCATCAGTGGAAACCCGGCAGTAAGTAAACGGACCGCTACGCACTCGGCCGACAATGGTTCCGTAGGTATTTTCTTTACCAACAGTACCGGCGATGATCTCCTGGTAATCCATCACCGGGATGTCATCAGCAGCGATCGTCTGATCAACAAAAAAATCCATGGGAAGGTTGGAGCAGTGGAAAATCACCGCTTTGTCAGGGTCATCGCCGTAGTTGTTGTTCCAATCTACAATAGCACTGGGTTTCTGAGAGGCGAGTGCCAGGGCATACATACCAACCACCCCAGCGATATCTGTCTCACAAGCAGAGGGCATCAGGTTATTGCTCATCATGCTCATCAGCGTGCAAGGCACCACCCCGAAGAATTCCTCCATGGCTGTCCAACACTGGACCGCACTGGCGACCAGATGGTTGTCTGCCATCCAAGTGTCCATGACTACGCCGAACTTGGCCATCTTCAGTAAGGCTTCATTGGATATACCTCGGGTGGAGACGTAATCTGTGATCTCTGTCAGTTTATCCAGGACTGTCGAGGAGTCATCCTCCAATCGCTCGATACGGCCAAAAACTTCTGAAAGGTCCAAGGTTTCTACGGAAATCCCAGAGTGTTCGAGTAATTTTTCGCTGAAACGTACGGTGTTGAAGGCCGCCGGGCGAGCTCCCAGGGCTCCAATCCTGGCGTTCTTTAAACCACCCACCACCCGGCAAACGCTGGCAAATTGGCACAAATCCTTTCGGAAACTCTCACTTTCCGGATCGACGGTGTGAAGGTTCGTGAGAGAGTACTTGATACCATATTGCCGCAGGTTGTTGCAGGCCGACATTTTGCCGCAGAAGGAATCCCGGCGGTCGGCGATAGACATCTTCTCGGCGTCATCCGGGAAAGCCTGCACCAGCACCGGTACATCGAGACCGGCCCAACGAAGAGAATTTGCGATGGCGCGTTCATCGCCAAAATTGGGCAGGGTGACCAGTACACCATTAATTTCACCTTGATGCTGTTTGAACAGATCGGCGCATTTTCTGGCATCCGAGACGCTTTCAACCGAGCCGTAGGTAGTTTCCTCTGAGGACAGCGTAATGGTTTTTATGCCTTCCTCCTCCAGGACCTTGAGCACCGTGGCGCGGCCAGCCTCGCATAAATGACTGGGGAAAAAGCCGCGATTACCGACGATAACACCTAAGGTGATTGGTTTCATAATTTCCTCCTCAACCGCTAGAATTGATGGAGCTTCTCCTTACGACCAATCTTGGCCTCACCCATGAGAGCCCCGGGACGGATTTTTCTTCCTGTTGGCGGGCCTGGATCAAATCACACATGCGTTCAACCGCTAGCGCTCCAAGAGTCCTCAGGTCCTGCCGGACAGTGGTCAATGACGGGTAAAAGTAAGCCGCTTCAGGGATATCATCGAATCCAACCAGACCAAGGTCTTGGGGTACGCTTAACCCTATCCGCCGGGCAGCCTGTAATGCACCCAGAGCCATCTGGTCATTGCTGGCAAAAACCGCCTCGACGTAAGGGGACCTGGCAAGTAGATTGTGCAATCCGATCTCGCCGCTGGCTGCACTCCAATCCCCCTCGACCACGAGATCTTCCAGGTCATCAA
>Ga0315537_1001396_pt1 | contig 18952 bp, 18 predicted proteins | sample SalMarSW160270MG_FD_203091 | JGI IMG/M metagenome (GOLD analysis project Ga0315537, IMG submission 203091) | Salt marsh sediment microbial communities from the Plum Island Ecosystem LTER, Massachusetts, United States - Salt Marsh Sediment SW1602-70 ...
TTGGAGATTCTTTCAGCAAGCAGTTCCGATTGCAGTTCAGTAGGGAGAACTCGAAACAAGAGAAGTGGTCTGATTCCACGGTTTTGTGTTGACAAATATGTTTCTTGGGGTACAGTATACACACACATGAAAAAACTTGTGATTAAAGAAAGCAAGACCATACGCAGGAAGGTGTATGACTTCCTGCGTGAGCAGCTCTTGAGCGGGGAGATCCCCCCTCACGAGCGCTTGATAGAGACCAAGATCGCGCAGGAGATCGGGATTTCCAGAACGCCGGTGCGGGAGGCCCTCCATAATCTGGAGCTGGAAGGGCTCATCGAATCGATTCCGAGGGTAGGGTATGTGGTCAAGCCTATCAGCAAGGACGAGATCGAGGAAATCTGTGATATCCGCACCATCAACGAGTGCCTTGCGGCGCGGTGGGCCATGCAGCGCATCACGCCAAGAGAGCTGCAGGCCCTGGAGAAGAACCTCTTGGTTTCCGAAGCCGAGGTTACAAAGGGAAACCCCCGATCTTTTGTGGAACTCGACGCCGAGTTTCATGAGATCGTGGCCCGCGCCAGCGGCAGCGAGCGTCTGCTGGAACTGTGCCAGACACTGCGGCGCCACATGCTGCGCTATCGGATTGAGAGTATCTTCACCGCAGAGAACGTGTTCCGGGCCATCGCGGGGCACCAGCGCATCTTCGACTGCATTGCGAAAAAGGACGAGGAGGGTGTTGAGCAGGCGGTCAAGGATCACCTGGAGACGTCTAAAAAAGATGTCCTTCGCTATGCATTCGGGGAGGATCAGCAAAAAGTTGCCGGCATTGAGAGCGCATAATGAATGAGATCAAATTTTTTGGCCGCGGCGGCCAAGGCGTGGTCATGGCCTCGCAGATGCTTGGTTTGACCTTTTTCGAAGCCGGCATGTACCCGCAGTGTTATTCACTTTTTGGTGGTGAGCGGCGCGGGGCGCCGGTGGTGAGTTTTTTGCGCGTCGATACAGAGAGGGTTCTGCTGAAATGCGATATTAAGCGACCCACTGAAATCCTCTACTTTGACACGAGTCTCATTGATGTTGAAGAGATACGCTCCCTGTTGTCTCCGGGCGGACGGATTCTTATTAGTACGAACGAGCCTGCCGCAGCGTTTAAAGATCTCTCCGGATTCGACGTGGCGCTTATTGACGCACCTGCCATTGCCCAGAAGCTCGATCTCGGCCACGTCATCAATACCGCCGTGTTGGGCGCCTACTGCCGGTTTACCGGACACTTTCCCATGGACCATTTGATAGATGCCATTGAAGCAATGGTTCCGGCCAAAAAGGAAGCGAATCGGGAGGCCGCCCACCAGGGATACACAGACCTGAACATCTTGGGATGGGGAGGACTGACGTGAAGCCGTTACCATGCATCGATCCGGAAAAGATCATTCCCATCTCCCGTTCCACGACCGAGGTCTTCAAGACAGGGGCATGGGCCAGTCGGCGACCTGTACACCAGGAGAAGGTCTCTCCCTGTCGGGCTGCGTGTCCGGCAGGGAACAATATCACGCAGGCATTGCTCAGGGCCTCTGAGGGTGATTTTGACGGCGCCCTGAGCGCCTTTCTCGAAGAAAGCCCCCTGCCGGGTGTCTGCGGGAGGGTGTGCTACCATCCCTGCCAAACCGCATGTAATCGAGGCCAGTGGGACGGAGAGGTGTCGATTCGGGCATTGGAACGTGCAGCCTCTGACATGGGCACCGCACAGCCGAGTATCGTGACCACAGAAGGGGAAGGTCATCCGGTGGCGGTGATAGGATCGGGACCTGCCGGGCTTTCCGCGGCCTATCACCTGGCACGGATGGGCCATCCGGTGACCCTTGTGGAGGCCGAAGGGGAGTTGGGAGGGCTCCTTCGCTGGGGAATACCCGAATATCGGTTGCCGCAGGGCGTCTTGGAGCGGGACGTGGAGCGTATTATATCCCTCGGGGTGACGGTGCGTACTAATACGCAGGTGGCAGCCCGAGAGATCGCGGCACTGCAAAAAACACATGAGGCGATATTCATCGCAACAGGGGCCCAGAAAGGCTTGAGCCTGGAGATTCCCGGGATCGCACGGGAAGGGGTGGTGCTCGGGATTGAATTTCTCAGGGATATGCGGCGAGACAAGGTGGGCGATGTATCTGGGACGGTAGTCGTGATCGGCGGAGGGAATGTCGCCATCGACGCCGCCCTCACGGCCTGTAAGCTGGGCGCCGGTCAGGTGGAGCTTGTCAGTCTGGAGCAGGAGGATGAGATGCCGGCCCATGAGGGGGAACGCCGGGATGCCGTTGAAGAAGGTGTCGTGTTTTATCATGGCTGGGGTCCACACCGTATCCTGGAACGGGATGGAACTCTCTCAGGTGTGCAATTTGTTCGGTGTACTTCTGTGTTTGATCAAGACGGGAAATTCAGCCCCTCCTATGATGAATCCAGCACCCTTGTCCGCGATGCAGACAAGGTGATCGTTGCGATCGGCCAGGCCCCTGACTGCTCATTCCTCGAGGGAACGGGTCTCGTTGATGGAGGGGGGGGCGTTATTCCCGTGGACCCGCAGACCATGGAGACATCGGCCCAGGCGATTTTTGCAGGAGGGGATCTGGTGAAGGCCCCAGGCTCCGTGGTGGAGGCCATTGCCGCGGGGAAACAAGCCGCCGCAGCCATCCACATGCGCAGCCTGGGAAGGTCCCTTGATGGAGCCCTCGCGACGGTGCGCCTTGGAGATGGGCCTTCCTTCTCCATCGATGCGCTGTTCCGTGCCCGCGCCGACTGGAATCCGCAGGCGGTGGTGGAATTCGCGGATCTTGAACCGTTGTTTCTGAATCACCTCCCGCAGGTTGCTCTGCCCCGTCTCGATCCGGAGTCGCGCAGCAAAGGCTTTCAGGAGATCAACCTTTCCCTGGACCGTGATGAAGCGATCAGGGCAGCCGAGCGGTGTTTTTTCTGCGGTACCTGCACCCAATGCGATCGTTGTTTTATATACTGTCCTGAGGTCAGCATCAGGCGTCCCGAGGAAGACGGCGTGGCCTATACCGTCGATTCGGAGCATTGCAAAGGGTGCGCGGTGTGTGAGACGGTCTGTACGCGAGGTGTTATGACCATGGGTGAGGGAACATGAAAAAATTTCTATCGGGCAATGATGCGGTGGCAGAGGCCGTGCGTCTCTGCCGAACCCAAATCGTAGCGGCCTATCCCATTACACCCCAAACGCCTATTTATGAAAGGCTTTCGGAATGGGAAGCGGCCGGTGAACTGGGTGGTATCATGATGCGAACGGAATCCGAGCATTCGGCCATGGCCGCGTGCCTCTCCGCCTCCTTAACGGGGGCCCGGACCTTTACTGCCACCTCTTCCCAGGGCCTGGCGCTCATGCATGAGATGCTCCATTTTGCCGCCGGCTGTCGTACTGCGGTCGTCATGGCCAATGTGAACAGGTCACTCGCGGCACCCTGGGGCTTCTGGAGCGACCAGACAGACAGCCTGTCACAGCGCGATACAGGATGGATACAGATTTACTGTGAGGACAACCAAGAAGTGCTGGACTCCGTGATTCAGGCCTTCCGTATCGCTGAGAAGGTGTTGCTTCCCTGTATGGTGGTTCTGGAGGGGCATTATATCTCCCACTTCATGGAGCCGATGGAGGTGCCTGACCAGGACCTTGTTGATCGTTTTGTGCCGCCCGTGACCCTCCCCCGGCGTTTTGACATTGACAATCCGGGATACGTTATGGCGGTGGTGAACCAGACGCAGTACCGGGATTTCCGACGCTTAAGCCAGGACGCCATGGACCTTTCTCTGGAGGTCATTGCAGGGATCGACCGGGAATTTGCCGAGACCTTTGGCAGGGGGTATGGGCTCATACAGGCACTGAACACGGCGGATGCAGAGCTTGTTCTGGTCACGACGGCCTCTATTACCTCAACAGCGAGGGTGGCCCTGGCCGGACTGCGTGAAAAGGGCCTCAAGGTCGGGTTGGTGAGGATCAGGGTTTTCCGGCCGTTTCCTGTCCAGGCGCTGCGGGATGTCCTCGATACCGTACCCAAGATTGCAGTGATTGACAGGAACATCTCTCTCGGGAGGGAAGGTATTTTTTGCTCTGAGTTGAAAGCGGCGCTCATCCACAGCCCGGTGAAGCACCGGATTCAGGGGTATCTCGCGGGAATCGGGGGCACGGATGTGGACGCTGAACTGATCGAGCGGATTGTTATGGACGCGCTCAACAGAGATGAGGCCCTTGACGGGCCTCTGTGGATGCCGGAGGAGCCATGTTAGCTGAGACAGCTTTGCACAAGGATATAATGCGACCGGGACACTTGGCCTGTCCGGGCTGCGGACACGCTATAGGGGTCCGCATGATACTGCGGGCCCTTGGCGAACGCACTGTCGTAGTGATTGTGCCCTCATGCGTTGCAGTCATCTCAGGGCCCTTTCCGAATGCGGCCTTCGGAGTGCCGGCTTTTCATTCCGCCTTTGAGATTGCAGCTCCTACGGCGGCAGGCATCTCCAGTGCGTTGAAGATCCAGGGCATTGAGGATGTCCCGGTCGTGGCCTTTGCGGGTGATGGCGGGACCTTTGATATCGGGCTGCAGTCCTTGTCCGGAGCTGCGGATAGAAACGAAGATTTCATCTATGTGTGCATGGATAATGAGGCTTACATGAATACAGGAATCCAGGTGAGTTCGGCTACGCCCCGATTTGCCTGGACAGGAACCTCGCCTGCAGGGAACACCCGGCGAAAGAAGCAGATCATGGAGATCATGGCTGCCCACCGCATCCCTTACGCGGCCACCGCAAGTATCGGATTCCCTGAAGATCTGACGGACAAGGTCAAGCGGGCAAAAGGGATCAGGGGAACCAGGTTCCTTCATCTGTTGTCTCCATGCCCAACAGGATGGAAAATGGCCGAAAACATGAGCCCCATAGCGGCCGCTGCAGCCGTGGAGACCAATATCTTTCCTCTGTATGAGATTTTGGACGGCTTGCACTATACACTCAATTATCGGTCTCAGAATCTACCCGTAGAGACGTATCTCAAGATGCAGGGCCGTTTCAAACATTTGGGGGAGGAAGAGATCCAGGCCATTCAGGCCGAGACGGACCGTGCCTGGGCCGACCTCCAGGAGAAGGCTGCCAGGAGGACCGATGATTATCATTTTTGATGCTCGCACTGCAGGAGGGATATCGTCCAAGGGCCCTGATTACCCCGCATATCTGATGCGAAAGGGCATCTTTCCTTCTGTTATCTCCAATGGTTCTTCTGGGATTAAGGAATACCGCTTCTTAAGATACTGATACGACGCCAGCGAAGGTTGAAAAATGCTTCTTTATAGCATAGCATACTAATGATGTGTGTGATGAGGAACTTATAGATGAGTCTTTATGTCAATTACGAAGGAGAAAGGATAAACTTTTCAATCCCTACTGGATGGCATGTCATCTCGGGGGAGGATAAACCCCCTGTTGCCGGAGTCGCCGACCCCCTGGGAGAGATCAGGCGGGCATTAGACAATCCCATTGAAACAGCACCAATAGAAGAGCTCGCACGTCCCGGCATGGAAGTGGTCGTGTTGTTCGATGATCTCCAGCGCCCAACACCCGCCCATCTCGCCCTCCCCGAGGTTATGGATCGTCTCAACCGAGCCGGCATCCCAGACGAACGGATTCATGCGATCTGTGCCGTAGGGACACATCCAATCCCCAGTGTTGAGCAACTGAAAGATAAGGTGGGGAAAGAGGCCTTTTCTCGCTTGCAAGGGCGCATTGCTCCTCACGATCCCCATGCTTCAGACAATGTCATTATCGGCAGAACCCATCGGGGGACACTGGTGGAGGTTAACCAGCGCGTTGCCTTTGCCGATGTGGTCATCGGCATCGGAGAGTGTATGCCTCATCCCGTTGCTGGTTTTGGGGGGGGGTGTAAGATCCTCATGCCCGGGGTATGTTCCTATCGTTCCGTAGCGGAACATCACTATGCCTGGATGCGCCATCGAAACGCTCGCGTAAACCTTTTGGAGGGGAACCCCTTCTATGAGGATATTGTAGATGCCGGACGCCTCGGCAGATTGGCATTTAAACTGGATCTTGTCATCAACGCACAAAAGGAAGTAATCAGGGCCTTTGCAGGGGATCCTGTTGCGGCACATAAAGAAGGCTCCCAGTATGCGCAATCCCTCTATGCAGCTCCCCTTCCGAAGCTCGCCGATGTGACCATTACCGCAGCGTTCCCATTGGAAATCGGGGTCCAGTCAAGCAAGGCATTGGACATGGCGGCTTTCTGCACACGCTCGGGTGGGGCAATTATCTGGATTGCCCCGCAGAAAGAGGCAGGCCCTATTATGCCGTTGATACAGGAGATGGGAAGTTCAGAAAGTGCCGGTGATTTTCACCGCCGGTTGCATGAGGGGAACATTCCCGATCATCTGAGGCAGTTCGGGATTTCTTACATTATGCAGGTCGTTTACTACAAGCACAAGGCCGAAAAATTTTCTGTCTTTCACATAACCGAAGGCCTTTCTGCGGATCACGTGAAGATGATGAACTTCACCTATTGCCCATCTATTGAAGACGCCATTGAACGGGTGGCTGAGCGGTTTCCCGAGGCAGATGTTGCGGTTTTTCCGTCAGGGGGAACTGTTATCCCGGTGATCAAACAGTAAACCGATTGAGCTACTGTTGTTTGTCTCTGTCTTTTGTTATGACATACAACAGGATCAGTGAGTAATGGCCTGCGCGTGGCGTGCATGCTTTATCCTTATCCATTCCCAACAAAGCACAACTACAATGAGGCCCAGTCCCACACCGCTGACTGTTGTATTGTGTACCAGTAATGCTGCCCCCCCCATCACGAGCACGACCCTTTGATCCCACCTCAAATTTCCAAGAAGGTAGCCTTCGAGTCCGATTGCTACCATCCCAATTCCAACAATAGCTGTGAGAGCACTGATCGCAATCTTCGCGGCCGAACCCTCAGCGAGCAATGAAGTGTTATAGATAAAGGCAAAGGGAACAATGTAGGCCGCTATACCCAGGCGCATACTGAGCCAGGCGGTTTTCCATGAATTAGCACGCGCGAGCGTTGCAGCAGCGTAAACCGACAGCATCACCGGCGGCGTCAGGAAAGAAAGCATGCCAAAGTAGAAGACAAACATATGCGCCGCCATCTCCGATACTCCCAGCTGTGTTAAGACCGGGGCTATGATTATTGCTACTATGATATAGACCGTAACGATGGGCATCCCCATACCAAGTATGATGCACATCACCGCCGCAAAAACAAGAAGGAGGAAGAGATTGCCGCCGCATACGGTTACGAGCACCTGCGTCAAGGAAAAGCCGAGGCCGGTAAACATAACGACGCCAATGATGAAACCGGCGATAGCGCACACAACGCTTATTTCCAAGATTCCCTGTCCCGCGGATTCCAACGCGCCCAAAAATCTCCGCAGGGTAAGTCGATGTGCCTTTTTGAACATACTGACGATGACAATTGCTCCAGTCGAATATAAGGCGCAGGTCTCCGCCTCAAGCCCCATGACAAAGAGGGTATAGATGAGTACGGCAATGGGAAGGATGAAGGGCCACCCTTCCCCCATAACTTGTGTAATGGAAGGAGTCTCTTTTGCCGGCAACCTTTCATAACCGTGCCTCGCTGCAAACCTGTCTATCTGGATGTACAACGCAAGGTAGTACAGAATGGCCGGTATGGCGGCTGCGATGCAGACCCTCACATAGGTTGTGTTCAAAAAGGTCGCCATGATAAAGGCCACGACGCCCATAACCGGGGGCAAGATGAGGCCGCCTGTAGAAGCTACTGCCTCTATGGCTGCGGCAACGTAGGAAGGAACTTTGTGCCTTTTCATTAAGGGGATGGTCAGCTGCCCTGTCGCATATACGTTGGCCACGGCAACACCCGAGAGAGAGCCGAAGGCACCGCTTGCCACGACAGGGACCTTCGCTGCCCCTCCCTTCATCCTTCCAAACACCGTCAGTGCAAGGTCAATGATAGATTTCCCTCCCCCGGTGGCGAAAAGCAGTTGGCCGAACACCACAAAAGCAAGGACAATAGTGGCGGCAACCTTCAGGGTGATACCAAATAAGGCGTTCATATCCAGATACAGCGAGACTGCCAGCCGCTGCCATCGAATTGAATTGCCGTAGAATGGGCCGGGGAACACATTCGTAAAGAGGGCGTAAAAGATAAAGACGGCTACCAATACTACCAGGGTCCAGCCGAAAAATCTCCTGGTGGCCTCCAGCAACAGGGATACCGACGCAATACCCAATGCCACCCTGACCGGTGTAATAATTCCCCCTGTATCTACTATGTCGGGCCAATTAATTGCGGCATAGGCACTTACGGCAAGACTGATAACGCACAGCACCACATCATACCACGGCAATGTGACCGACGGCGTTTTTTTAGTCGCAGGAGTAGTGAGGAAGATGGTTACCAGCGTTAATCCCAAGAATATAGCAAGGTACTGTTCAACCCAGACACGTATTCCCAAACGCTGGGGAATATAGAGTATGAAGATACTACCCAGAATGGGGATGGTTATCAGTAAAATGCTTTCCACAACGCCGAGGGCACCGCTATGCCTTCTCGAACGGACAAGCCCTCTCTCTTCAGCTTCTACGCTCATGTGACATGGCCTCTAGGCGCATTCCATACACACTATACGCAAAAGGTTGGCCATAAGCTTTCTTTCCTGGTGTCCTCACCCGGAAACAAGATTATGGCCAACCTTCCATAACACTGGGCCAAGATGTATGCTACGGTTTCTCGGCCAAGACTGCTTTTTGGAATTTATCCATTTTTTTATCCCAGACCCCTATCTCTTTGTAGAATTTTATAGCGCCCTCATGATAGGGGACCCCCGGCTCTGTTGTCAGATATTTTTCGGTTTTCCACGCCATGAGGCCCGGTTTTTTCAATAATTCAGCGTTGTGTTCCCAGATGGCCTTGGTTATTGCATAGACGGCGGCCTCGCTGATATCCTCACGGGCTACAAAGACGGTGTCCATGTGCATCAAATACTGTGGCTCCGGCACCCCAGCGAATATGCCGCCGGGGACCTCGGCTACATACGCTACTTCAACAAACTCCTTCATTCTCTTCACTGCCTTAGACGAGGGGTCCAAGGGAAGGAAGCGAGCATTAACCTTGGCTGCCGCTTCAGTAACAATAGGCGCGCCCAGCGCAACATCACCTGCATCAGCGCGACCCTCCATGACCGCTCTGGCAGATTCTATAGGGTTCGCAGCCGGGACCTGTTTTACATCATCGAGGGTTAACCCAGCGTTGGCCAAACGAGCCTTATTATACAGGTCAAAGTGAGTTCCCTCACGAAACGTCACCACTCTTCTCCCCTTGAGGTCTGATATTTTCTGTGCAGGATCATCGCCGCGAACCATAAAGTTCACCAGCAGGGGTGCCCCCCCGCCGATGAGACGCAGAGGAAAGCTTTTCACCCCTGCTTTTTCGGCGATACCCTCGAATACGAATGTCCCGAGATATGCCTGGCGTATCGGCAGTGAGCTCGCCACTCCGAGATCGATTTCCTTGGTCGCTGTCATAGGCACCCACGCCATCTCGTTTGTCGCTGTTGAAACCTTGATGGTGATAGGTGTGTATTTCGTGCATATGTCAGCGATCCCGACGCCTTGGGCGTTGACGATCATCCCAGGAGGCATGGTGGCTAACGTAAGCACCTTGGGTAACCCAGCACCTTCCGCAGCTGCAAAACCCGAGCCTGCCAAGCTCACTATTAGCATTATTGCCAACCCACCAATAATCCATTTTTTCTTCATGTGATCATCCCTCCTTTGTTACCAATTCCGTTTAATCTCTTTGTCCTAACATGACCTTTTACGTTACATGTTAACCTGCGGAACTCATTCATGTCAGCTGACCTTTATCACCCCCTTAGACCTGTCTCTCATTATGAGACAAAGTATCATATTGTGATATACATGCTTTATTAAGCATTTTTTACATCAGATTGTCAAGGATTGGTTTTTTAAAGGAGCGTATCATATCTAGTGTCTGGAGATAAGAAGGGTGCACCAAGAAAGGCAACCCTTACGGCAAAAGGAGCTGGCTCATAAGCCAACTCCTTGAAGTTATTGTGAACCCCTCTTGCCAGCGTGAAAGCGTGGGTAAAAATCCTTATCCTCCCACGTTGAGAATTTTGTAGGCATTAAACTCCATTCAGAAGGGATAAATCCACGGCTTCACTATAAATCCTTACATAACGGCGACTCTCGATGCGATTGCTGGTTCCCTATTTTGTCTCAGTCATCTTGCGAAAGACACCATCGTCACCGAGTTGGTAGATTCCCGATTCCAAGCCAAAGGTTCCGTTGATTACCGTTGACGACACCGCAACCCCAGCCGACTTAGCTGCCAGTGCTGCAGCTTCCTTCAAAAATGTGAGCATTGCCGTCGTGTCCTGGTTCGTCGTGAGCGCCTTAAGCTGGCCTTCGTCCGTTTCTATCTTGAAATCTTGTTTTGCAAAAATCGTCAGCGGCTTAAGGTCGTACGCACGACGGTAGTCGGGGAGATACGCTATGGTAGTTTTCTTCTGGTCAGTATCCACCAAGAGGTAGACCTTCGGAGGATAGATACGGACTCCCTTCGGCGCATCGTTAAGGTTCGCCTTCTTGGTAACAACAGTAGCGCAACCCGTTGCAACAGCAGCTACCATTGCGCAGATGAGCAATCTGGTTAGAACTTTCATATCATTTCTCCTTTCATAGTTTCTCACAGCATACGCATTCATCGAATTGCGGATGTGGGCCAACGATAGGTTTAAAGTGTATTCATAACAGCCCCCTTTCTGTCAGAAACATTGTATGGGGATTGGTGATATGTGCTGGAGGTGCTCGAAGGCTTCCTCCAGCGGATGGAAAAGTCCCCACCCTTCGTCCGACATGGCGACAAGGATGCCTGCTGCCAGTTCTTCGCTGTACAGCAACCCGCCCGAATCCCCCTTCTGTGCGGCATGGTTGATCAGGAAGAGGTTACTGACATGGCATTCAAGGCCGTTTAAAACGATCGGCAGCGTGATGCGATCCGACACTACCGTTGCCGTCAGCACGTTGGATACTGGGAAAGCACAGCCAACCTGCAATCCAGGGCGAATCTGGGAAGGTGACAGAAACCCACTGATCTTGGTTTCCGTCCCTTCAATGCACAGATCATCTCCCGGCGCGCAGTTAATGAATAAGCGAGCCAACGCAATGTCGTAGGTCACCGCGCCCTGCACGGTGGTGGTATTGGCAATGGTCGTGGCCAGATGTGCTCCCGACTGGTCGCAAATAAGAGGATCAACCGGCGGGGATTGCATGAGGTCCCCCACGACATGAGCACAGGTGACGAGGTAGGACGAACGCCTGGATCCCGCTCGGTTCTGAAACACTATGTTAATCGCCCCGGATTTGCCCGTAGGGAATATTGCTGTCCCCGATTTTTGGGCAAATCGTGGGGAGCCGACGTTCACGACATCCGTGGGAATCCGCCACGTGCGGTCAACGGTGTCCTCCGCTGTCCGTGCGTAGACAAAACGCGGCAATCGACTGCCGGATGGCAAGTCCTGCACTTTGTGCCGTACATAGAAATGCATACAGATAGTGGTATCGATCTCCTCATCTTTATTGAACAGCACTTGACCTTTCGTTACCTTCAATCCAGAGCCGATCCCGATTACGTTGGGATAATGTCCGTAGCGTTTTCTGCATGCCGCAACTGTTGCTTCAAGAACCTCCGGGGGAATGTCCTTTCTGATGTTTCCTGACCTGCGAACCGCCTTCATAGTACTTGCTCCTTTCTTATCATTCAGACTCAGCCGGGCGGTGCCCGCCGATTTAGCATATTTAATCTTTAATTACTTGACCTATCTTGCTTTTCTTTTGACATATTTCGGCTTTTTTTGAGGTTTTATGGATGGTTGCCTTGCGGAAAATAAAAAAGGAGTTGGCTGATTTAGCAAACTCTTTCTATTTCTTTTGAACCCCTGTTGCCGGCGTGACAACGTGGGGGGAAGGCCTTATTGTGTTTTTCTAGAATTTGTCGTAATATGGAATAGAATAGTCTATACGTTCTTTAGGTGGCTTATGTGGACGAGAAGAAAATTCGTAAAAACATCGTTTTGGGCTTTGTTATCAAGCCTCGTTTTTCATCCGCTCTCAATCTGTTGGGCCAAAACCAAGGAATTACTTCCTCGAGGATTCCCGGAAAACCAACTTATCACCATGGATCCTGCTAATGTCGACAATCGGAATCTTGAAATCGATCCCCTCAATCAATTTAGAACAATGGGGACCACGGATGTAGCCATTGATGTGAAAACATACCGACTCAAGTTTACCGGGAAAGTCGAACGCCCGTTATCGCTCAGTTACGATCAAATCCTCGAATACCCCTCCATGACAGAGGTAGTCCTGCTTATCTGCCCCGGTTTCTTTTCCATTAACGGCCGCTGGACAGGGGTACATTTGAACCGTCTGCTTCAGGAAGCGCAGATAAAAAAAGAAGCTCAATATGTCGACGTCAATGGAGCCAAAAGAAAGAGCGTGAGCATTCCTTTGAAGAGGATCCGGCAAAAAAAGATTTTTTTAGCCTATGAAGTGAATGGGGTAACGCTTCCTCAGAAACATGGCTTCCCCCTCAGATTGGTTTATGAAGATGAATATGGATCTAGTTGGGTGAAATATGTTGACGAGATCGTCGTCTCTTGAACAAATCGATTATCGCGATAAAGAATAGGGATGTTGTCTAAAATCAACTCATCTGTGCAGTGGACAAAGTGAACAACGTCCCCCTTCTTGAAACCCAGGATAGTCCTTGATCTCAATCCCCGGGGCATGGACCGGAGACTCCTGGTCACCCGCACCCTCTCACTTGACTACCTGACAGGCAAGAGCCCGAAAGAAACGGGAAGGCCGGGCCGCTCCCGGTAATACCGGAAACGGCCCGGCCCGGAACTACGCCTGCTGCCGCGCGCCAGTGTTATTCTATCTTCATTTCACCGTTATGATATCCTTATTCGCCTCGTAGACCCGCTGGCCCACGCCGGGTACCTTCACGATGTCCTCGGGGGACTCGAAAGCGCCGTGTTCCTTCCTGTATTCGACGATCCGCTGCGACAGGGCCTCTCCCACGTACTTCAGGACCATCAGTTCATCCGCCGTGGCCGTGTTAATGTTGACTTTTACCGTCGCCTCTTCCTGAGCTTGAGCTCCGGCGACAGGCGCCCAGAGAGCTACACAGAACAGAACTAAAGCAATTACCAGGATTCTTCTCGAATGCTGCATTTTTTTCTCCTTCCTTATGTATTTAATTCACAACAAAACGCGGCGACAGGCTCTTACGTGGGGGAGTCAGTCATGGTATTGTCCCTTCCCGCTTCCCGGTCTCTTTTCACAGAAGCTCCTGAAAGTTTTCCAGCGACAAGCGGGTCTGCTTCAGCATATGAGCAAGAGTAGCACGCTTGATCGGGCGTTGAGCCGGAACTGTAAGCTTCAAAACCTCTGTTCTTATTCGTTTTTGAAGATGTACGTGGCTCTGTCTTTGACTGACAGCAACCCCCTGTACCCAAACATACGGAAATTAATCTTGAATGTCAATAATAAATTTCGACATGCGAATTGCCTCACATTACATGTTACCGGAGGCGTTCAAAAGAGAGGAATGTTGCTTCATAATTTGATGTTGCCGAACATCTAACTACTCTTCGGTAACATTTATCTGTGTAGCAACTGGAAATAGTAAGAGTATTTCCTTTGACTCTGCTCAGGACACGTTCACCCCTGCTGTTCAGCGTAAGTGCGGATGGCCTGGGGCAGGACACCGGAAACAAAAAAGGAGTTGACCGCATGCCAACTCCTTATCATCTCCGGCGTCCCCAAGGGGATTTTCCCTCGACTTTGCTCGGGACCAGTCCATCGTCGAGACTCAGGACAAGGGAACCCCTGTTGCCGGCGTGAAAGCGCGGGTGAAAAGCCTTATTCCGCTATTTTTAAGGCTTTTTATACCCTTTAAAAACCATCTAAAAGGGTTAAGTCCCGACCAGCATTATTATCTATTACCTATGAAGGAGCGATGCGCCTGATCAGCGGACGGGTTTTTAGCCGGACCGCGTCACGGCGCATGTTAGCCTTTGAATGTAATGTCATAGTCTATAGATAATTGATGCGCAATTTTTCTGAGTGCCTTATCGAATGTCCATAAAGGAGTTTTCGATACAAGTGCTGATCCAAGCAAATGGACATCGACATATCCAATGCCTTTATTCATGAGTTGGCGGTATTCAATAAATTCCATAATTTCGTCATGGTCGAGAATGGCTGTTGATGGCAGATCACTAAGCAAGGCAATGATTTCATGTCTGTTTTTGATGCCTCCACAGGCAAGTTCACCTATAATAAAGGGGTGACATGCAACGAATCCTTGCTCAAGCAATTGAATAAGGTTTTTGTCGCTCTCCCTCAAGTGTTTGATCCAGACAGATGTATCGACAAGAATGAAATCAGGCATTTAATGTTCTTCTGCGCGGAATCGATTTGAGGTCTTTTTCACTTCCACCCAATTTTGCGAGTCGTTTGCTACTTTCTCTTGCAATGAGCGCTTCCAGCCCGAGTCTTACGAGAGATGTTTTTCCCTTGATCCCGGTCAATCGTGACGCCTTTTCAATAAGTTCATTCTCGATATTTAGCGTTGTTCTCATATATGCCTCCTTTTTACGCAATAACATACATATAATGATGCATCATATTGATGCATTTGTCAAGAGCAAGGAGGAACGATAGCATTAGAAATCTGTCCATGAGGAGAAGTAGGATCATCCAGCCAATGGCCTTTTTGAATGTAGCTAGTTCTTACGTATAAATAATAAGGGTTAATCCCTCTTGTCGTAGGGTTAACCCCCGTGAAAGCGTGGCAGAAAAGCCTTATTCTGCCATTTTTAAGCCTTTTTAACCCCTTAAAACCCCATTTAAGAGGTTTAGGTCCCGACCAGATTCCCGGCTAAAAAAATTTAAGAGATGACAATTTGATGATACGACATTACGTCATCAGTTTATATACTCTGAGTTTCATACCCACTGTCATGCCTTCCCATCGATCCACCAAATCCTTGGCTTCGGGGACGGTGGCTCTCATCTTGAATATTTCCTGCGCGGCTGCTTCGTCCTTGACATACATCTCCTTGATGAAACCTGGCCAACCCTCCTCGTCCGTTTTCCAGACGTCATATGATATGACACCGTGTGCTTCCATGTAAGGTTTGGTGCCTTCACGGGAAAGCTTGAGGAATTCCTCCTGCTTTTCCTTAGGAACATCACACATGATTACTACCTTTACCATTTCTCATCTCCTTCCGTGTTTAAAATTAGAGAATAGGGACGTTGTCCAAAATTATCAAAAACTCAACTCGTCTGTGAAGTAGACAACGTCCCTTTCTCCTCTACAGGACAAACTCTACGAGCTATTCAATCACCGTTACTTTGCCGGTCTTCTGGTACTCAAGCACCACATGGTTGACGAACGCGATTCTCCCCTGGGAATTGGGTTTATATCCACGGGAGGCGCACCAAGCGGTAAATGTTTCCGGATCGATGTCCACGCGAAGAGCGATGTTGCCAGCACCCTTAATTTCTTCGCATTCCCTTCCGACAAGAGCTTTCCAGTCTTCAAAACTGTCAGGCATATTTTCGGAATCGGTAAAGATCGCGAGCGCCCTGCGGTAAGTAGCCTCGTCCTTGAACCAAGCAATTCCTATGACATCGTTCATCCTGATATTTCCTTTTTTTCTCTCTTTTCCAGAATCTCGGTGATGTAATCGCATTTCTTATTCATAAGTTAGTACCCAACGGAAAATTCAGCGGCGGCGATCAGCCGTCCGCTGGAGCGACTTATTAGAGGTTTTATTCTTGTTTCTTATAATTTCGCAGTCCTCGAACGGATGCTACATCATCAGAAACGGCATCTTGCCATCCCGACCGGACATTTTCCCTTGAATCAAATCGTTTTATATATGGTTTGATATCAATTAACGGTGTTCCGTCTAGTATATCGATATCTTTTACATGAATGACATTGCCTTCGATGTCTGTCAATCGAACCAAGCTCATTCCCAGCTTATTAGGACGATGCGGGGAACGTGTTGCGAAAATACCGTGTTCCTGGTCTGAAAGAAATGGTTTTACATGTAGACACGTTTTTTGAGACTGGTGGAAGTAATAGAACAGGTAGATGTGGGAAAATTCATGCAGGTCCATTAATCCTTCGGCAAACTCGGGGGCCACAACAACTGTACCTTTGATGTCATTAGAGAAAACAGGTTGTATAGGAATGTCAGCAAGCACTCGATGTGGGGAATGGATTATACCAATCGATTGAAACACAATTCCCCTTGGGGATGCCAATTTTTCACTGCTCATATAAAGACCTCGGATGTTGTTTCTCTAACAGGGCTTATACTGATCCGTATAAAACCCCTTCCTGTAAAAGGGTTAAGTCCCGACCAGATTCCCGACCAAAATTATTATCTATTACCTATAAAGTAACAATGAACTCACCGGCACCGAGGGCCGCAAAGCCCTTGGTGCCGGGTGAAGTGACAGGTTATGCAATCTCAGCGTCAATGCCAATTCGTGCGAGAAATGCGATAACCTCTGATTTTATTTTGTCTCTAATTTCCCTGGCGCCAGCCTTTCTTTCTTCTTCTGTACCACTAAGCGATTTGAAATCTGGAATAGACCAAGAGATTCTTTCAGCCTTTTTCGCGTACAATGTGTCAACACTCGTTTTGAATATGGGGCACTGCTCCGTTGTGGCCTCATGGCAAAGAGTGATAACGAAGTCGAAAACATCTCTTTCTTTGTATCGTTCAAAGACAGACTTCGGCGCTTCCGTAGGAAGGTCAATGCCAACTTCTCGCATTACTTCTATAGGCAGAGGACCAATTTTCTCTGACTCGAAGCAAGAACTGTGAGCTTCAATTTTACTAGAAGCGCTCCGTTTGATAAACTCTTCTGCTATTCGGCTACGTGCCCCTTGATATGTACAGACAAAAAGAACCTTCTTTCTTTCCTTTATCTATTCCTTTTGCATAACAATTAATATACGAATTTTCGCTTTCCTTTTGATATGGTCCATTATAGCACATGTTAAGAGATGTAGAAAAGATAGAAGTCCTTAATAATCGAGTGGGTGAGAGCGTAAGAGGTCGTATTTTTGGTAATAGGGACTAAAAGCGCAATGCGTATAATATGGGAAATCTGTCCAAAGGGCGAACTAGGTTGTCTTAGCCAATAGCTTTTGTTAAAAGTTACTAGTTTTCAAGTATAAATAAAGGGCAAATCCCACAGGGGGATCAGCCCTTATTTATCTCTGGCGTCCCCAAGGGGATTCGAACCCCTGTTGCCGGCGTGAAAGGCCGGTGTCCTGGGCCAGGCTAGACGATGGGGACGAGAAAAGCTGCGCTTTTACCGTTAGCTATTAGCAAATAACCCTTAATCCGAAAAAGCCCCATTTTTACCGTTAACGGATAGCCTGTAGTCCTTAGCTAAGAGCTACTGGCTACCAGCTACAGGTGAAAGGACGCCTCGGTATTTCCTATGGTGGGCCGTGCTGGATTCGAACCAGCGACTCTCTGCTTAAAAGGCAGATACTCTGCCAACTGAGTTAACGGCCCTTGTCCTGTGTTGGTGTAGAATATACCAGGAAACAGTGATCTTTTAAAGGAAAAATTTCCGGCCTCAAACCCCCTATGATATCAATATTATATTATATTTCTTCAATTATTATGTGAAAAATACCTCGAACTGAAATTTTCCTTGACAGCTATAGGGCAGATGCTTTATTATTAGAATAATCTTTATTTTTAATACCTTATAAACAGTTTTTCTCTAAATACTCCTTGACAAACTGGATAGAAGTTATATACTATATGTTTGCCTAAAGATTGATCTTTGAAAACTGAATAGCGAGTACCACGTCGAGATCTTGAGTTTTTAAAGGTTCAAACTGGAGGGTTTGATCCTGGCTCAGAACGAACGCTGGCGGCGTGCCTAACACATGCAAGTCGAGCGAGAAAATCCTCTTCGGAGGATGAGTAAAGCGGCGCACGGGTGAGTAACGCGTGGGTAATCTACCCTCGAGTCTGGGATAACCCCGCGAAAGCGGGGCTAATACCGGATATGACCACAGTTACCTCGGTGACAGTGGTAAAAGGTGGCCTCTCCATGGAAGCTATCGCTTGAGGATGAGCCCGCGTCCTATCAGCTTGTTGGTAGGGTAATAGCCTACCAAGGCTGAGACGGGTAGCTGGTCTGAGAGGACGATCAGCCACACTGGGACTGAGACACGGCCCAGACTCCTACGGGAGGCAGCAGTGGGGAATATTGCGCAATGGGGGAAACCCTGACGCAGCGACGCCGCGTGGGTGATGAAGGCCTTCGGGTTGTAAAGCCCTGTTAGGTGGGAAGAAATTCTCTATGGGTAATATCCATAGGGATTGACGGTACCACCAGAGGAAGCACCGGCTAACTCCGTGCCAGCAGCCGCGGTAATACGGAGGGTGCAAGCGTTGTTCGGAATTACTGGGCGTAAAGCGGGTGTAGGCGGTCGGGCAAGTCGGATGTGAAAGCCCTCGGCTCAACTGAGGAAGTGCATTCGAAACTGCTCGACTTGAGTATGGGAGAGGAAGGTGGAATTCTCGGTGTAGCGGTGACATGCGTAGATATCGGGAGGAACACCGGTGGCGAAGGCGGCCTTCTGGACCAATACTGACGCTGAGACCCGAAAGCGTGGGGAGCAAACAGGATTAGATACCCTGGTAGTCCACGCCGTAAACGTTGGGTACTAGGTGTGGGGGGTTTAATACCTTCCGTGCCGGAGCTAACGCATTAAGTACCCCGCCTGGGGAGTACGGCCGCAAGGCTAAAACTC
>Ga0315537_1001397_pt1 | contig 18949 bp, 18 predicted proteins | sample SalMarSW160270MG_FD_203091 | JGI IMG/M metagenome (GOLD analysis project Ga0315537, IMG submission 203091) | Salt marsh sediment microbial communities from the Plum Island Ecosystem LTER, Massachusetts, United States - Salt Marsh Sediment SW1602-70 ...
CGGATATTTTTAGTCCGGCAATGGAGGATTATAAATGATCACGAGGCTGGCTTTCGTTTATGGGCTAAAGCCCGGTTTTTTAAATTCCCTGTACCCCCGGCATGAATGCCGGGGTAAGCCAGCTATTCTTCCGGCAATCCATCCGTTACCCTCCCTTTAATGCCGGGGTAAGCCAGCTATTGTTCCGGTAATCCTTCCGTTACCCCGGGATTTATCCCGGGGATATTGCGTTAGGCAAAGAACGGGCTTTAGCCCATTACTTTTCTTCCAGCAAACCAATTCCTTTAATCACAGGATTTCCCGAAGCAAGCTTTGGAAACTCATTCCGCAGCAGAGCTGCGGGGAACCAGCCTGCCCGGGCAGGTTTAACCACGCTTCTCGTCCCCCGACTTCATCGGACGAAGCCGACTACGTCGGGCGAAGTCCGAAGCGAACGCGAAGGAGGATTAAATTACTTTGTCAATTATCAATTTCTGATTTTGCTCTTTCTCTGATATTAATTTTAAAACAATTTTATTTGTTCGTTAGTGATAGTTCAGGTATTGTCCAACCACTTCCGTCAGTTACAATTAAATACCACCGATTTTTTGCGGTCAGAGTTTAGCAGCTTGTTGGGCTTTTAAGTAATGTTTCTCAATGTTACAGTGACAAGAAATGCTTCGGTTCGCCTAATTTGTTTTTTTCATACCTGCTTCTCTCCAGTTGGTCGTAAAATCACAGAAATCACAAACCGCGGGTTTAATTGTGATTTTTGTGATTATTCATCTCTGATCCGTCTTAAGTATTCACAAAATAGCTCATCGCTTATTGAATATAGCCCTCGAGATTCCCTATGTACTAATCCTTTATCTGTGAGACGCCTCAGAACCTCAGCTGGACTTTTAATCTCTGGATGCTCCTTTTTAAGGGAGGCCAGAGTAATAGCACCCTTCTTTGCAGCGATTGTACTAAGAGCTGATAGCTCTACTCCACTAGCGTGTTGCTTCATCCCAGAGAACTGCGCATCTGCTAATACAAGCAGTGTATGTTGAAGTGCTGTTTCCCAGTTTGCCAAAGAGACTCGCCCTCCCAATTGCTGGTCAAACAATGCCTCACACAAGGCTTGTACTTCAAAAACGTGGCCTTGTGTCACCTGAAAGACTCGTTCCTTTACGTCTTCGTCAAAGGTCACCAATGTTCCTGACAGAGTTTCATTTATGAGGAGCATAGTTTCATCTTGTTTGAGAGGCCCTAAGGGGCGTCGTGGCATAAATAGCCTACCTATTGGATTATTACGAATTAGATAAGGAGCCCAACCCTCCTCGATAGATGCCACCACGGTGAGAATCTTCGTCTTGCTGATTAGCTGTTCATCGGTAAGAACATTCCTGAGTAATGTGAGTTGTTCAGTGCTAGAGGAAAGATTATGAATATCATCTATAAGAAGAATTAATGCTTTTGCTTGATTCTTACTAGCATGCTTATAAATCTCCAAGAGGCCGTCACGAAGAATCAACTGAGGATCTTTGTCACTAACCCCCTTATTCCACTGAACCTGAAAGCTAAAGGTGAGTGCCCCTATTCCAATACCTTGTAGATGAGAGTCCTTTGACCTACGTTTTGGTTGTACGGGGAGTTGAGCCGCAACCATATCTAGTAAGTGGCGTGTAAAATCTCTGAGTCCTTCTTGTGCTGAGAACGCTCGTACATAGAACAAAGCAGCCCATGCACCATTACTTTGAGCGGCAAGTTTCATCTGCCGGAGTAGTACTGTCTTACCGACTCCCCAACTACCAGTGATAACGTAGTGCTCACATCTCCCACGTAAAGCGTGTGATAGACGGCCCTCAAAAAAACTAATCTCCTCGTCTCGCCCAACAATGAATCTCGGATCTACGCCAGAACGAGCTGTGAAAGGATTAATGTATTGTGTCATGCTTTATAATTAAGCCCAACATATTATTCTACTGCTAATGGCAGTAATATTGTAAATATACAACATATTATACAGGCCTGCAACGTCTTAGGCCGTACAATAATACGCTTTAAGTGAGCTACCGGTGCATGCACACCCGCATGAACAGGTTACTATTGTGCAGGAAGGGAAGCTGTCGATGATCCTGAATGATGAAACCCGGACATCGGAGTGGGCAAACGGCTTTGCGGGATTTGTGTTGCAGTCTGTCCGATTGGGAGGTGAAATCTAACGGTGGAATTAACCGGCGTAGCATGGCGCGGGCCTTGCTTTGCCGCAAAGAGCGTGACACGCGTTACGGTCGGCTTTAGTGATTTGTTCTACACCGTTAATTAATATTTCAAATTCTATTATCAATAATTTTAAATGGTTCGATATCTTTTCTCATTTCATAATAAGCTAAAATACAGTTCAATAGCGTTCCATCTTCCAATAGCATTTGATGTAGTTCATTTTGACATTTCATGCACAATTCATCTGTTTTACTTTCGTCATATTCAACACTGTCTATGAATTTTCCTTTTAGTTGTTTTATTATGGCAGAATGTGCATCAGCCATTTCTTTATTCCTTAAGGCTTCCTGGCAGAATCCAATTACTAAAAGATTTGCACTATTTTCAACTGAATAGTCATAAGGATTTTCCCCACAAACAAAGTGATATGCGAATCCTCTTTCAGGATCGTAACCAGCAACATCGAATTGTAGTAAAGCAAGTTGCACCAGACTATCTACTGTAAAATCTACTTTGGTGAAGTCTTTAGAAACTTCATATTCTTCTGTTTCGTTTTTATTTGCGTAAAAACTGTTTAGTGCTCTGCGGAATACCTCAAAGAACACGATATCGTTGCAATAGTATTTAGCAAGGTTTTCCTTAACGGTCTTGACATTACAATTAGAATCTAGAAATAAGGAGTCTATTGATTTGTTTTCATCTGCCTGCCTGCTTTTAAAATATGCATCTGCAATTCTACCCATATACGCATTATAGAAATCTGAAAATTGGATGCTATCAGGAACTACAAACTCGAATGACATAGTCTCCATATTAAACTGATTGTATAAGAATTTCATTCGAACATTTCCACGTAGACTATCAGAACAGGTATATTGAGCAATTGAATTAAAGAAGTCTTCAATAAATATATCTGTTTTTTCGACTCTAGGATTACAACTAATTAATATTGAAATGGTTGTGGTAATAAAAATGATATTCTTTTTCATGTTAGGATTTTTTGTTGGCTTAGGATTATGTATTAGCCAAGTCTAATAAATATTTGTAGGTGTAGAACGGTGAAACTAAGCCGCCGCGTTATGCGGTCGGGTTTAGTGAATTGTTATATGTTTTCATTGTTGTAGGGTATTTCTATTCAGCTTCTTTTTCTGTTTGCTTTTTTATACCAGCAATAAACATTGAAGGATTTTTACCTTTCAATAAACTATCAAGTACGAACGTATCAAGTAAACCTAATCCAAAACCTGCTGCTGCTCCAGCAGGACCTGCAATTGCAGCCCCTAAAGCTATGCTCACTCCAAACATTCCAAGATTTTTAATAAACTTACCGCCGCTACTATTAAAAAACCTATTTGAACCTTTAATTTCATTTAAGTATTCTTTTGTAATTTCTTGTGCGTTTGAATTCTCGCCAATTGAATTAATCCATTTTCGATAATACTGGGCGCTTGATAAATGCCGTAGGCTAAAAACGCTTTCAAAATGAAGCTTTTCACTAAGAAATAGTGTTTTTAAGTCTGGTAGGTTTTCCAATTTCAGAATTTCTGAAGTGTTTTCTGATATGTTATAAGCTTTACCTATATTACTGATATTCTGCTTATAAATCTCGTAATGCTCATAGTTTTCGTAGCTTTTAAAATTGTATTTGGACAATATCGCAGTCTCAAGAACCTTATGCCCTAAGCTTAATAGTTGCTTTCTTTGTTCTAGATTTAACTGATTTGCTTCTTTTTCAAATGGAAGTCCTAATCCAACTAAGATATTGTTTTGGTACGAATCAATTACTAGCTTAGCAGCATCACTGGAAAATTCCATGCCATTTGGGATTACATATTGTTTTATCACCCTTTTAGTAAGGATTCTTTTTCTATCTCTGTGCAATCCAAAAATATCGAGTGCATTATTTATATTTTCTTCCGGATCTGAGTCATCTTCTGTCAGGGCTCCTGCTGCTATTGGTGGTTGTCCAAAGATTACAGATTCATCAATACTACCATCCTCCTTTTGTCTACCGGTACCTGTTACTAGTACTGGTGACCAAAGTAAGAGCTTAATATAACCACTATCAAAAAGCCTTTCTACAGTATTTATACCGAGTCTATCAAGAAGAAAGATCAAGCCAAAATTTAGCCGGTTTGTACTAATAGTTATTTTGTCAAATAGCAATAATTGCTCAAAAAGTCCAGCGATAATCTGACGATCTTGTTCTTTTGTCAATTTTGGGTAATTGAACCCATAAGGAGAACCAATACTATTATTAAATACCTCACTTTTCATTAGGTCAAATTTATTAATGCCCTAAAGGGCTTGAATAAGCCCAACAACCTGTTCTAATAATATACATATAACGGCTGGGATAACTGGTTTTAAAAAGCGCCAGCTTTTTAAAATCCGAGTTCATCCCTTTGTTATGTGGTGTCTGCAAATGTTTTACTGCTTAACCAAAAAATAGCTATAATACCTCAGATATTTTTGTTTTTATTTGGGGAGATACATGCTCTATTAAACTTAATATTAGTTTTGACAACAACAACCCGTCGGTTGCCCCTAATCCATCTTCCGATATACAATAATAAGCGAAAATAGCTAATAACCTAGGAAAATCATCTTCTTTTAATATTGAAAAGAAACTACTCAAAAAACATCTTTCCTTTTCTGCCCATAATTGTATCTGACTTGAAATAATGTTTTGAGATGGTTGTCCATAATATTTAAAATGAATCCCATCTATGATGGCTGAGCCTATGTCGGATTCTTGTTGAAACAACCCAGAATTCAAGGATAGATATAAATCGAAAAAATAATGAACCAAATAATCATTTGCCCTATATGAGCTTTCTTCTTCAAATTGTTTCGCAGTACCCATTGCGGCGCTATTAAGGAAGTCCGCTATTACTGAAAATTTATCTATCTTCAAAGAATATTTATCTTTAAGATAGACAAATGGTGGGTTCGCATTGTTGTCTACAAAGATTTTATGGGCATTTTGGAGCTTATTAAACGACAATATTTTTTCTTGCTTGTCTTTATTTGTCCTAAATATTTTCTTGAGGAATCCCATAATAACTCCTTTTGGAAGTGAAACCACATAACGGTGGAATTAACCGGCGCCCGTACTGTTGCTGATTAGAGTTGCGGATGATTCAGGCGTCCGGTTTAATGATTTGTTAGATTTCATTTTTCAATTCTTGACCAATTTCTAAAAGCTTAACCGCAGCTCTCATTCCCTCAATTGCGATATCCTTCTGTGACTCGAAAGATGCAAAACGATCCATGGGAGCGACTTTTATTCTTATGGCTGCTGACATACCTGCTTTTGAAACCCCTACCTCGAGATCTGAAACCAATTCTTGCAACAAAGCAATTTTCTCTACTGCGCCAGAAACTTGCAAATCTACATCCCCACGCTCAAGCTTATGGACAATAGTGAAACGCTTGTCAAGTATTGAAGGTCTGAAACCGGGCCAATCTGAGTTTGCGGGTTTTATACTGGGCTTCTTCATTTCAAGCTCAGGATATTTCTCTTTCGCTAATTCCCAATACTTTAACCAAAATGTTGTGACTCTTTGATCTGGGGTAATTGTATAACCTCTTCTATTTTGCTCAATTGCCTCTTTAAGGATATAGGCTTTATATGCCGCCCGCGGATCACCTCCTTTTAAAGATAGAAACCAGTTAGCAATATCTTCATAGCTCAAATTGGAGTCGTAGATTAGTGCATACTGCTCTTTTTGTAGGTATAGTTTTGGAGCAACTATGCAGGTGGCATAGCTTTTCCATAAGCCGTCCTGCACTCCCTTTTTGCCCCTGGCCTTATATCTCTTTCCTTGTTCAGGCTGAGCAAGAGCATCAATTTTGTTTTCTATTAGTACAGCGAATCCATTTTCATATATCACGACTATATCAGATTCCCCTAAAACTGCATCTGTAATTGAATGCCATGCACCTCTGCATAAAGGGTCATCATTTCTTTGCGCTACCTGAGAATATAACCATAAAGAAAAATCGGCAGACACATTTAGCTCTTCAAGAAGCAACAAGTCTATATCACGCTCTGTTACCGCCTCGATTTTTCCAATCTTCTCCATATTTTATGAAATCTAACATATATTCTACTGCCAAAATCTCTAACATATATTCTACTGCCAAAATCGGTAATACAGTAAATATACAACGCATTATCCGGATAATCAAGGGAATGATGGAGGAGTTGATAGAAGAGTAGTTTTATATTTCCTTTCCGATCAAATAGAGTGTAAAACCAACATAGCTTGTTAATAATATAACTGCTTCCCACCAGTCCATCGTTTTCTTCTTCCCGGTGAACATGGCTATAAACAGGAATGCTGTCCCGGCTGCCAGCATGTACAGATCCGTATTAAATATGGCATCATAATGAATGGGTTTAATGAGGGAACTGACGGATAAAATGAGGAAAATGTTAAAAATATTGGAACCGATTATATTACCAACAGCTATGTCATTGTTCTTTTTTATTACTGCAACCACAGAAGTAGCCAGTTCGGGTAACGATGTTCCCGCCGCTACAATGGTCAATCCGATAATCTTTTCACTTACACCCAATGCTGTTGCTATGTCAATTGCATTATTTACTATCAGTTTGCCGCCCGCTACCAAACCGGTTAACCCTAAAAGAATGAAAAACCAGATTTTCAGGTTGCCCAAATTCGCAGGCTTCAATCCGGGATCTTCCGGGTCTCTTTTTAGTTGCTTATACACGTAGAAGAGAAAAAGCCCAAACATAATGAGCAGAATCAGTCCGTCAATGCGTGAGAGCATTGGTGTACCGGTATGGAAGAAATCATTGGCCAACAGGTAAAGCATCACCACCGCAAAAAGGGAGATTGGAATTTCTTTCCATACGGTGCTGGATTTTACAAACAATGGAGTAATAAGTCCCGTGATACCGAGAATGATGAACAAATTGAAATTATTGCTGCCAATGACGTTCCCGAATACCATATCGTGGTGGTTCTGGAACGAGGCAAAAGAATTCACCACCAGTTCAGGTGCTGATGTACCAAACGCAACAATGGTCAGTCCGATGGCAAGGTCTGATATGTTGAATTTTTTTGCCAGGGCTGACGCACCCTTTACTAACCAATCTGCACCGATGATGAGTAATGCGAATCCAAGTGCCAGAAGCAAGCCGGGGACTAACATACGGATGGCCCTTTTTCCATGATCATGAGCATTTAACCGGTCACTTCACAAACCCATGCTCTTCAAGGCATTTCCTGATGTTTTGCCAGGTGAACTCGATATCCGGGTCCAGTCCGACTGAAAACCGGATCAAGCCTTCAGACAATCCCATCTCTTTTTGAATTTTTTCAGGGACCTCCGACGAGGTGCTTTTCCCCGAATTACTGAAGAGGGTTTTAAAATATCCCAGGCTTACAGCAAGGTATCCTATCCCCTTTTCCTGCATAGCCACCATTAATTCATTTGCCCTGTCGGTTGTTCCAAGATCGATACTGATCATTCCACCAAATCCAAATTGCGGATTCATCGTTCTCTTCATCAGGTCATGACCCGGATGTTCCTCCAATCCGGGATAAACCACTGCAAGACCGTGTTCCTTGAATTTTTTTGCCAGAAAAGAAGCATTTTCACTGTGCTTTTGAAGCCTGATATGAAGTGTAAAGAGGTTTTTATGAATGTTTGCAGCCCTGAAGGGATCAAGCACCGGTCCAAGCAACATGGCAGTCCCCGAGTGCACATCAATAAGTGAACCGATAAACTCTTTGCTGCCGCATATGGCTCCGGCAACACAATCACTTTTCCCGTTAATGAATTTGGTCATGCTGTATACCACCACATCCGCACCCAGCTTGCTGGGAGAAAAGATCATAGGAGTAAAGGTATTGTCCACAACCAGTTTCAATCCATGTTCCTTTGATATCCGGGCAAGCTCAGGTATATCGGAAATTTGTAACAGCGGATTGGTAACCGTTTCAGTGTAGATCACGCGGGTATTTTCCCTGACTGCTTTTCTTACGGCATCCAGGTCAGTAATGTCAACAAAGGTGACATCAATGTTAAACTTTGGCAGGTAGTTATTGAAAAAAGCATAGGTTCCTCCATAGGTGGTAATGCTGGATATGATGTGATCACCGGAGTTACATATCTGCAATATAGTTGAAGTAATGGCAGCCATTCCGGAGCCGGTGACCCAGCCCGCTTCTGTACCTTCCATTGCTGCAAGTGCATCAGAGAGTTCATGATTGGTTGGATTCCAATGTCTTGAGTAGAGGAAACAACCTTCCCTTTTCCCTTCAAATGTATCGGTCATTACGTCCCCCCTGGAAAAGGCAAACGTGGAAGAATCGGAAATGGACGGATTCACGCCATCATAGGGGCTCAGGTGCATGGATTTTTGCAGGTCAACTGCCGGATTGTATTTCATGGCTCTTCAGAATTGGTTCGATCTTAAATGTATGGAAAGTTACGGTTACTTACAACATGCTGATCCGTTTTTCCTGCTCAATTTGTTCCTGGTTCCTGCCCACCCGCCCACCGACTTCGTCGGATTATATCCAAAGCCTTGTCGCAGGCGGGACTCACTTCTCACTACTTAACTCAGTACTCTGTACATTGAACTCTGTACTCTGTACCCTGAACTCTGTTTATTCACTCACATCGTCTTCCGGTACCTCCAGACGGACAGCGTAACAATGACCACGGCATAGATTACCAGCGATCTGAATTCGCGCAGGGTATCCATGAAAGTAGAACCTTTGAGCAGTATCATTCTGACAACCCTGATAAAATAGGCGAGCGGATTAATGATGTTGATTTTCTGCGCCCAGTATGGCATGGTTTCAACCGGGGTGAAGATGCCGCTCATCATGACAAAAACGATCATGAAAAAAAAGATCAGGAACATCACCTGTTGCTGGCTTTGAGAGATGGTAGAAATAAAGAGGCTTGCTCCCATCACAACGAGCAGGTAAACCGATGCAAAAAGATAGAGCAAACCGATGCTTCCAAGGGTGGGCAAGGCAAAGAAAATTTTGCCCACTACCAGCAGGACACCCAGTTCAACCAGTGCTAAAATCCAGAATGGTACCAGCTTCCCGATAATAAAATGGTATTTACGAATCGGTGTCACATTGATCTGCTCAATGGTCCCCAATTCCTTCTCCCTGACCATATTGAGTGCCGATAGAAACATGCCGATGATCGTCACCAGGATCACCATCAAAGCCGGCAACATAAATATCTTATAATTCAATTGCGGATTATACCATAAGGAGTAAGAAATATCCAACCGACTTAATGTCTGATTGGTGGGCACCCGGATAAGTTCAGGGATCACTTCCAGGTTGTAACCATTGATAATAGCCGTTGTATAGGCACTGATCAGACCGGCAGCCGTGCCATTGATTGCATCGATCAGGAGCTGGACTTCGGGGGGTTTTTCCCGCAAAAAATCGCGTTCAAACCCTGCCGGGATAACCAGAACAACATCTGCCGCTCCACTTTTCAGTCCATGTTCTGCCTGATCGATCGAGAATGAAAAGTCCTTTACCCGGTAAAAAGGGGAACTGATGAATTTTTGAGTTAATCTTCTTGAACTGATGGAGAGGTCCTGGTCGACAATGAACATATCGATGCCTTTCATATCCAGCGTCGCTGCATAGAGTAATACGATCAACTGGACAAGGGGAGCTACAAAGATGATCGGCAACAGGGTACGGTTCCTGAATATCTGGATGAACTCTTTTTGAACCAGGTAAGCGATTGTCCTCATGTCTCTAGTTTAAAATCATAATCGGTCGTTACCGTTATTCTAATCGCGTTTTAAATTTATGTATACTGAATACCAGGAAGAACAGGATCATCCCGATAAGAATAAGTATCTCTTTCCAGTTGTATAACAACCCGGTTCCTTTCAGCATGACATTCTTAATGATGACGATAAACCATCTTGGAGGCAATAATGCACTGAGCCATTGTAAAACGACAGGCATGTTCTCAATTGGAAAAATAAAGCCTGACAACAGCAAGGTTGGCAGCATGAGGGAAAGCATTGACATGAACATGGCCATCTGCTGGGTTTTTGCCAATGTTGAAATGAAGATCCCTATACTCAGTGCAAGGATGATGTAGAGAATGTTTACAACCAGTAAAAAGAGGATACTTCCGGTTACCGGAACCCTGAAAACCAGATATCCGAGCAGCAGGATGATGACGGTTATGGTGAAAGAGAGCGCAATATAAGGTGTTACTTTCCCAAGAATGATCTGAACCGGTTTCAGGGGTGAAACAAGCAGCACTTCCATGGTTCCGAGTTCTTTCTCCCTGGCAATGGAGATGGAAGTCATCATCGCTGAAATAAGAATCAGGATCATCGCCATGATTCCGGGAACAAACATGTATACTCCCTTTAACTCGGGATTATAAAACATGCGAACCTCCGGCACAATCATCATTTCCGAAATAAGCTTGCTGTTTTTCTGTGACATATAATCACGGAGTATGGCAGAGGTATAGTTCACCACAAGGTTTGCCGTATTGGCATCAGATGCATCAGCCAGCAGGTTTACTCTGGCAACACCATAGCGCTGGAGGTTTTCTGCAAAACCCGGTTCGAATACAATAACCTCTTTCACATTCCCCTCCCGAAAGACATCTTCAATGGCATGTTCTCCAGCCAGCGTTCTGTCAAGGATGAAGAAATCGGAAGCAGTTATCTTACGAATGATCTCCCGGGTTGCTTCATCATTGGATTTATCCAGGACAGCTATTCGTATGTCTTTTAATTCATTGGTTATGACATAACCAAACAGGATGATCTGTATGATCGGGATCCCAAACAACACAAGCATTGTCCGGGTATCCCTGAAAATATGGAGGAACTCTTTCTTTACAAATCCAAAAAAACGTTTCATGGTTACATCTGCCTGGTATGGTTTTTCATTCTTTTTTCCAATGAAATTAGTACGCTACACATCCCGTCGTTTTCTTTTCCGATCAGTTGTTCCTGGCAATCCGGATAAACACCTCATTCATATCTTTTGCATTGTATTTCTTCTTCAGGTTTGCCGGTGTATCGAGTGCTTCTATCTTTCCTTCAGACATGATGGATACGCGGTCACAGTACTCTGCTTCTTCCATATAATGGGTTGTCACAAAGACAGTAATACCCTGTTTTGGAGCTTCATAGATCATCTCCCAAAACTGCCTGCGGGTAACCGGGTCAACACCCCCCGTTGGCTCGTCAAGAAAAACGAGGCGGGGTTTGTGGAGAATGGCAATGGAAAAAGCAAGTTTCTGCTTCCAGCCCAGCGGCAGTGAAGCGATCAGGTGATTCCGGGCATGCTCAAGTCCTAATCGTTTAAGCAACGCTCTTGCCCGCTCCCGGATCTCCTGTTTCGTTAAATGGTAAATGCCACCATAGAGCCTGATATTTTCGAACACCGTCAGGTCTTCATACAATGAGAATTTCTGGCTCATGTAACCGATGCTTCGTTTGATTTTTTCGGTGTCGCGGTAAACATCATAACCGGCAACGGTCATTTCACCGGAGGTCGGTTTTGACAGACCACAAAGCATCCTGATTGCTGTCGTTTTCCCCGCTCCATTCGCTCCAAGGAACCCGAATATCTCCCCTTCATACACCCGGAAATTAAGGCAATCGTTGGCCACGAAATTTCCAAATTTTTTGGTCATCTCTTTTACATCGATAATCACTCCATCCATCCTCATCAAGGTTTTAGGTTAGTTGCGAAGTAACCTTCTTAAATATAGGATAAAAGTCCTTCGCATTCAGCTATTTTCGTTTATCATACGCTTCCAACTCCACAAAGCAATCCTCTATTCCCGGTTTGATTTTCACTATGCTAACATTGGTATGCTGGCGGGATTGTATATATTTCTCCAGTTCAGGAATGTTCAAACGCCCGTCTTTCTGATTAAAATGAACATGCTGTCCAAACAGAAATGCCGCATTCGTCATCGGATAGGCACGCAGATCAATTACCAGCCGGTAAAGATCATCCGAATGAATGCTACACAACTCCCTTTCATATTCCTGAATAATCGCTTCCGGATGATTCACCGATAAGATCCTTCCTTCCTGGATTAGTGCGATCCTGTCGCACCGTTCGGCTTCATCCATATAGGCTGTTGATACCAATATGGTAATACCATACTCTTTCAGTTTACCCAGCATATCCCAGAACTCCTTTCTTGAAACCGCATCCACGCCGGTTGTCGGTTCATCAAGAATGAGAAGTGAAGGTTTATGGATTAAGGCACAGGATAGTGCCAGTTTCTGTTTCATACCACCCGATAAATTTCCGGCCCGCCTCTTCCTGAATGGTTCGATGTGGGAATAAATATCGCTGATCAGGTAATAATTTTCCTGTATTGTTGTTCCAAAAACCCGGGCATAGAATGCCAGATTTTCTTCAACGGTTAAATCCTGGTAAAGTGAAAACCTGCCTGGCATATACCCGACCATTTTTCTGATCTTCCTGAACTCCCTGACAACATCATGATCATGTAACCGGACCACTCCTTCGTCGGGAAGCAGAAGGGTTGCAATAATCCGGTAAAGGGTTGTCTTTCCGGCTCCGTCAGGACCTATCAATCCAAAAATCAGGTTATCGTCCACGGTGAACGACACCTCTGCCAGGGACTGGATTCTCCCGTAACTTTTCGATATATGATCAACGATTAGTGACAAATCAAAGGATTATATATTGTGTTATCTGGTCTTCCTGTTTCTTGCAGTCTGAAACCGAACCTCACCCGGCATACCAATTTTAAGCGATCCGTCATTTTTTACCAGTATCTTAGCGGCATAAACGAGTTTAACCCGTTCCTCTTTGGTTTGAATAATCTTGGGTGTGAATTCAGCCTGAGAAGATATCCAGGAAACGATTCCCTGGAATTCAAGCATCTCATCATCATCCTGATCAACGTATACAAATACTTCCTGTCCAATCCGTATACGGGTTAATTGAGAACCGGAAATATAAACCCGTAAAATCAGGGTGTCAAGGTCAGCCATCTTAAACAGGGGTCTGCCTGTGGTCACCATCTCGGATTGCTCAACGAACTTTTCAAGGACAATTCCCCTCATGGGGGCTGTGATCCTTGCCTTCTTTATCTGATCATTCACCTGATCAATTTGAGTATCCATTACATTCAGTTCGGCTTGGACATTGGTCATCTGACTTTTTACAGCTGCGATCTGTTTTTCCATAATCCGGATATTCTGCACCAGATCATCCAACTGTTTCGTTGTGGCAGCACCGTCCTTCAACAGGTTTTCAACCCGTTTTTTTTCTGTTAGTAAGGCACTCTTTTTTTCTTCCAGCACCTGCGTTTCTGCAGTGATGTTTTCTGATCTGGAACGTATGGCAACCCGACGTGCTAACATAACATTCTTTTGAAGAGCCAGTCCCGAAGTATCAATATATCCGGCCTGTACACCCTTTTCAAGAAACCGACCCTCCTCCACCATCAATTCGGCAACAGAGCCGTTTGCCTCTGCCGAAACCAAAACTTCCTGTACTTCAAAGTTCCCATAAGCATCGGCAATATCATTCAAATTGTTGCAGGATGGCATGCAGATCCCTGCTATGCTGATTAGATAAATAGCTGTTCTTCTCATTGCTTTTGTTTTGTTGTTTATTTCTCGTTATTGTCCCTTTTTTACGGCATAATCGGCCTGCGCTTTCAACCATTTCATTTGGTGAATTTCTTTGTCAATTCGTGCCTGCTTTTCAGCATTCAGATCGGAAATATAGTCAGCCGAATTGATCACCCCGTTATCGAGTTTTGATGTGGATGACAGCACTATCCGGCTTCTCATTTCTATGATCGTTTCATCCAGTGTTATCAACTTTTCGAATTTTCTGATATCTGATTGCGCTCTTTCAATCTCAATGTTTACATTGCGGGTAAAGGCTTCCATCTGATTCGTCACCTGTCCCTGTTTCAATAAAAGCATCTCCCGTTCCCGCTTGCTCTGCTTCCAGTCAAATGGATTCCATGATATCCTGGCCCCGACAAGATAATAGGGGTCAAACTCATCACTTAACATGTTTAATCCCGGTCTGCCGTATCCAACCTGGCTGAATGCATAAACCTTAGGTCGCCGGCTTGACCTGATGATGTCGCTGCTCAATCCAAACTGGGATATCTGCGACTCATACAGTCCGATTTCCGGCCTGCTTATATCACTATTCCGATCAATATCAACCGCAGGAACAACCAGCTCCATCCCTTCATCAAACTTCATCTCAAGCAGCTCAGCCAGAACGATCAACCCGGTTTCTTTACTGATATTTATTTCGGTTACCTGCTGTTTCAACTTCAACTGTTCTGCAAGCAACGATAACAGGTCACTCTCCATCATGACACCATTCTTTACTGCCGATTTTGCCACAACGACCCGTTCATCCAGAACCTCAGTCATCAGATTCAGGATTTTTTCCTGCTCCTGTAGAAGGAGTATGGAAAAAAACACCGAATTTACCAGTTCTTTAAGCTGGTGAAGGGTAACTTCCGTCTGTTTGACAGCGGTTTCCAACTGTTGCTTCTCCAGCTGTTTCCTGCTTTTTGTTAATCCTCCGTCATAAATAACCTGGCTGATGTCCATCGCAATTTTGTATTGATCGTTCGCTGGTTTTGGAATATCAATACCGGGAATTGAAACATCAACGCTGGTAACATCGGATTGGTAGGTTGCCTGGGCATAAAGCTCAAACTGCGGGTAATAAAAAGCATTGTGGTTCTGTAGTTTAAGTAAAGTCATGCTTTCCAGCAACAGGTTGTCACCACTAACCGGATGCACCTCTATCGCTCGTGTATAACACTCTTCAAGAGACAGGGCAGATTGTGAATAAACAAATCCTGCCTGAAAAATCGTGATCAGCAGAAAGGTTGTTTTTTTCATGTTTTTTGTATTGAATTGATGATAAACCGTGGAACCTCTTTTTTTCTCTCTTCCAGAAATTGATCGTAGGCTTCAGCATCCTGAAAAAGGAAAGTGGAGAGAAAGGGTTTTCCAATAAAGGGGAAAATACACATGGAGATCATGTTCACAATAAGATGCATTGGATTGACAGAAGAGATCGTCTTTTTTTGAATCTCCTTTTCGACCTGCTGAAAGAAAAAATCAGGCTTTATCCCAGACTCCCTGAACAGGTTTACAATTTTCTCCGTACCGCCCGTTGATAGCTGGTGTAACATGAAACCCGGAATGTACGGATTCTCCTGGATCAATGAAATGTACACAGTGGTAAACTTTTCAATTTTATCCCTGAATGAGATTTCCGGGTTTACCATGATGCTCATAGCCTTTGGAAAGAAGGATTGAAAAATAGCTGTAAATACCGCTTCAAACAACTTCTCTTTTGTCCGGAAATAATAATGCAGCAATGCCTTATTGATTCCTGCTTCATCGGCAATTTCCTGCATTCTCGCCCCGGCCATTCCTTTCATTCCAAACACTTTTTTAGCCGCTTCAAATATTAATGCCTCTGTATCGGGCTTTTTTTCTTCGCTTTTTTTATTGTCCATATAGTTTAACCGTATAATTTAACCATCTGGTCAAATGTAAATCTTTTACCATTATTCACCAAATTTTTTTTTAACCATCTCATTTTGTGGGATATGTTTTACAGCATTAATTCGTTGTCTGGATAATCGTTCAGGGCAATAATGACATCAATACCATATTATCCGGTACCAATTGATCCGTACTGAAAATAGACTATCTTTGCGTCTTTATCACGGGGAAGAAATCCCTGGTTCAAGAATTTTCAAAACCTGGAGGGATAAAGAGAGAATGAAGACAACGCTCTATTGGATACTGGCAGTAATTATTACCCTGGCCACAGCTTATTATCAAAGAACGACCGGACCTACCCGGCCAAAAAAGGTCGATATCACACTGAATAATACCCAATATACATTGAAGCTACTGCGAACACATGGGGGCGAAGAAAATTGTGAAATCTCTCTTGAGATTCCGGACACGTTAATCAACGGAAAACTGGTATACAAACTTTACCCATCCAATGATGAATGGACAGAAGTTGATCTGGTAAGGGATAGCACATTGTTGAAAGCAAACCTTCCGATTCAACCACCCGCCGGTAAGCTTGCCTACCATATTCGTTTAGCATCAAAGTATGAGCGGGTTGATGTAGGTGGCGATGAGCCGGTAGTTATTCGCTTCAAAGGGGGTGTACCAAGGATAATAATGGCGCCCCATATCGTCCTCATGTTTATTGCAATGCTGCTTTCCAACCTGGCTGGTCTACTCGCTTTAGCAGGTCACAAACGGTATATTTTTTATGGGAAACTAACACTGATCGCATTGTTTCTTGGCGGCATGATCCTTGGCCCATTGGTACAATTTCATGCTTTTGGAAAAGCATGGACAGGAATTCCCCTGGGATGGGATCTGACCGATAATAAAACACTGATCAGTTTTGTTTTCTGGCTGGTTGCAGTGGCTATGAACTGGAAAAAGAACCGGCCAGGGTATACCATCTTAGCAGCAGTTATATTGCTGCTGATCTATACCATCCCCCATAGTATGTATGGATCTGAGTTGGATTACTCGACCGGCGAGGTTACTCAGGGATTCATAAACCTGATCAGATAGAAAAAGCCAATGCTTATTCCATCTCCTCAATAGCGGTAGTGTCTACGGCAACGGTATCCACAGCTGCTTCATCAACGACCTCATCAATTGCCTCTTCAACAGTATCTCCCACTGCCTCTTCAACTTTTTTACCGGTATTTTGACAAGCAGATATTCCAATAAAACAGGCAGCTGCAAAAACGAGCAATAAAAATTTAATTCTTTTCATAGTCTAATATTTGTGTTATCGATTTAACAAATATAATTCATTTGTTATCAAATCTCCAAGAAATCAAATAGTTATTTAGCATTTCCGGCAATTTTTTTTTATGAATCAGCGATAAATGTAAGATTCGTAACGAAACTGACCCAACAACTCCTCTTTCAAATGAAACTTTTTTACCAGAGATAATGGCTATTTTTTTCTACTTTTATCTGAATTATAAATTAGATTCTTTATGTTGCATTCCATCACCAGCAATCGAAAAAAATTCATGATGCAGCATTTTTATTTTTAAGCCGTCCTTGGAGTGAGTTCAGATAGTAATAAAAACGTCTTTTATCAAAACATACACCAGGAAATCATTGACCGGTGTATGGAAGGGGACCAGAAAGCACAGTTCCAGTTGTACAAATTTTATTATAAGGCAATGTTTAATACCAGCTTACGAATTGTAAACGACACCATGGAGGCAGAAGATATCATGCAGGAAGCGTTTTTGTCTGCATTCGAAAAGCTTGATACGTATGAGCGGCTGGTTAGTTTTGGTGCCTGGCTGAAGCGGATTGTTATTAATAAATCTCTTGATCACATAAAGAGAAGGAGCCTGGACCTGTATTCGATCGACGAAATATCCGTTGATATCCCGGAAGAGAGTGATGAAACCGGAGACATGGATGAGATGAGGTTCAACATTGAAGATATCCGAGGGGCAATAACCCGGTTACCGGAGAAATACCGGATCGTTCTCTCCCTGTACCTGATAGAAGGGTATGATCATGATGAGATATCTGAAATACTGGGAATAAGCAGTTCTACATCGAGATCACAGCTCGTTCGTGCTAAACAGAGACTGATTAACATTTTAGCGGAGGATTATTAACATGGATCATTTGGAAAAAAGGATAAGAGAGAACCGCGAACTATTTGATGTCGCAGAACCAGCAGAGGGCCATTTTGAACGGTTCTCAAATAAACTGCAGACATTGCATCAAAAGAATAAACGGGTGCCCTGGCTGACCTACCTTAAAGTGGCTTCCATAGCTGTTCTTGTTGTGCTCTCAACATTGTGGACATATGATTATTTTATGAACCGATTGGCTACAGAACAAGCGATCTCATTGGGTAATCTGTATCCTGAATACCGTGAGGCTGAAATGTACTATACAAGTATGTTCAATGAAGGATACAATGAAATTGACCACTGCACCTTTCCGGAAGACAGCCTTCAAAAAAAGATCCTGATAAAGGAACTCTCCGATATGGATTCCATCTTTATTAACCTTCAGAAAGACATTAAACTGAATCCGACGGATGAGCGGGTCATGAATGCAATGATTGAGCATTACGAGCGAAAACTCGAAGTTATGAATCAGATCCTGGATCAACTGAAACAACTGAATAATCAAGAACTTAATAATAAAAACAATGAAACCACAAACATTTAAAAAAGGATTTTTCCTGTTACTTATCTTTCCACTTTTCCTTTATCATGCGGCAGCACAGGAAAGTGAACTGACAAAAGAGTATCACGAAGAGTATGGTGTTTCAGAGAACACAAAACTCATCCTGGAGAATAAATTCGGAAACGTTGATATTAAAGATTGGGATCAGAAGAAGATCACCATTGATGTGCTGGTTACTGTTGAACACTCAAGCAAAACATCTGCCGAGAAATTGCTGGAGTATATCAATGTGAAATTTGACCAGGCTGGTGATGAAATTACTGCAAAAACCGTTTTTGACGATAGGTTTAACCGCGAGAGCTGGTCAAGAGGAAAAGATGGAAAAAGATTCAGTATCGATTACACGGTAAACATGCCCAGGGATCTGAAACTTGATCTCTCCAATAAATATGGAGATACATTCATCAACGAACTCACCGGAGAAGCATTGATTAATATAAGATA
>Ga0315537_1001398_pt1 | contig 18937 bp, 12 predicted proteins | sample SalMarSW160270MG_FD_203091 | JGI IMG/M metagenome (GOLD analysis project Ga0315537, IMG submission 203091) | Salt marsh sediment microbial communities from the Plum Island Ecosystem LTER, Massachusetts, United States - Salt Marsh Sediment SW1602-70 ...
TGCCACGCAAAATAAAGACAAAATCCGGGAGATAAGAAATCTGCTCGAGGATTTACCAATAACAATTATGACCTGTGAGGATTTTCTCGATTTTCCAGATATCGAAGAAACCGGAACGACTTTTGAAGAAAATGCAATACTCAAAGCCAGAGGTATCGCTGAATTCACCGGATTCCCTGCGTTGGCTGATGATTCGGGGCTGGAGGTCGATGCCTTAAATGGCGCGCCGGGTGTGTACTCCTCTCGCTATGCCGGCCCCGGTTGTACTTATGATGATAACAATCGGAAGCTGTTATCTGAAATGGAAGGTGTCGAAAAAGATAAGCGCACGGCTAGATTCAGGTCGGTTATCGCTGTGGCGTGGGATGAGAAAAGTGTCGAGACGGTCGAAGGTATTGCCGAGGGCATAATCACCGACAAAAAATATGGTGGCGACGGGTTCGGGTATGATCCGGTCTTTTATTATCCCCCGGCGGGGAAAACATTTGCCGAGATGACATTGGAAGAAAAGAACAAGGTCTCGCATCGCGGCCGGGCGCTGGTCAAGGCCAAAGAGTTGTTGGTGAAGGAGCTTTCCAAGGCCAATTAATAGACTATGAGACAGCCGATACAGGTCGCGGTGTATTGCGTGCGTATGGTCGACGATGGCTGGGAGTATCTGCTTCTGCATCGGATTCCTTCCGGCGGCGGTTTCTGGCAGGCGATTTCCGGAGGTGTGGAAGATGATGAAGAATTTTTCACGACCGCGCGGCGCGAATTGAAAGAAGAAACCGGTTTTGAACCGATAGAATTACATCTTATCGATTATTCATATACTTTCCCTGTCGAATATGCGATGCGCAAGCTATACGATCGTGACGTCAAATTAATCACCGAAATCGTGTTTCTGGCAATAGTTGATTGGCGGAAGGATCCGATAATTACGCCGGTTGAGCATGATAAATACAGATGGTGCCGATTTGAAGAAGCGCTTGATATGCTGTTTTGGCAAGGGAATAAAGAATCGATTAAACACTGCGAAATATTCTTAAAAAATCGGGGTGAGAGGATTTGAACCTCCGACTCCTTGCTCCCAAAGCAAGTGCGCTGCCAGACTGCGCCACACCCCGATAGACAAACAATCCAATATATTTTATTATCGACTGCTGTCAAGATATTAGTTAGTCGGCGGATTGTGATGTTGACACCGGCGCCCGACAGACAGGATTGAGTGAGTTTCCTTTTATTAGCGGAAATAAATAAAGGGACAGGCTGATTGACCTGTCCCTTTAATGATGTAATGTCTATCCTGTTTATTTCAGTAACAGCATCTTTTTTGATGCGACGAATTTATCGGCCTGCAGCCTATAGAAATAGATACCCGAGGCCTGCCGCGACGCATCCCATGAAACAGTATGAGTACCCGCCTCGAATTCGCCCTCGGCCAGAACCGTCACGCGCTGTCCGAGGACATTAAAGATTTCAAGCGTAATGCGAGTTGCTGTCGGTAATGCGAAAGAGATATCGGTTATCGGATTAAATGGATTCGGTCGGTTCTGTGAGAGTGAAAATTCGGTCGGAACCAGCGGCTCGTCGGCCATCTGCTTGGCCGCCCCGCCCATGCCGCGGAATTCGATTTCGTCTATATAAATGTCATCCTGATTATTCGAAGCGTCGCACATAAAGCGCAACCGGGCATTGGTCGGGAAATTGTAACTGCCGGAGGAGATTGCTACGGTCTCATGATAAAACGTATTATTATTGAAATCAACACCGCGAGCCCAAGTTTCAACGGTCCGCCACGTGGAACCATCATAATATTGCAGCCAGAAATCTTCATTGGATTCCATACTATATGCATAAAACCAGAAATCGACTTCCAGTTCGCTATAGCCGGAGACATTATAACCCGCAGTATGATAAAATGATGACGCCGTGCCGCTGTTATCCTGAATGTCAGCCGCGGCGCTTCCCTGATGAGCGTACCTGCTCCGGGTATAGCGGGCGCAATCACCGCCACCGTCGGTATAGCTGCCCCAGCCGGATTCGAAGTCATCGTATGTTATCACCGTCCAGGCGCCGGGTTCATTGACCGTGATGTAATCGGTTTTGGTCTCGGTATCATTACCGAAAGCATTGGTAGCCGTAAGCGACACGGTATATGTACCGGGGGTCACATATTCATATGATGGATTTTGCGCCGTCGATGTACCGCCGTCGCCGAAAGTCCAACTCCAGCTTGTCGGATTATATGTCGACTGGTCGGTGAAATTGACCGTCAGTGGAGCCACGCCGGAGGTCGGAGTCCCGCCGAAATCCGCGACCGGGGGTACGTCGTACGAGATAACATCGATATCGTCAAAGGCCATACCATCGGTGGATATGCTATAATTGTCGTATTGCTGGAATTTGACCACAAAGGTACTGCTCAGGCTCAACCCATTCGCAGATGCCAGCGCATCGACATCGAGGGGAATCTGCTGGTACGTCGTGCTGCCGCCGATCAGATTGTACACTTTAACGAAATTCGAGCCGCCATTATCCGAGAAGAATACGCCGTCCTGATCATGATTTTCATCGCCGAATTCTTTCCACCAGAAAGTAAGGTCGACCTCGCTTTTGCCGGCCAGATTCAGCCGCAGCCAGGCCTCGTTCTGTGAGTACTGGCCGCCATTGAGGTTATCATCCATGGTCAGATGATACGAACCGCGCGGGCCGTTTGCCGAGGTAATCTGGATTCGGCCTTCCGAATTGCTGCTCTGTGTGAACCAGTACTGATCGAACGTGCCTGATTCGAATCCGGTTGAATACGGTAGATTCGCATACGGAATAGATGGTTCGGTAACCGTGATATAACCTGTCCTGGTTTCACCGTCGCTGCCGCAGGCATTGGTTACCATTAATGAGACGGTATAGGTGCCTTCCGCAGTGTAATTATGTGAAGGATTTTGTACCGTCGAAGTTCCCCCATCGCCGAAATTCCAATCCCACGACGAAATGCTTGATCCGGTCGACAAATCGGTGAAACCGACCAGCAAGGGTGCATCACCGGAAGTGGGTGCACCGCTGAAGTCGGCGGTCGGGGCGGTACAGGTGACCGTGATATAATCGGTCTTGGTTTCGGTATCATTGCCGCACGAGTTGGTTACCGTCAAAGCGACCGAATATGCACCGGGCGAAGTATAATTATGCGATGGATTCTGCTGTGTCGAGGTGCCGCCGTCGCCGAACGTCCAGCTCCAGGAAGTAGCTCCGGTTGACTGGTCAGTGAAGCTCACATTCAAAGGATAATCACCGCTTGTCGGTGAACCGACAAATCCGGCCACGGGAGCGGTGCAGGTAACGGTAATATAATTGGTTCTGGTAAAGACATCATTGCCGCAGGAATTGGTCGCAGTCAATGTGACCGTATAAGCCCCGGCCGATGTATAAGTATGATTCGGATTGGCAGCCGTCGAGTTGCCGCCGTCACCGAAATTCCACGAATACGATGTCGCGCCGGTGGATTGATTGGTGAAGTTGACGGTCAGGGGGACTTCGCCCGAAGTCGGACTGCCGACGAATCCGGCGGTCGGCAGAACGCACGGATTGACGGCAATGTAGTTGGTTTTGATTTCATCATCGGAGCCACCGGGACCCGTAACCGTCAGGCTGACCGTGTAAGTCCCGGGTGATGTGTACTGGTGCGAGGGATTCTGAACCGACGAGGTCCCGCCATCACCGAAAGCCCAATCCCAGCCGGTGATACTGCCGGTCGACAAATCTGTGAAATTGACCGTCAGCGGTTCCGTCCCCGATGTCGGCGAACCGGAAAAGTCAGCTACCGGCGCAGGCGGCGGACCGGTATTGACGGCGTTATAGGCATTGATACGCCCCGCGCCCATTTTGCCTATGTATTTCGATGAAAGATATGCGTCAATATTGTCAGCACTGCTGTAAAGCTGATTTTTCACCTGAGTAGCCGTCCATGACGGATTATGCGACCAGATTAAGGCACAAACCCCGGCAACCATGGGGGTCGCCATCGATGTGCCGCTCATCGCCGCCCAGTAAGTCGTATTCGGGTCGGTATGGTCATGATATGTGCTGTAGATATTATTACCGGGCGCACAGATGTCCACCCAGGTGCCATAGGTCGTAAAACTGGCGCCATTATCGCTCTCGTTAGTAGCCGCGACCGAAATGCAATCACCGCGACCATTCAGATAATCGGGCGAGGTTTCGGCGCCGTCATTGCCGGCGGCCACACAAATAATACCGCCCGAATTCAGGAAATAGGTTGCAGCCGCGCCGATACCACCGGAATTGGACGAACCCCAGCTGCAGGAGGCAATTTTGGCGCCGTTATCGGCGGCATAGTAGAAGGCCTCGGCAGCGGCATCCATCAGAACCACACCGTACTCCTGGCCGAGGTAATTATATGAATATCCCATGCGCAGCGGCATGATTTTGACACCGTTGCCGTATTCAGTTTGCGTACCATTACCCCAGCCGCCGGCGACACCGCACATGCCGTAGTTATCATTCGTCATCATCCCGAAAATACCGGACGTATGAGTCCCATGGCCGTTAAAATCCCGCGGGTCGTTATCCTGACCACTGCAATCTTCGCCGGACCAGCAGCTTGTGGTCGATTGGATAAAGTCGTAGCCGATCCAGTCATCAACATATCCGTTGCCGTCGTCATCGACCCCGGAGGAGCCGTTCAACTCGGCGGTGTTAATCCACATATTTCCGCGTGAAGCTCCCGGATTCGAAACCGAGGCGTTAGCACCGCCCAGATCCGGGTGGTAATAACGAGTCCCTGAATCGAGGATTGCCACGATAGTCGAAGTACTCCCGGCCTCGATATCCCAGGCTTCGGGGGCATCGATATCATGGTCGCTGGTTTGATTGAGATGCCACTGATAAGAATAATAAAAATCATTCGGCGTGGCATACATGGTATGAATGCCTATCGGCTCGACCTTTTCGACCATCGGATTGTTTCGATAGGCTTCCATTGCATCTTCCAGCGTCCCCGTTTCGATCCTGATTTTATGGTACCGGGCAAGTTCCGCACCGTTGGCCAGCAGACTCTTCTCCGCACCCGGAAATTGTCTTTTTAAACCGGAAACTGCGAATCGATCGGAAATCTTATCGAATTCCGCGTCACCGATATGCACGACATTATTGGCGGATATGGTCATTTTTAAATTACCGACTCCTGGTTTCATCACGACAATAAACCTGTCGGGGACGTAGCCCAGAAAGGACGGAATTTGCTGTGGCCGATCGATCTGTTTAATTTGATCAGCCGAAAATGCGGCAGAAGACACGGTAAGGACGGCAAAAAGAATAGTCAGCAGTATAGCCTTTTTGCTCATTGATAAATCCTCCGTTTGCATGATTAGTTACTCTAACATATTAGTCTGGATACAGGATTAATATTGTATCAAAGGCACCCCCCCTTCCCGAATAAAAATTTTGCTATTTGATGCGGGCATTAATGATAATAATTTTCAAGTGTAACCATTAAAAAATACGTGGCGAAAAATATTCTGTCAATAAAAAAACGGTTATTGACATAAACCTGTCGGAAATGACTTAAGATATCAATTTTCACCAGGCCAAGAACAGGCGAAAGAGATTCCCGGTAATTTTGCAAATTCCGGAGTATCGGTTAGTGTCGATGACGCTTAAAATTTCGGCACAATTTCCGGAATCATAAATAATTATACCTGGAAACCGGTTTCTTTGAATTTTAAGGAACAAAATACTATACTTTTTCGTATAGTATTATTAGGAGAAAGAATGTTGAATAAGAGAGTGAAAATAAAATGAAAATCACCGCACCTGAAGAATACGGGCTTCGTTGTATGTTACTTTTCGCGCGAGCCAAACCGGGGACATCTTTGACTCTTCCAGAAATCAGCGATAAAGAAGGGCTTTCGCTTCCATACGCAGGAAAACTTATAATGATTCTGAAAAAGGCCGGTCTTTTGAAAGCTGTCAGAGGCCGGAATGGAGGTTATATTCTTGCCCAGTTGCCGGAAAAAATCAGTCTGGATGAAATATTCGCCGCTCTAGGTGACAAGCTTTACGGTCCGCACCATTGTGATCGTTACGGCAGAACTAAAGGTGAATGCGTTCATACCGGCGATTGCCAGGTCGGCAGCATCTGGAGATTCTTCGATCAGTATATCCAAACCGTTCTTTCAAGGCTGACTCTGGCCGATGTCGTCTCGGGAAAAGTGGAATTTAGCGGCCCCGAATTTTCGAACATCCAGGAAACCAATTAGGAGATAATAAATTGAAAACTTTTCAAATTAGAGGATATAATGAACAGCGCAAAAACGATATTAAAGGTAGATAATGTCCATGTTGAGGTCGCCGAAAAAGAAGTTGTTCGCGGCGTCTCGATTGAGGTGAAAGCCGGTGAGAAACATGCTCTCATGGGCCCCAACGGATCGGGCAAATCAAGCCTGGCCAATGCCCTGGCCGGTCATCCGGATTATAAAATAATCTCCGGTTCGGTGGAATTAATGGGTCGGGATTTGCTTAGCATGGATGTCAGTGAACGTTCTCTGGCCGGTCTGTTTCTCGGTTTCCAGTATCCGCTGGCGATTCCCGGCGTGACGGTCGCCAATTTCATGCGCGCCGCCTTGAAGGCGCGAAATGGCGGCGAAGATATAATGAAAAACTTCCGCAAAGATTTTACGGAACAACTGAAGCTTCTGGAAATCGATCAGTCGTTTGCCACTCGTTATGTCAATGAGGGTTTCTCCGGCGGTGAGAAAAAACGCCTGGAGATTTTGCAGATGGCAATACTCAGGCCGAAAATGGCGATTCTGGACGAGACCGATTCCGGTCTGGACATTGATGCCCTAAAAGTCGTCGCCAAAGGTATCAATCGGTCTGCTCCCGAGGACGGCGGCGTTATTCTGGTAACGCATTATCAAAGACTCCTGAACTATATCGTACCGGATAAAGTTCACGTGATGATGAACGGCCGGATTGTCCGTTCCGGCGGCTCGGAATTAGCTTTCGAATTGGAGGAGAAGGGGTACGATTGGCTGGAGTCCAAAATTGTTGAGAAAGCAGGGGTGTGATATGAAAGATACATTACAGAAGAATAAAAACGTCAGCGATATCGGCGATAATTACGCCGAAAAGTACGGTTTTCATGATCCCGAGGAATATTTCCACAAGGGAGCGAGGGGATTAAATCATGAAGTTGTCGAGATGATATCGCAAATGAAAAAAGAGCCGGACTGGATGCGGGACTTCCGTCATAAGGCTCTCGACATTTTCCTCCAAAAGCCGATGCCCAGATGGGGCGACACGAAGATACTAAATGCCATAGACTTTGATAATATTTTCTACTATATAAAACCGATTGCGGAAAAAGGTGAAAATTGGGACGATGTCCCCGCCTATATAAAAAATACTTTTAATCGTCTGGGTATCCCCGAAGCGGAAAAGAAATTTCTTGCCGGCGTTTCGGCGCAATACGAGTCGGAAGTGGTCTATCATTCATTTCGGAAAGACCTGGAAAATCAGGGTGTCATTTTTCTTGATATGGACAGTGGCCTCCGTGAACATAACGATATTGTCAGGAAATATTTCTCGACCGTGATACCGGCGATGGACAACAAATTTGCGGCACTCAATTCCGCCGTCTGGTCGGGCGGTTCATTTATATATGTGCCTCCCGGTATTGATGTAAAAATACCGCTTCAGGCCTATTTTCGAATTAACGCCAAAAACATGGGGCAATTCGAACGGACGCTTATTATTGCGGATAAGGGCTCCCGCGTGCACTATATCGAGGGCTGCACGGCCCCGGTTTATTCCACCGATTCGCTTCACTCGGCCGTGGTGGAGTTGATTGCTCTGGAGGATTCTTATATCCGATATACTACTATTCAGAACTGGTCACGCAATGTGTTGAATCTGGTGACCAAACGCGCCGCGGCCTATAAAAACGCCACCGTCGAGTGGGTCGACGGGAATCTGGGTTCGAAATTGACCATGAAATATCCGTGCGTGTATCTCCTCGGGGAACATGCCAAAGGCGAAATTTTGTCGGTTGCCTTTGCCGGTAAAGATCAACATCAGGATGCCGGCGCCAAGGTGATCCACGTGGCGCCGAATACCAGTTCAAGGATTACATCGAAATCAATATCGAAGGCGGGTGGCCGGGCATCATATCGCGGTTTGGTCAAAATCCACCCCAGTGCGGTGAACAGCAAGACTTCGGTCGAATGCGATGCCTTGTTAATAGACGAAAACTCCCGCTCCGATACATATCCGACGATGGAAATCGATGCTGACGAGGTCCGCGTTGAGCATGAAGCACGGGTCAGCAAGGTGGCTGAGGAACAGCTTTTTTATCTGACCAGTCGCGGTCTTTCGGAAGATGAGGCCCGCCTGCTGATTGTTAACGGTTTTATCGAACCGTTCACCAAAGAGTTGCCGATGGAATATGCCGTCGAGTTGAATCGATTGATTGAGCTGGAGATGGAGGGCTCGGTTGGTTAACAGGTTTTATATTAAGGAGAAATGAAAAAAATGAACATACAGGTATCGGAAAATAATAGCATTCGATTTCGCAAAATCGACAGGAAGGAACCGGAATGGCTGTATAATCTTCGTCGTGAAGGCTGGAAGGCTTATAATGATATGCCCCTCCCGGACAAAGTAGTCCATTTGTGGCGATATACCGACCCTAAAAATTTTCTGATCAGTCAGCCGCAGGAGCTCGTTAATATCATCCCGCCACATCCGGATTTGTCGGATAACAAAATTGTTCATCCGAAACCGGATATTTCCGGATATGGATATAATCGCCCCGATTTTATGACCTTCGCCTTTCTTGACCCGGAATTGTCTCAACAAGGTGTTGTTTTTAAAGACCTGTATACCGCTATACGGCGCAATGGCTCTGGGATTGAAAAGCATTTCGGATCGCTTATCGGTGAAAATTTCGGCAAATTCGAGGCTATGAACCTCGCTCTGTGGAACACCGGATTATATCTCTACATCCCCGATAATATTGTCATAAAAAAGCCGATTCGACTTCAAAGACATCCGGCCGGGCCATTTACATTTCATCGATTTTTAGCGGTGATTGGAAAAAATTCACAGGTGACGATTATCGATGACTACTCCGGCGAATGCCGCAAAGAAGAATCGTTGATTAACAGTATGACCGAAATTTTCGTCGATGAATCTTCGGTGGTAAATTACGCCAACCTGCAGCGTCAGGGAAGTAATTGCCGTACATATATTACTCAGCGTGCCCGGATACAACAGAATTCGCAGCTGCATTCGATATTTGCCGGACTGGGTGGCCAAATATCGAAGATAAATGCCGGGTCAATTCTTGACGGCCGCGGCGCCGACAGCCGAATGCATGGTGTTGTTTTCGGCCATGAAAGCCAGCATTTTGATTATCACACATTGCACCATCATCAGGCAAGCGAATCATATTCCAATATCGATTTTAAGATTGTCCTCAAGGATGAATCGAATTCCGCCTATACCGGTTTGATAAAAATAAACGAAGATGCCATAAACTGCGAGGCATATCAGGAAAACAGAAATATGCTCCTGAACAAGGGCGCCAAAGCCGAAACGATTCCGGAACTGGAAATTCTTTGCGATCAGGTACAATGCAGTCACGGGGCAACCGTCGGACCGATCGATCCCGAAATGCTTTTTTATCTTCAGAGTCGTGGTTTGAATCGCGAGGACGCGGTACGGACTGTCGTCTCCGGTTTCGTGGAACCGACCCTCAGCCGTTTGCCGCAAGACCTCAGCGGCCTTATGAAAGAAATGATTTTATCAAAACTCCAGGGAGAATAAAATGGACAATTCATTTGTTGCGGTATGTACCGTGGATGATGTGAAGGAGTTCAAATCGACGGTCTTTAAGCTGGGTGACAGCAGTATATTGCTTACGAAAATCGGTGCCGATATTTATGCTTTCGAGAATAAGTGCAGTCATGAAAATGTTCCCTTCGGTGAGCGGGAAATCATAAACGGTCAAATTCAATGTCCGATGCACGGCTCCTGTTTTGATGTTAGAACCGGCGCGCCGTTGCAACTTCCGGCGGTGGTGGAGATCAAAACCTATGAGGTTAAGGTCGAGAACAATAATGTTCTGGTGGCGATATAAACGGAGTGAGTAAGATGAAAATCATACATACTGAGCCCGGAATTCCGGTCGAGACGGAAAAAGAGACGAAGATGGGTATGCTACCTTTAAATGTCGATAAGATAAAGAAGGATTTTCCGATTCTCAGCCGTCAGATTAACGGCGAATCCCTGGTATATCTGGACAACGCGGCGACGACTCAAAAACCTCAGGTTGTAATCGATGCTCTGGTTTCATACTACGCGAGACATAATGCAAACATTCACCGGGGATTACATACATTGGCCGAAGAGGCTACCTCGGCTTATGAAGCGGTTCGGGATAAGGTCGCCGAGTTTATCGGCGGTGTCAGGCGGGAGGAAGTAATATTTACACGGAATACTACCGAGGCGATTAATATGGTGGCGCAATCGTGGGGGCGCAAGAACGTCAAACAGGGCGACCGGATTGTAATTACACAGATGGAGCATCATGCCAATCTGGTCCCCTGGTTGATACTGGCCAGAGAAACGGGCGCCGAACTGGAATATATAAAAATCGATGGCGAGGGTTATCTTAATTTAGACAATATCGCCGAGATCATTAATGCCAAAACCAAAATCGTAGCTTTGACCCATATGTCGAATGTCCTGGGGACGATCAATCCGGTTGAAGATATAATTAATTTAGCTCACAGGCGCGGAGCGGTCTGTTTGGTGGACGGCGCTCAGAGTACGCCTCACCTGCCGGTTAATATTGCCGGGATGAATCCCGATTTTTTTGCCTTTTCCGGCCATAAGATGCTCGGTCCGACAGGGGTTGGCGTTCTTTATGCAAAAGAAGAACACCTGAAAAACATGGAACCGGTTCAGTACGGAGGGGAAATGATCAGCGAAGTACGTTATGATAATGTCAACTGGGCCGAATTACCGTGGAAATTCGAGGCGGGCACACCTAATATTGCCGATGTCATCGCTTTTGGACCGGCGCTGGATTATTTGACTGAAATAGGCATGAATAATATTCGTAACCACGAGATGGAATTGACCCGGTACGCCTTGCGCAGATTAGGCGAATTGGGCTTTGTCAAACTGTACGGGCCGCGTGATACACGGCGTCGCGGCAGCGCCGTATCCTTTGCCGACCCCGATATTCATCCCCACGATCTGGCCCAGTTTTTGGATTCGCGGGGAATTGCGGTTCGAGCGGGGCATCACTGCGCCCAGCCCCTGACCAGATCGCTGGGTGTCAATTCCACCGTCCGAGCCAGCACGTATATTTATAACAGCAGGGAAGACGTTGACCGATTGATTACAGCTTTGGCGGAGGCCAGGAGGTATTTTTTAAAATGAGCGGAAAACTCGACGAGATGTATCGCGATATTATAATGGAGCATTATCGCTTTCCACGCGGAACCAAGAATATTCGGAATCCCGATCTGGTCAGTGAGGGGCAGAATCCGGCGTGCGGTGATGAGATCGAAATCAAGGTCAAAATGAATCATGACAAAGTGCAAAATGTACTGGTCCATTGCGCCGGTTGTGCTATTTCGGTGGCCTCAGGCTCGATGCTGGCCGAAATTGTCGAAGGCAAAAGTTTAGATGAGATAAAAAAAATCGCCGGTATCGTCCGGGCGTTGCTGAAGGGCGAGGAAATCAGCGAAGACATCGATCTTGGTGATCTGGAAGCGCTGAAAGGAGTTAGGAAATTCCCTGTCAGAATTAAATGTGCTCTGTTATCCTGGACAACTTTAGTCGATGCTATTGAAGCCAGAGAGCACGGCCAAATCACCAAAACGTCCACAACTGAATGACAGACAATAGGTAACAGCAGTAACCGGCCTGATATCAATCGGCTTTTTATCAATAAAAATCCGATTAGCTTATGGATTCCATTGTTATATACTTGACAAAACGGCTTGAAGTGTATAATAATATAGTAAACCGGATTAATACTAATTTTCGGAGAAAGTGAGTTGCCATGCGAATTGCCGTATCTATCTTAACAGCCACTTTTCTGTTTTTAGCTGTCATTGTTATGGCTGGAGACGAAACAATAAAAGAAACAGCCAAAAAAGCGGCGAAAGAGGTTACGCACGATTATGTCGGTGTAAAAAAATGCAAATTGTGCCATAATAAGGACGGGATTTATCCTTCATGGGAAAAAACCAAACATGCCTATGCCTATGATTCTCTTTCGGCCGAAGACCAGAAGAATAAAGACCTTCTTAAGTATTATACGACCGGGACTACCGCCAAGGGCGAATTACTGACCGGCGTTCAGTGCGAGGCTTGTCATGGGCCGGGTAGTGATTATATGAAAAAATCCATAATGGAGGATAAAGAGAAGGCCATCGCTAATGGTCTTATGATGCCGGACGAAAAGACCTGCAAAGGCTGCCACAATGAGAAGGCCCCGAAAGCCTTAGCAGCTCTGGCCAAAGATTTCGATTTTAAGAAAATGGTGGCGAAAGGTGTTCATCAGATGCCGGAAAAGAAGGAAGCCGAAACGAAAAAATAGCCGTATTTTGCCTTAAGCGGCTTTATAAAATATTGAAAATATAAATGGGGATGGTTATTACCATCCCCGTTTTATTTAAAAGGCCATGTTTTTCCTACGTACAATCCGGCGGTGCTCCGTCCAAATATAGATATGAAATAAGATATGTGATGTCAAAGATATTAACTTGCCCATCATGATTGACATCGGCCGATTCCAATGATACTGGAGCCGGCCCACCCAGATATAAATAGGAGATGATAAACGTGATATCAAAAATATTAACCGTGCCGTCGTTGTTCACGTCGCCGCACAACCATTCGCAGGCATCGCCGACCCCATTGCCGTCGCTGTCGGTTTGATCCGGATTATAAACGTATGGGCAGTTATCGGGGGCGCATATATTTTCAGGATGATCGGGATCACCATAACCGTCGCTGTCACTATCATAACAGGGAGGAGAATTCCAGCCGTCCAAAAACAGCAATATGTTCGTCATGACAGAATCACGCGTTGCATAGTTGCTGAATTGGCTGGCGATAGCCTCATAACCCCAATTAAAGAAAACAAGCTTGTAGGCACCTTCATAACTCAATGCGGAAGGTCCCCCGTTCATAAAATTAAAGGCCGGTATCGCCGGTGGAAGTACCTCGATCTGCTGTGACCATGAGACCTCCTGGTTGGCCATGCTGTAATATCTTATTTGCAACCCGTCACCAATCGGTGACCCATCCTCGCCTTCATGAATAAAATGGAAATAATAATCGCCCTTGCGGGCCTTAAGATAATTTTCAAGAAAAGCGGAATCTTCATTATGTAGTTCATTTGCCAGACCCTGGCCGGTCAAAAAGAGACCGCCACCATTATCCAGATAGGTTTTCATCGAATTTATATCGTCTGTTTGAATAAGATCCGACGAAGTATCCCCCGTAAACCAAACCACCATATCGTAATCTTCCAAAACCGAAGCCGGCGGTGATCCGGCGGACAATTTTTCCCAGAGATGAGCCGGTATCCGTTTTTGATACAAATCGCCGGCGTAATATTCTTCATAACCACCGCCCCGGTCGTCATCGACAATCAAAATACGCGTACGACCGATCACCTGTTCGAATCCAAAGACGGTTTGAAATGTCCCTTCATCAGATTCAATCGTGACAAAGAACGAATCGAAAGTCGGATTGATTACTTCCGGGACGATGTATTCAAACGGCGCCGATAAATTATCATAGGGCGTCCCTTCGCCATTAATGACCGGTAATGAGATCGAAGATGATATAAAAACGACGTCCGGATCGTCGGAGGTCATAGTGATATTGACGTTCTGCGCGGCAATCCCGATATTCCTGACATAAAAATAAAATTGTACCGTATCGCCCGGGTCATAAAAACCGTCACCATTGTTATCGTTGAAAAAGGACGAATCAAGGATGTAGTACGGGCGTGTCCAGATAATATTACGAATCGTCGTTACCCCATAAATGCCCCATGGTACACCGACCCCGATTTCCCGCCACTGGTACCAATGTTCCGCTGTATCCCAGGTGTCATGGATACCATATTCCGTGGTGGCATCGTCATATCCTATGCCGGTCACAAAATGATCGGTTTCGCCGTCACCATCAGTATCAACGAGAAGAACCAGCGGCCGGTTATTATTTATCTCCTCTTTATAATCTTCCCAGTTGAATGACCAGTAACCATAATTGGTAACTTCGGGCATCACATCGGGTTCGACCATGCTGATATATTCAATAATCGAAGTCGGGACATCGCTGAACCAGCTCCATCCATAAAAGTTGCCGTAGGCGCTCCGTGATGTCAGCATAAAATCGGCGACACAATTGTCCGCGTGAGTTCCGCCGGTCTCCGAACGATCGGTCAGAAGCGTCGGCCAGTAATCGATCGGGCAGGAATAATCCTGAAAATGATCCGAATAAGGATATCCGCAGGCGCCGATGCCGTCATCGTCGGCAATCATGGCGTTGACTTCCGGTGTCTGCGTCGAGGCATCTCCCGGCACAAGATTGTCCGGACCGTTGAGATCCCAATATCCGATAACCATGCCGACCGCCGTCGGGCCGCAGCCATGATGCCAGAGATAGGCAGGGACCCCCGGAATCACGACCTGCGATTTGCTGTATGCACGTAAACCGCGATCGATCCCGGGCGGTGGTGTCGGACCGGATTTGCTCTGCTGCGCCGATGCGGATAGTGTAAGCAGCAAAAATAGAAGGATAAATATAATGCCGTAATTCATATGTCCGCGCTTACATAAAATCCCTCTGTTATAATCGGATCTGTTCACCATTATTCCTCCAGATAACAAGGTTCTTCGCCGCCCAGATACAGGTACGTAATTAAATAAGTAATATCAAAAATATTGACAACCAAATCGCAGTTGGCGTCGGCCGCATTTACCGGCCACGGGGCCTCACCTTCCAGATATAGATAAGTAATAATAAATGTAATGTCAAAGATATTCAGAGTCTTATCGCGATTGGCATCTCCATTGATATAATGCCAATCTTCCTCGACTTCGTAATCATATTCGTCGCTCTCGCCGGGTGGAGGCAGATCTCTGTCAACGACCGTTATCGATTCTTCAGAGCCGTCTATTCGTATCCCGACCCCGTACGTCGTTCGGACCGCAGCCCCGGTTTCACTTATGACAGTTATTGTGTAAGACCCCAGTTTCGGATAATTTATATAAATAGAGTCATTGGCCGCTTCAGTATACGTTGCCGGGAATAATGTCTGATGAAGAACATCATCGGCATCCAGACCGATATAATATCCTTCCGGATCGGTAACCGTGAGGTTGATAGCATTCGCCCTGGCCATCGTATAACCGACGATGATAAGTCTCGACGGAATCAAAGTAAAGTTTTCGCAAAACTCCGATGTATTTCCGAAAGTATCGGTGGCGGTAGCGGTAACCCGGCTGAGATAACCGACGGAAGAAGGAATAATATATGCAAATCCACCGGCAATATTACATGTGGTATAACCTATATAGGAATAGGCCTCGCCATGACCCGACGGGTCTTCCGGTTGAGATGAATCTCCCGCCGGATGAGCTACAAAAAATTCGACCCGGCCATTTGCTGCTGCATTTCCCCCAACCGTAAAAGAATTATCCTGATTCATATAAGCTGTGTCGATTACGGGGAAATTGAGTAAATTATTCGGGCCGCTGTCACCATCGCCGGGATCGTTGGCTGTAACGCCATCATCATTTAAATCGATGCCGAGATCGCTATTTAAAAATATCTTGTTTCTTGTTATCGTATTATACGAGCCGCCAGAAACCAAAACCACGCCTTCTCCATTATAGGATATTATATTGGAATCTATCAGATTGTAGTCTGAATTACTAAGATTGATGCCGTCGAAGGTGTTGCCGTGCCCAAAAGCGCCTATTTGATTTCCAATTATTCTGATTGAATCAGCGACCAGAGCTATACCGACATAATTGTCTATTATCGTATTGGATTCATTCGGATTATATCCGCCAATTTGATTGTTGTTGGCGGAATTGGTAATTGCAATACCGGCAACAGAATTCTCGGCAATAGTATTATTGAATATATTATTATATCTTGCTCCCGCACCATTAATAATAATCCCGATAAAATATTCTTTGATTTCAAGACCCTCAATCGTATTGTTTGGGCTATCAATCTCCATTCCAGTATTTAAGGTACCTCCGCCATCAATTACAACCGATTTGGCTTTTCCCGGTGCCGTAGAACCATTAATGCTCGTCCCGACAGGATCTGTCAATACCGGCATTCCAGAGGGCTGCGAAATTACACCGGAAACAGCAAATTCGATTCTATTCGGTAACGGATCATTATTGGCCGAGTCAATAGCCCAGGCGAGCGAACCGGTTCCGGAGCTATTTAGATTGGTCACGGTTATTACAACATTAGTGGAACAACCGACGCCAAAGGCCCCAATTAACTCACCACTGCCATTATTTTCAGGTGCACAGGGCGAGTAATTATAAATGTGATAATCGGCCGAGTCCGGTTCACAGAATTCGGGATCAGCCGAGATATTATAGTCGGCCGGATCCGGGTAAATAACGGAATTATAATCTTCGGGAATATTGTTCCATATATCATTGATATAAATCCATGAAATAGGGCTTTCGCAGTACAATCCCGCTCCCTCCAGAGTAAGGTCGACGCTATCCGCCGGAATATTTTCATTACGGCAGATATTGCCTACGACTATATTATTTTCAAAAAAAATGCTGCCGCCGGACTGACAGTATACTCCACCGCCCTTGCCTTCCGCCGATTGTTTGAAACCGGCATTGGCTTCACACCAGTTTTCCACGAGAGTATTATTCTCAAAATACAGTGAAGATGCCGCTCCGCTGTTGTCTAAATATACTCCGCCGCCATAACACTCGACAGGATGCGTATACGAATACTGCCCCTCAGCATGATTATTTCTAAATAGATTCCCTGAAATAAGACCACCGCCGGCGCAATAAAGCCCGCCACCATAACAACTCTGGCTGCCCATGGCGAAATTATTGGATATATCGTTATCGAGTATATGGCATTCTGCAGCCTCGCAATAAATTCCGCCGCCGGAAATACCGTCATCGCAGGATCTGCCATTGGCACTTATAACGTTGTTTTGTATGGTTACCTTTTGTACTTGTGCATCAGCGTAAATCCCGATTCCGTAAAAATGAGAGCACTCGGATGGATTTCCGTTATCGGTTATTATATTTCCTTCGATTATCGCCGAATCACATGAAAGCAGGATGCCATTTATATCGCCATCGGTGATAGTCATCGATTTGATTTCAATATATGTTCCATTGGCGTAGAATGTTGCCATACCCATTGGAGATCCAGCCGCGACGATATCTTCCGGATTGCCGTTGCCCATAATTATAATATTATCCGTCCCCGGATGCCCGCTCCAGCTTGAAGCCAATATCCAGGCCCCGAAGTAGCTGCCCGGCATCACCATCACCGTGTCGCCCGCCTGGGCACTATCGACACCTTCCTGGATCGTTAAAAATGGATGCGATAATGTCCCGTCCCAGGGTCCCGACACATTATCGTCATCGACATACCATATCGAGCCGCGTTGCGTCATGTCTGAATAAATACTTTTTTGTTCTGCGGAAGCCGGTTTATAACTCCTGGCAGCAGATATAATCGTCGGATAAAGCGTTATAAGACCGGCCAAAAGTAAAAGGCGGATAATATTTTTGATATTATTATCTGTTTGCATGAAAGCCTCCTGTGGTTTGTCATTCGATTTTCTAAAATTAATTCTCCAGATAACAAGGTTCTTCCCCGCCCAGATACAGGTACGTAATCAAATGAGTAACATCAAAAATGTTGACAACCAAATCACAGTTGGCGTCGGCGGCATTCTCCGGCCAGGGGGCCTCACCTTCCAGGTACAAATACGATATGATAAATGTTATGTCAAAAATGTTCAGAGTCGAATCACGGTTGGCATCACCGTTGATATAATGCCAATTCTCTTCGACCTCGTAATCGTAGTCATCACTCTCTCCGGGCGGCGGCAAATCCCTATCGACAACTGCCACATTTTCTTCAGAGCCGTCGATTCGTATTCCGACCCCGTACGTCGTTCGTGCGGCGGCGCCCGTTTCGGTGATGACACTTATAGTATATACTCCCGGTTTGGGATAATCTATATAGATAGAATCATTGGCCGCCTCGGTATACGTTGCCGGGAATAGATTTTGAAACAATACATCATCGGCATCACGACCGATATAATATCCTTCCGGATCCGTTACCGTGAGGCTGATAGCATTCGCCTTGGCGGTCGTATAACCGACAATAATAAGGGGTCCGGGAATAAGCGTGAAATTTTCAGAAAACTCCGAAGTATTACCGCTGCTATCGGTGGCCGTCATGCTGATTACCGAAAAGGGGTTGACCGTATTCGGAATAACGTACTCGTAATCACCGGCAACATAGTTTTGCGAGCCAATAAAGCTGTAGGCTTCGCCGTGTCCTGACGGATCCGGCGGCTGCATGCTATCTTCACCCGGATGGGCGACAAAAAATTCTATTGTTGTCAGATCATTGATTACCGGCCCGAATACGGAGAATGAGCTGTCGGGATTCATCTTTATCGAGTCGACGACGGGATAATTCAACAAATTGTTGGGACCCATATCAACATCACCGGAATCATTCTCGGTAACGCCGGTCGGATCGCCGGAGAGATGAAGATCAATTCCAATTTCGCCATTTTGGTATATTTGATTTCGAGTAATGGTGTTATAACGACTGCTAATGGTGTCGCCTTGTATTCGAATGCCAT
>Ga0315537_1001399_pt1 | contig 18933 bp, 16 predicted proteins | sample SalMarSW160270MG_FD_203091 | JGI IMG/M metagenome (GOLD analysis project Ga0315537, IMG submission 203091) | Salt marsh sediment microbial communities from the Plum Island Ecosystem LTER, Massachusetts, United States - Salt Marsh Sediment SW1602-70 ...
ATCCTGTATCCAGAACAGCCCCCCTTCCATCAGAACCATATATGGGTCGCTGTCCAGCGTCAAGAAGGGTGCCAGGTGGTGCACTCGCTCACGTATGTTTCGATAGTATAGGACCCTGCTCTCGGCCTCCAATTCCCCACTTATGAGGATATTGAGGTCGGCAAGTTGCCAGGAGTAGAACACGCGGCGGACGAGACTTCCTATGCCAACGCCTCCCGTTCCCTGATAGTAGGTGTAGACGTTCTCATCGCCCATGGGATAGTCGAATTCCTGGGTATCCGTTCTCACAATCACATAGTCATCCGTCTTCTCGCCGAAGTATATCTCAGGCCGTTCTATGGCGAAGTCACCGACGGGAGGGATATCCTTCACCAGCAGCACGGGCAGCCCTCCCTCAGCGCTGACCTCATTTACCGGGCTCAGGGCAACACCGTAGCCGTGTGTGAACTGTAGCTTGCGGTTGACCCAGGTCTGGGCTTCGCCCGCCAGTTTCTCCGCCGATAGCTCTCGGGCTGACAGCATAACCTGGCGGTATTCACCATCGATAACATAGCGATCCACGTCAATATCATTGAAGTCATAGTAGAGCCGGATCGACTGTATCTGATTATAGGTATCCTTCAGAGGGCGGTGGTCCCATAGCCTGATGTTCTTGATAGTCAGGTCGTTCTCGTCGATATCCTGGCGGCTTGGCATTGGTTCTGCAGGGAAGGACTGTTCGTCAACCCGGCCCAAGGCAAAGGCCTCTCTGGTCGCCTGGATGTTGTATTCGATGTACGGAGTCTCCAACCCGAGCTCGTTGGGCTGAACCTGGAGTCGTTGCACCAAGCCGGGAAAGACCTGGCCGACCAAAATCCCAACCGCTGCCCATGCCACCAGGCTGTACGTCAGCCAGCGGTACTTGTGCCTAAGAAGAGAAGCGAGAATTACGCCGGCAACGATCAGTACTGTTGCCACAAGTACCCACTGCGCTGGAAGCTGGGCATGAATATCAGTGTAGCCAGCTCCAAAGACCGCTCCGCGTTCGGAGAAGACTAGCTCCCAGATGCCGAGCCAGTAGCCCCAGGCGAAAAGGCCTAGAGTAGCGACTATCAGCAGACTGACGTGTACCAAGATTGGCTTGGAGTGACCGAATCCGGTGCGCTGATCGGATGAACTGAGGAGGTACACACCGGCAACGCCAATAAGAGTGATAATCAGGACGCCCGACAGCCACCCTTTGAGCAGGTTAAGGAAAGGTAACGAGAACACATAGAAGGCGATGTCCCTATTGAAAACCGGGTCTGCTATGCCAAAGGGCTGCTGGTTGATAAACCTGAGAATAAGTTCCCAACTGCTCTGGGCTGCCAGCCCGAACATCAGGCTCAGGGCGGCTGTTCCCAAGATGATGCTCCACTTAGAAAGTGTCTGTAGCCGGCTCACCACCGGCCAAGGCCAGGAGCGCTTCTCCTTTCTCGGCGCCAGACGCGTGGCCAACGCCAGATTCCCCAGGAACAAGATGCAGAATACGGCCGCCGCAGAGAAGAAGGTGAGGACTCTAGCTTTGAGGACGGTAAGATATACGCTGCCATAGCCCAGGCTGTTGAACCAGAGCCATTCGGTGTATATCCCCTTGGCTATGCTCAAGAGGACAAACAGGACCAGGATCACTGCCGGTATCAAGAACCTCTTGGATATCCCTCGGCGAACTTGAGCAGTGGATGCGCCGTGTTCCCTGCCTGCGCTTTCGGGAAACCAGCGTTGCCATTTCTTGTCCAATGAATTCAATGTGCCTCCCTCGACTCTCTTAAAGGCTAGCAAGTAGCGCTACGATGCTATCTCACCTCTGCCCTGTTCGGGTTGTCGAAAGTGCCCAGAGCGAGCGTGACTGACACGATAACACAGTACGCCCATATTGGGCAATGTCGCGGTCGAGGGAAGGCAGCCTCAGCAAGCACTGATAATCCAAGCGGTCGTGTGGGGAGCATCTCAGCTTGAGTAGGGGAAGCCACCGGACCCACTATCTACACTAGTCTGTTGGCAGCTTCTTTAAGACAAGCACGGAGTTCATGCCGCCGAAGCCGAAGGAGTTGGAAAGGGCACACTCCAAATCTGCTTTCCTGGCCATGTTGGGGACGTAGTCCAGGTCGCATTCAGGGTCAGGGGTTTCGTAATTGATGGTGGGCGGAACAATGCTGTCTCGCATGGCAAGGAGGGTGAATATGGCTTCCACCGTGCCAGCGGCGCTCCAGAGATGGCCTATCATCGACTTGTTGGAGCTTATCAACACCCTGTTACTGTGTTTGCCCAAAGTTAGCTTTATGGCCTTGGTTTCAGATAAGTCGTTGAGCTGAGTAGCAGTACCATGGGCGTTTATGTAGTCGACTTGACTGGGTGAAATGGCGGCGTCAGCCAAGGCCAATTGTATGCATCGAGCCTGGCTCCTGTAATCAGGCTTGGTTGCATGGTAGGCATCGATATTGGAGCCAAAGCCGACCAACTCGCCGTAGATATTGGCCCTTCTTCTTTTAGCCATCTCAAGTTCTTCTAAGACCACCACCCCTGCCCCTTCTCCGGTGACAAAGCCGTCCCGATTCTTGTCAAAGGGACGGCTTGCCTTTTCGGGTTCGTCGTTTCGCCTAGATGAGGCTCCCAGCGTGGAAAGGCTCCAGATAAAGATGGGCACAATACTGGCTTCTGCTGCTCCCGCTATCATCGCATCGGCGTCGCCGTGCTGGATGAACCTGCAGGCATCACCTATGGCATGGCCGCCTGTGGCACAAGCAGTGCTTATGCTTCTGCTAGGCCCTTTGGCGCCTAGAGCAATACTGATCTCGTTTGCCCCTGCACTTGGTATGAACATTGAGGCGAGGAAGCGTGAAACGGCCTCCATTTTCCCTTCCATGAGGGTGGTGATGTTGCTGCACAACGTGCTTATTCCTCCGACGCATGAGCCTATTATCACGCCTACGCGGTGCTCGTTCTTTCCATCGATAGTCAGGCCAGAATCGTCAACTGCCATTCGCATAGCAGCAATGGCATACTGGGCGAACAGGTCGGTTCTTCTTATCCTTTTCTTGTCCAGGAAATCCGGGGGATTGAAGTCGTGTACTTCCGCGGCTATTTGCGTGCCGAAACCCGAGGCATCGAAGCGAGTAATCCTGCCGACTCCTGACTTTCCCTGGCACAGGGCCTGCCAGGATTTCTCAGCACCCGTGCCTAGTGGCGTAACCGCTCCAACTCCAGTTATGACTACCCGTCGTCTTTCCATGTTGTTCGCAGTGGCTTTGAGGAGGTTTGTTCCAGGACGCTGGAGCACGTATAGTACACCAGTCTGGGGTCTTCTTCAACCGCGGTGCTGCTATGTCTTGTGAGCGGCAGGACGAATGTGCGACGGGTGCAGATTAAGGTTAGACGGAGGATCCCGAACATCAGACAGGACATGAGCTGCCGTACGGCGTGGGGGTCTTTGGGCATCGAGGTGGTAGTGGCTCTGTGGCTTCTGGCGGCTGACGTCGGGCCTCTGTGGGTTATTCTGCTGGACCTGACTCGTGTTGCGTGAGTACTGATCGGTTGAAGTAGTGAAGGAGTGCTGATGTTTGATATAGAATATGGAAACTTGCTCCAAGACATAGCCGGGTTCCGGTGGTGAGTCAGTGCTAGTAGAGCTCTCAGTTGAGAACTTCGGGATAGTCAGTCGCTTGAGATGGCGGTTGACTTCAGGCCTCAATATCCTCACTGGTGAAACGGGAGCCGGGAAATCGCTGATAGTTGATGCCATCGAAGCTCTCCTGGGTGGGAGAGTGGGAGAGGAGGTTGTTCGTGACGGAGCGGGTAACCTCAGGATCGAAGGGATGTTTCAGGTCGATGAAGCCTCCTTGCTGAAAGGACTTCTGTCGCAGTATGAGATGGATGGTGAGGGTGTTATTGTCCTAACTCGTGAGATTGACAAGAGAGGCCTGGGGTTTGGTCGAGTGAACGGGCGTGCCGTCCCCTTACGTGTCCTTCGGCAAGTGGGGAGAGCGCTGGTGGATATTCACGGTCAAAGTGATCATCTTTCCCTCAATGATCCTGAGCAGCAGTTGGCCCTTCTCGACCGATATGCCAATGCCAGGAGTCTTCGCTCTGAAGTAGAAGCCAGGGTGGAAAGGCTTCATAAGTTGGGGAAGGAGCTCAAGGCTCTGACAGAAGGCGATCGTGAGACAGAGCGTCGCATTGATCTGCTGAGGTTTCAGGTTGATGAAATACAGAAAGCCGAAATCCATGCCGGTGAAGACGACGAGCTTCAAGGAGAAAGCACCATATTGCGCAATGTGGAAAAGCTCAAGTCTCTTTCCCAGTCAGCCTACGAGGCGGTCTACAAGGGCGACGGTTCCATTCCTTCCGCTATTGACAGGCTCGGCGAGGCGGTGCAGTTGCTCAAAGATCTGGTGCGGTCAGATGTTGGTTCGAGCGATCTGTTGAAGGAAGCCGAGAGTGCCTTCTATTCAGTAGAGGACGTATCCAGAGCACTGAGGACATACCACGATCGGCTGGAACATGACCCTGCACGTCTCGAACAGGTAGAGCAACGTCTTGACCTTATCCGCGGCTTGAAGCGCAAGTATGGAGGGACGATGCCCGAGATAATTCAATATGCTGACGAAGCGGAGAAAGAGCTGAGCCAGGTCAGCCTTCGAGCCGAAGCGAGGGCCCAACTGCGAGAGGAGTGCGGAGCACTGAAGAAGGAGATCGGAACGTTGAGCTACCAGCTTTCCAAGATTCGACACGATGCTGCTGAAGAGTTGGCCGAAGAGATAGAGGGAGAGCTTACACACTTGAACATGGCTGAGGTCGGTTTCCGAGTCTTGTTCTCTCAATTTGAAGCGGGGAACGAACTCGTTCTTCCGGATGGACGTAGTTGCACCTTTGCCAAGAGCGGGATCGACAAGGTGGAGTTCCAAGTCGCCACTAACCCCGGTGAGTCTTTCAAACCTCTGGCTAAGATTGCCTCCACAGGAGAGACCTCTCGCCTTATGCTAGCGATAAAGAGTGCCCTTTCCAAGGTGGACGCCACGCCCACACTGGTCTTTGACGAGATTGACATAGGGATTGGTGGTCGGAGTGGAGAGGTGGTGGGGAGGAAACTCTCGAACCTGAGCAGGGAGCACCAGGTTATCTGTATTACCCACCTACCCCAAGTGGCGGCATTTGCTGATTCTCATTACTATGTTCACAAGCGACTTGCTGATAATCGCGCGAGCGCTTCGGTCAGCTCGCTTTCCGGGAAGGAGAGGCTTGAGGAGATATCCGCAATGCTGGGGAGCTTGAGCGAACCAGCATTGGAGAGTGCTCAAGAACTCTTGGAGAAGGCGGAGGCTTGGAAGAGGAGTCAACTCCAGAGCGAAGATTTCTAGGAGGCGGTTCGGCCGCTGGGTACTCATTGGCAAAGGCTGCCATTTTTCCCTATAATGCTTGCCAGCGGTTGGTACTGCAAATACCTTCGGAATCCATCCATCAGTTTAGCGCAAAGCAATGAAAGTGGTGGCAATTGTTGGCATGGCAGGGGCGGGGAAATCAGAAGTCGCCAGAATATTTGAGAAAAGCGGCTTCAAGAGAGTGCGGTTTGGAGACATCACCGAGGAGCAAATCAGGAACAGGGGGCTTGAACTGAATGAGGAGAATGAACGGCTCGTCAGGGAGCAATTGAGAAGGGAACACGGTATGGCGGCGTACGCCATGCTGAACTTGCCTAGGGTCGAGTCCTCATTGAAATCGTCGGATGTTGTGGTTGATGGGCTTTACTCTTGGGAGGAGTATACGTTGTTGAAGCGGCGCTATGGTGACGGGTTCAGTACAGTTGCTATCTGGGCGTCGCATGTCACCAGGTATAGGAGGCTTCGGGATAGAGCGGAGCGGCCTCTGACGGCTGACAAAGCAGCTGGTCGAGATAAGGCGGAGATAGAGAATAGCAACAAAGGTGGGCCGATCGCCATGGCTGACTTCACTATAGTCAACGAGGCCTCGCTCGAAGAGTTGGAAATAGAGACCGAACGGGTTTTATCAGCTTTGAAATGAAAGGAACAGGCAGACCGGGCCTGGACGAGTACTTCCTCAAGATAGCTTCTGTGGTAGCAGAGCGTTCAACCTGTCTGCGGCATCACGTAGGAGCGGTGGCGGTGAGGGACAAACACATATTGGCCACCGGCTACAACGGGGCTGCCTCTGGGGTCAAAGATTGCCTTGAGCTTGGCTGTCTGAGGGATGAGATGAACATAGAGTCGGGAACGAGGCATGAGATTTGTCGAGCGATTCACGCGGAGCAAAACGTGATCATACAGGCGGCGCTCCATGGCGTCAGCCTTGAAGGGGCTACAGTCTACGTTACCCACTCACCATGTGTGCTCTGCGCCAAGATGCTGGTGAATGCCAGAATCAAGCGGTTTGTGACTTATGGCAGCTATGCCGATGAGTCCTTCAAAGACCTGTTTCAGCAAGTCGGCATAGAGTTTGAGTTACATAAGAAGCCACCTTCGAAGATAAGTGATCTGCCCTAGGATAGGGTCCGCTATCTCTCCGTTCGGGTAGGCTGCTCACAAGATCTGCGAGAGCGAGACATATCGTCTCAGTGAGTAGGTTCCATCGCAATATGTATTGACAGGAAAACGGGCATGGTGTAAGATATGCAGTTATGCGCATATATGCATTACCGTCTGGGTTTCAGCAATGCGTCAGCTAATCAAAGCTTGCAAGGCTCTCTCAGATGAGACAAGGCTGAGGATTCTCCATGTCCTCATGGAGCAAAGCTGCTGTGTGTGTGAAGTAGTGCGAACCCTAGAGATCTCGCAGACGCGCGCCTCCAGGAATCTGACCACTCTTTATGATGCGGGGTTCCTGAAGCAAAGCAGGGAGGGGGCATGGTGTCTATATTCGATAGACGAGGGACGGGCAGCGGGATATTCAAGGGATTTGATCAGGATAGTTGGGGAAGCCTTGGAGGCGGATGAGACTGTTTTGCGAGACAGGCAACGTTTGAGAAATGCAGCAGAGTCGCCGCGACGTGGCCAACCTCCAGAACTGCGCTAAACCTTATCTCTTTGGAGACGTTTGACATAAATGGACACATTCTGGGAGTCAACCAAGAAAAGGGAAGGAATGGTCAGAAGAAAACGTTTGGGGGTTGTTGTCGGTCTCTTGATGCTCGGGCTGATAGTCACGGTGACACCAATTGGCGCTGAACACCAGGAATCCGTTTCCATATGTGAAGTCGATGATGCTGGTGCTCTGCCAGGCTCGCCATTCTATTTCGTGAAGGACTGGGAAAGAACCATGCGGCTGTGGTTGGCTTCTAATAAGTGGGAGAAAGCGGAGTTGTCCTTGGCGTATGCTGGTCAGGATGCCCTGGCGATTCACGCATTGTGCGATAGAGAGGAATACATACTTGGTGGAAAACAATGCGGAGAATTCTGGCGGCAATTTCAGAGAACTCTTGCCTGGACGGAGGCGGCCAAACACGAAGGCAGAGACATCGCAGAATTGCTTGTTAAGGTAAAGCATGACCATCTGTGCCAGCAGCGAGTTCTAGCGGCCACGCTGGAGAATGTGCCTGAATGGGCTAGAGAAGGAGTACTGATTGCCATTGAGAACTCGAGCTCTGCTCTGGAGAGCTTCATCGAAGCAGTTCAGGGAGAGCAAGAGATGGAGCGGTTCCGAGAAGAACTCAACATGCAGTTCGGCAACGTCAATGAGGAAACACAAGTGTGGATCCAGGAGAGGCTGGGAACGGCGACTAAAGAGACAACTGAGCATGTTGCTGGAACCACATCTATCCCAGCACCCAAGGTCCTGACATCAGTCAACCAGCAGCCTCATATTAGTACCTTGACAGCCGATGTGGATTGGCTAGCCCCTGAAGCTAGTTGCCGCATTGAGTGCAGGGCGGAAGATGCCGATGGTGATGGCCTGACCTACGAGTGGTCAGCGAAGAAAGGCGATATTCGCGGCACAGGTGCCTTTATCACTTGGACTGCTCCTAAGAAGGAGGGCAGCTACGATGTCGCTGTTGCAGTCAGCGATGGCCAGGGTAGTGAGGTCGTAGAGTCACTGACTATCGATGTGATACTCCCTGACCCGCCGGCTATCGACGACCTGATTCTTACTCCCAGACACCCCAGGTACTTCATTGAGCAGAGCTCAGGGGAATGCGTGATTCTGGAGGAGCGAAGCTGCGAGATTGAATGCGTCGCTGAGGATGACGAAGGCCTAAGCTACGATTGGGAGGCTGAAGCCGGTGACATCTCTGGTACAGGGCCCGTAGTTGTCTGGACGGCACCTTCCAGCAAAGGCAGAGTCACTGTCACGGTGACGGTGTGTGATGGCTGGGGCCAGTCGGATACCGAGAGCGTGGTCTTCAGGGTGAGTACCTGCGCTCAATGCTTTGTCTGACCAACGGTGGGCAACACCAGCTTTCTGTGTTTGTAGCGTCGGATTTGCCACCTGGAGATGGTAGGATGGATGGGTTTGGCATTCGTGTCTTCGACGGGTATGCGGCATACGTTGGAATGTGACGCAACCATCGGCAGGGATTTGTGTTGACTGGAGCGGGTGAAGGGATTCGAACCCTCGACGTCTTGCTTGGGAAGCAAGCACTCTACCGCTGAGTTACACCCGCCGTCTGTCCATATTATCAAATTGGAAACTCGCTGATGTTAAGAGATAGCAGTGCCGTCAGGTGGCGTTAGGGTCAGCAGCTTCCTGGCGATCTGCGGATATCTGGCGATGAAGAGCAACTCGTCCTTGACCAGAGGCTGTTGCGCTTCGACGTTGGCATACCTCACCAACTCCAAGATAGGTCTTGCATCCTCAGTATCCTTGAACGACATTGCCATCCGTCCCATCAGGTGCCTGAAGCCGGATACTCCGCTATACTCGCCCGAGCATATCTCCCTGCCGGTCTCTACAAGTTCCGGTTCGCCCCTACCTAGCTCGGCGAAGTCGTACAACTCGTAGTTCTCAGGATCCTTCAACACACCGTCGGCGTGGATACCGGAGGCGTGGGCGAACGCATTGGCTCCCACGCCCGGCTGATTGATGGGAATGGGAACTCCAAAGGCGTAACTGGCAAACTTGGCCAGCATCCATGCTTTTGTCAGGTCGACTGGCTTTCCCAACTGATATTTCTCTGCAAAACCTTTGGATTTTGTGACAGCCAGCACTGTGGCTACCAGGTCCGCATTGCCAGCTCTTTCGCCAATGCCGTTGATTGTGGTGTTGATGTAGGCGTCCTGTCCGCCGTCTATCGCTGCCTTGGCCCCAGCGATGGAGTTGGCAACGGCCATGCCCAAGTCGCCATGGCAGTGGATCTCTATGGGCATCTTCGTATTCTCTGCGAGGGTCTTGACCGACTCGTAGATGGAGAAGGGACTGTCATAGCCAAGGGTATCGCAGTACCGGATCCTGTGGGCTCCGTGCTCCTTGGCTGCCAGGGCAAACTCGACTAGGTAGGCCATGTCCGTTCGGGAGGCGTCCTCAGCGTTTACTCCTATGCTCTTGGCCCCGTGCTCCCAGGCAGTATCCACAGCCTCAGTCATCATTCGCAAGATATCAGCTCTGCCTCTTCTCCCCTGGAACTTGCCATTGATCATTTGGTCTGAAGTAGAGATAGACAGATTCAGGTGTCTGATACTCGGGACAAGGGCAAACGCCCTTTCAATATCAGCGGCACTGGCCCTTACCCATCCTTCCAGGCGAATTGGTCTTAGAACCCCTATGTCGGCCAACTCCAGGTTGGCTTGAAGGTACAGAGATTCGTGTGCTGTGGTGGGGAAGCCGAATTCGGATTGGAATATGCCCATCCTGTTGAGGTAGATGTTGATCATGGTCTTTTCCAGCTTGGACAGGCCCAGCCGTGCGGTTTGAACCCCGTCACGGTTGGTAACATCTATGAAGTAGATCTTGGCCATGCTGACTCACCCAAGAAGGAATCTCGGATGCTAAATGTACATGATCCCTGGAAAGTAGTCAAACGCACCCGCGTATAGGGTCTTGCCTGTACTTAGCTTTGAGCAAGGCTGTGTAGTATAATGGGCAAGATTGCAAATGGCACGAATAAAAGCAGGCATAGTGAATGTCACCGGGTACATCGGTATCGAGTTGGCTCGCATACTTCACCAGCACCCCCTGGTGGAGCTTATTTCAGTCACCGGGCGAAGCGCGGCGGGTAAGAATCTGGGCGATGTTTTCCCCCATTTCGGTAGCGGCGACTATGCGATCACGACCGAATTGGATAGCGACATCGATGTTGCTTTCTCTGCCATGCCGCACAAGGGCAGTGTAGATGTGGTGCCGCGGTTGTTGGAAAGGGGCGTCAAGACGATCGACGTGAGTGCTGATTTCAGATTGAAAGATGCTGGTGAATATCCCAAGTGGTATGGATTTGCGCATCCGGTGCCTGAACTGCTGGGAGAGGCAGTCTATGGCCTGCCTGAACTGCACCGGAGCGAGATCGTCGCGGCGTCTCTGGTGGCAAATCCGGGGTGCTACAGCACTGGTGCTATCCTAGCATTGGCACCTGCAGTCAGGGAGGGGATCATTTGCGGTGACATAATAGTTGATAGCAAGTCAGGCATTTCCGGTGCTGGTAGAACCCTGAGCTTGGCCTCCCATTACTCCGAATGCAATGAGAGCACGGCAGCTTATGCGCTTGAAGGACACCGGCACCTACCGGAGATCAATCAGGAGTTGGAAATGCTAGCCTCAGGGTTCACTCTGATGGTGACTTTTGTCCCACACCTGGTGCCGATGACACGGGGCATATTGAGTTCCTGCTATGCCAGACTGAAAGATGGGAAGCTGGCTAGAGGCAGCAAGGCCAAAGAAGAGCTACGGCAGCTCTTCAGCGATTTCTATGAGGGTGCTCCCTTTGTGCGGGTAGTCGATGAGCCTCCTCAGACCAAACGCGCCTGGGGTAGCAATTTCTGCTTCATCTACCCGACTATTGACTTGAGGACCGAGAGGCTTGTGATCATTAGCTGCATTGATAATCTGGTAAAGGGTGGAGCGGGGCAGGCTGTCCAGAACATGAACTTGATGCTTGGCTTGCCCGAGACGAGCGGCCTTGAAGCTTTGGCCGTCTACCCTTAGAGTTGTGTTTGCTTGCCCTCATCGTCTAGAGGCCTAGGACGCCAGCCTTTCAAGCTGGAGATCAGGGGTTCGAATCCCCTTGGGGGCATTCAGTCCTTCCATGCACCTTCGCCAACAAGGGGCACGAAATAGCAGGCACCCAGGTTTTCCACTTTGTTTCCCTCTTTGTTCCTGGTGATTCTCATCAGGTCCTGTTGCCAGCGCGAGCCTACGGGAATGACCATCCGGCCACCCCATGCCAACTGTCCCAGGAGGATCTCAGGGATCGAAGGAGCGCCAGCGGAGACTATGATGGCATCGTAGGGAGCATCTGATATCCACCCCAGAGCCTTGCTGGCGCGGTGGACCTGAATGTTGGAATACCCACGCTTCGCCAGAGCCCGTCTAGCTGATTCTTCCAGTTCAGGTATGGTCTCCACGGTGACTACCTGCCGGGCGATCTCTGCCAGGACAGCAGCTTCGTAGCCGCTTCCAGTGCCCAGTTCCAGCACTTTCTCATCCCCTCTAAGTTCTAAAGCCTGTATCATGAGGGCCACAATGAAGGGTTGGGAAATAGTCTGTCCGAAGCCAATACTTAGAGGCCTGTCATCATAGGCAGCATCAGCGTGTTCTTGAGGGACAAAGCAATCACGAGGGACGCGACTCATCGCCTCAACCACACGCTTATCAGCGATTTCCCAGCTCAGATGCTTGATCAGTCTGGTTCGAGCTCGCTCTAGGTCCGCCACCGTTCATCAACAACAGGGATTAGCCGAGGATGAATGACAGGATTACGATAATCAGGAATATTGATCCAGCAAGGATGCCGATCTGTTTCACTTCCGCCATTACGTAGCGGTAGCGCTCAGCGGCCTCCCCAGAGCCTGGACGGGCTTTCGTGGAGACTGGAGCCACCTCGGTTTGCAGTTCGGACACAGTGGCTGTTCGCCCAGGTTGCTGAGGAGTTCCTCGCTGTGCTCCTTCGGCTAGCCTAACGCGATGTTTTGCCTTGGCACGACGTGATTTCTTCGGCATAGTTCTTACCTTGCTGGAGATGGAGGTCTCTTATAGATTCTGGTACTCGAAACATAGGCATGCCCCAAGGCCTGCTGGAGAGACCGAAGGTCGCCGCCGCTTTGGATCCTGCGTGCGGCGAAGCTATGACGCAGGGTTTGCGGCGTGACTTGAGTGCCCAGACCGGCCTTGTTGGCGTAGTTCTTGATGATCTGCCAGAATCCCTGTCGAGTGAGCCGGCCGCCGCGCCGATTCAGAAACAGGGCCTCTTCCTTTTCATCGTATAACAAGTCGAGTCTGTCGTTTTGAAGGAAACTCCTCAGCAACTGGCTTGTGCGGTGGTCAAGTGGGATCCTCCTCTTGGAGTTGCCGTGGACCGAATGTACGCAAGATTGGCTAAAGTCGATGTCTTCTACATTGAGAGACACTAACTCGGTGGCACGCAAGCCGGTGGCGTATAGCAATTCCAGCATAACGGTGTCCCTTTTGGCCTCCAGTGTAGATGATTTCGCGGGCTCTGCTAGCAGGCGGCGGAATTCGTCGGGAGAGAGGAACTTGGGCGGCCGCTTGCTAACCCGGGGGGAAACCACATTTCGCAATGGGTTCTCCTTCAGCTTGCCTTGGTTCACTAGGAAGTTGAAAAATGACTTAGCCGAAGCTACCTTGCGAGCCGTTGTGGCGGCGGAATAGCCTTTTCCCCTGAGGTTGATAAGATAGCTCTTCGGAAGGGTGTCATTCGACTGGACTATACCTTTGACTCGCTCTGCCGCAACATACGCTGCTAGCTGCTCCAAATCATTGCGATAGGCAGCTACCGTATTCTGCGAAGAACCTTTGGCTGTGGCTAGATAGTGAAGGAAAGCGTCGATATCCCGTTCCACTAGCTAACCATTTTACCACAACGAAAAGCATTTTGCCCGCGCAAAAGGCAGTTGTTACAATGCATTTGGCATGAGGTTATCGCGACTGGAAGAGCAATTGGGAGATCTGCCGGCAAGGCCCGGGGTCTATCTATTCAGGGATAGACAGGAAAAGGTCATTTACGTGGGTAAAGCTGTCAATTTAGCCAGCCGAGTAAGAAGCTACTTCGGTGCTCCCGGCAGTGTGTCATCACGAGTACGGCAGCTTATGTCCAAGATAGACGCTCTTGAGTTTGTGATTGCCAGCTCTGAGCAAGAAGCCCTCATCCTTGAGTGCGATATGATCAAGAAATACCGTCCCCGTTACAATGTACGCCTGAAGGACGACAAGTCTTTCCCCTATCTGAAGGTGAGCACGAACGAGCCTTGGCCAGGCATCTATATCACTCGGCACAAGCAAGCGGATGGGGCTAGGTATTTTGGCCCTTCTGCCAGCGCCGGCTCAGTGAGAAAAACCCTGAGCCTAATAAAGAGAATCTTCCCCGTCCGCTCTTGCACTAGGAAGATAAACGGTACAGATGAACGGCCTTGTCTGGATTACTATATTCACCGCTGCCTTGGGCCGTGCATCGGCGCTGTGAGCAATGAGAGATATCGGGAAGTGATACATCAGATTATTCTGTTCTTGGAGGGCAAGCCTGAGCTTGTGCTTCGTGGACTTAACAAAGATATGAAGGTGGCTGTCCGGAGACTTGAGTTCGAGAAGGCTGCTTTGCTTCGTGACCAGATTCGCGCTATCGAGAACGTCATAGAAGGGCAGAAGATTGCAGTAGCGCTAAGGGGTGAGCAAGATGTCATTGCCCTGGCGCAGAATGGAGAGCAGGCCTATGTGGAAGTCTTTTTCGTTCGCAATAGCAAGCTGATTGGCCGCGACCATTTCGTTATGGAGGGCATCTGCGATGAGAGGCCCAGCCAGACAATGGCCGACTTCGTGAAGCAATTCTATGCCTCGGCTTCATATATACCATCGGCAATATGGCTTCAACATCCAGTAGACGAATCGCCTGTGCTTTCCGAGTGGCTGGGAAGCCGGAGAGGCGGGAGCGTAAGACTCGAGGTTCCGCGTCGAGGAGCCAAGAGACATCTGGTAGATATGGTGGCGGGGAACGCCGATACAGGCTTGCAGCTAGTCGGGATTACGCAGATGAACTCCGAGGCTATAGCTTCCGGTCTGAGAGAACTGCAGGTGAAGCTCTGCCTGCCTGAAGTACCGATGAGGATAGAGGCCTATGACATCTCCAATATTCGAGGCGCTTTGGCTGTAGGCGGTGCTGTTGTCTTCGAAAGAGGCTTGCCAAGACCAGCGCACTATCGACACTTCCGAATAGGAGCAGTGCGTTGTGCTGACGACTACGCGATGATGCAAGATATGCTCAGGCGAAGGTTCAAGAGAGGCCTGTCAGGGGAGGGCAACTGGGCACTCATGCCTGACCTGATCCTTATCGATGGTGGCAAAGGGCATCTCAATGCTGCTTTGGAAGTAACTCGTGAGCTGAGGCTCGATTCTATTCCTGTGGCTAGCTTGGCCAAGAAAAATGAAGAGGTCTTTGTATCAGGCTGGCCTGATCCAATCGTCATGTCGGCGGATTCCTCTGCTCTTCACATACTTCAGAGAGCACGGGATGAAGCACACCGATTCGCTGTGACATATCACCGCAAGTTGCGGCTCAAGCAGGGCACTGCCTCGCTGCTGGATGTCGTTCCAGGCATTGGTCCCAAACGGAAGACCGCGCTGCTCAGAAGGTTTGGCTCAGTTCGAGGCATGAAGGATGCTTCAGAAGTGGAACTCAACCAAGTGAAGGGGGTGACTCTGGCCTTGGCTCGGAAACTGAAGCAGTACTTATGAGCTTCGACAGACTCAAGGCGTTTCTTACGGCGAAAGCTTCAGCGTCATTATTGAAGTAGACATAGACAGCTCTGACCTCTCCAGCTAGCTGAATGATTCTGAGCGCCCATCGGGACAGATCTTCGTTAGAATAGCAGCTAGAATACAAGCTCTCGCTGCCATGAAAACGGATGTAGGCGAAGTCGCCGGTGGCAACGAGAGGGCAACTAGGGTCGGGCATATCGAAGACGCACAGGCCGACCTTGTACTCCTGCAGAATACGAAAAACGGAGTGATCGATCCACGATTCGTGGCGAAACTCAAAGACGTGCTGATACTCTGGAGGTAACGCAGATACGAAGCTCCGCAGCAATTCATCGTTGCGCTTCATGTTGGGTGGGAGTTGATACAGGAGGGGGCCGAGCTTCTCTTTCAGCAATGCGGCGTGTGTCAGAAACTCGTCCATCGCTGAGCCCAGATTTCTGAGTCGCTTGATGTGAGTAATGAAGCGACTCACTTTGACGGCAAAGATGAAATTGTCGGGTGTGGACTCGCGCCAGGTGGCGAAAGTCTTCTCAGAAGGCAGATGGTAGAAACTGTTATTGAGCTCTACAGTGTCAAATTGATTGGCGTAGAACTGTAGCCATTTTGCCTTGGGCAGCCCTTGAGGGTAATACAAGCTATGCCAGTGGTCATAGTACCATCCGCTGCAACCAATATGAACCCTGTCTGGCGGTCTGTCTTTCATTGCTATCCAGCGGACTTGAATCTATGTCTGACGATATATTATACTATTGACTCAGAGGAGCTTCTTGGTGACTAGAGCGGAGTGGAACCACCCGTTACCATCCCGAACACGGAAGTGAAACGCTCCAGCACAGACGATACTTAGGGGGCAACCCCTCGGGAAAATATGTCGTTGCCAGGAGGCTTCTCATTACTCTGTCCACGCGCTGTGCCGAACCATCCTGATAAGTGCAAATCCTCCTTGTTTCTGATACCGTCAGCCACACTCTCGATCGGAGAATTGTCGTTTATTGCATGGGCAGCGATGGCTGGATAGGCTCTTATGAGACTTGGCTCGCTCGGGGGTGTGGAATTCGGACAGGGGGAAACTGCTAGAATAGCTGGAGACAGGTGGCAAAACCCGAAGTAGAGATTGCTCAACTGCTGGCAAGATACCGGGTTCAAACAGGCAGGTCATTGAGCATAGGCACGGCTGAGTCAGCTACTGGCGGCAGAGTGGCCGATAGGCTTACCGATGTGCCAGGCAGCTCTGACTACTTTGGGGGCTCCGTAGTGGCCTATAGCAATGAAGTGAAGATCAACGTTCTGGGGGTGGATAGCAAGACTATCGAAGCGCATGGAGCTGTCAGCGAGCAGACGGCGATAGAGATGGCTGAGGGTGGGAGAAGGGTGCTGGGTGTGGACATATGCATTGCAGATACCGGAATTGCCGGTCCCTCCGGCGGTAGTCTTGGCAAGCCCGTGGGGCTGTTTTACCTTGGCTTGGCGGCTAGAGAGGGTAGTCTGAGCAAAGGGCATATGTTTCGGGGCGGCAGAGAAGAAAACAAGCGGGATGCTGCTGAAGAAATACTGAATACACTGAAGCAGTATTTACTGCAATTCATTCCGCTGGAGTGAGGACCAAGCATGGCCGAGTTCGACTTAAGCCAAATAAAGGAGCAGGCAAGAAGGAGTTTCGTCGAAGCTTGGATGTCGACTGCAGGGTATATTCCAACTGACACCAGAGTAAGCTTGCCGGGCAAAGGCAAACCTCACCCCCTGCGCGAACTGATACAGAAATCCAGGGAAATCCTGCTGAACCTCGGCTTTGACGAGGTGGAGAACCTGACGATCCTGCCCGATAGCGACGTGGTGAAGCAATACGGGCCTGAGTCTCGGGTTATTCTCGATAGGGCCTTCTACTTGGCGGAGTTGCCTCGCTCTGAGATAGGAGTGAGCGCCCGGAAAATGGGCCAGGTCGAGAAGATAGTGGGGAGGAAGGTTAATGTTGAGAGCCTGCAGATGATCCTGAGAGGGTATAAGAAGGGCGATATCGAGGCAGATGACCTTATTGAGAAGCTAATGAATGGACTGGGCATTTCCGATTACCAGGCTACCGAGATAGTGGACAAGGTCTTCCCCGAGCTCTACAGCCTTCGGCCTTTGCCGAGCAACAAGACTCTGAGAAGCCATATGACAGCTACATGGTTTCACACCTTGGCTGCGCTGCAAGACCGGGCAGGGTTGCCGCTGTGTCTGTTCTCGGTGGGCCCGCGCTATCGCAATGAGCAAAGGGAAGATGCCCACCATTTGCGGGTTCATCATTCGGCGTCGCTGGTGATAATGGATCCTGAGATGTCTTTGGCCGCTGGAAGGGCGATAACAGAGGAAGTCCTGAGACAATATGGTTTTGCAGATGTCAAGTTTGAGAGGAAGGCTGCAACGTCCAAGTACTACGCCCCTGGCCACGAAGAAGAGGTCTTTGCTACGTCCAGGGGAGATCTGGTCGAAATCGCTGATATTGGAATGTACTCACCCATAGCCTTGGCAAATTTCGACATCAGATATCCTGTGTTCAATGCTGGGATAGGTATTGAGCGTCTAGCGATGGTATTGTCTGAAGCGGATGATGTGAGAAGACTGGTATTCCCTCAGTTCTCGGTTTTTGAGTATTCGGACGAAGAGATCGCGAAGTCCGTTGGGTATATCTCCAGCCCTCAGAGCGATAGGGGAAGGGAGATGGCGAGGGCGATTGAGGAGAGTGCTCGAGAGCACAAAGATGAGGTAGCGCCATGTGAGTTCTTGGCTTGGAGTGATGACTCTGTTGAGGTATGGGTCGTAGAGGAAGAAGCGGGCAAGAGGCTAATTGGACCGGCTGGCTTCAACGAGATTTGCGTGGCTGGCGGTACTATCCATAGCGACGTCGTCGCCTCAGGAGTATGGACAGGGGTGAACTATATGCGTGGTATAGCAATGGGAGCGGCGGCCTTAGTGGAGAAGAGCGATAATGACATTGTCTACCAGGTGAAGACAGTAAAACACCTCTCTGACCTCAACCTGCAAATCCCTGAAGCCATACGACAGTACATAGAAGGGCAACAGAAACCGATAGGGGTTGGCGGTGCCGTGTTCGTGACCATTAAGGCACACGTATTAGGGGAAAAGTCGCGAGAAGCACACAGTGAGTAAGGTGCCACAGAAACTTGCCCCGCTACGCAGCCCGCATAGAGGCATGATTAACATAATGCCTCTGCAGGCGGGCGGGATCCTCACCGATGCTGCCAGAGAGGCATTGACGGAATTTGGAGATGGCTATTCGGTGTGCGACTTCTGCTCGGGCGACTTGAGTGACATAACAATCCCCCCTGTCCGGCAGTTTGTGCGCGAAATTCTGCCTCCTTTTCTGGGCTGTGAGGTTGCCGCCGTCACCTATGGGGCGAGGGATGGCGTGTTCATGGTGATGCATTCTCTGGCTAAGCCCGGCGACTCAGTTATCGTTGACGGCAATAGACACTATACCACTGCGGTTGCTGCTGAGAGGGCAGGACTGGAAGTGATTGAGGTGGCGCACTCCGGTTATCCAGAGTTCGTAATCAACGTGGATGAATACGGGCCGCTTATAGAAAAACATGAGCCAAGGTTGATTGTCCTGACCTATCCGGATGGCAAATACGGGAATCTTCCTGATGCCAGGAGACTGGGAGAAATAGCTCTGCACTACGATATTCCGTATGTATTGAATGCCGCATACGCCGTTGGTAGAATGCCAGCCAGAATGGATGACCTGGGTGCCGATTTCATCATTGGCAGCGGCCATAAGAGCATGGCTTCTGCTGGGCCTTCTGGGGTGCTGGGCATGAGGAAGAAATGGGAGGAAGTGGTCTTGAGGAAGTCCAAGGCCCATGGCAACAAGGAGGTTGAGTGTCTCGGCTGCACCTTGCGAGGTGTGCCGCTAGTCACACTTATGGCCTCTTTCCCTCAAGTTGAGGAAAGGGTCGGTCATTGGGATGAGCAGGTATCCAAAGCGCAGTGGTTTTCCGCTGAGTTGGAGAAGCTGGGATTCAAGCAACTGGGAGAGAAGCCGCATAG
>Ga0315537_1001402_pt1 | contig 18904 bp, 22 predicted proteins | sample SalMarSW160270MG_FD_203091 | JGI IMG/M metagenome (GOLD analysis project Ga0315537, IMG submission 203091) | Salt marsh sediment microbial communities from the Plum Island Ecosystem LTER, Massachusetts, United States - Salt Marsh Sediment SW1602-70 ...
ATCTGTGCCGGCATCGCCACCCGCGGTGGCTGCGGGGCTCCCTGTCCCCAGGCCAACATGCCCTGCACCGGCTGCTACGGACCGATGGAGGGGGTCGTCGACCAGGGAGCGGCCTTCCTGGGCGCCGTGGCCTCGGTGATTGACTCGGACGACCCCGAGGAGATCCGCAGGATCATCGACGATATCCGCGACCCGGTAGGTACCTTCTACCGCTACAGCCTGCCCGCTTCGCTGCTAAGGAGGGCCGTAGTACGATGACGAGAAGAATAACCATTGACCCCATCACCCGGCTGGAAGGCCACGGCAAGATAGAGATCTTCCTCAACGATGCCGGCGAGGTGGAGAACAGCTACTTCCAGGTGCCGGAGCTGAGAGGCTTCGAGAAGTTCTGCGAAGGACGGCTGTGCGAGGACATGCCCCAGATAACGCAGAGAATCTGCGGAGTCTGCCCCGAGGCCCACCACACGGCGTCGAGCAAGGCGCTGGATGCCCTGTTCCACATCGACCCGCCGTCACCGGCCAAGAAGCTGCGGGAGCTGCTCTACAGCGCCTTCTACATCACCGACCATGTCACCCATTTCTATATCCTCGGCGGCCCCGACTTCATCATGGGGCCCGAGGCCCCGGTGGCGGAGCGCAACATCCTGGGAGTCATCGCCAAGGTAGGGCTGGAGCTGGGCGGGGCGGTGATCAACACCCGCAAGCAGAACCACCACATCATCCAGATGCTGGGCGGCAGGGCGGTTCACCCCGTCTTCGGCCAGCCCGGCGGCGTCAGCAAGGGGCTCAACGAGGAGGAGAGGAAAGAGGTGGAGCAGATCGCCCGGGACTCCCTGGAGTTCGGCAAGCTGTCGCTGAAGGTGTTCGACGACATCGTCCTGAAGAACAAAGAGTACGTGGACATGATCACCAGCGACGCCTACACCCACCGCACCTACTACATGGGCCTGGTCGACAAGAACAACAAGGTCAACTTCTACGACGGCCGGGTCAGGGTGGTGGACCCCGACGGCAAGGAGTTCGCCAAATTCGCCCCCGCCGACTATCTGGACCATATCGCCGAGCATGTGGAGCCCTGGACTTATGTTAAGTTCCCGTATCTAAAGAAGGTGGGCTGGAAGGGCTTCATTGACGGCAAGGACAGCGGCGTCTTCCGCGTGGCCCCACTGGCGCGGCTCAACGCTGCCAACGGCATGGCCACTCCGCAGGCACAGGAGGCCTACGACAAGATGTACGCCACCCTCGGCGGCAAGCCGGTGCACCACACCCTGGCCATGCACTGGGCCCGCCTGGTGGAGATTGTGTATGCCGCCGAGAGGCTGCTGGAACTGAGCCGCGACCCTGAAATCACCGATCCCAACATCCGCAGCATCCCCACGGCCACTCCCGACGAAGGGGTGGGCATCGTGGAGGCCCCCCGGGGCACCCTCATCCACCACTACGTCACCGACGACAAGGGAATAATCAGGAAGGTCAACCTGATCGTGGCCACGGTCAATAACGCCGCCGCCGTCAACATGTCCATCAACAAGGCCGCCAGGGCCCTGATCAAGCCGGGCAAAGAGATAACCGAAGGACTGCTCAACCGCATCGAAATGGCGTGGCGCCCCTACGACCTCTGCCTGGCCTGCGCCACGCACACACTGCCCGGGGAGGCGCCCATGGAGCTGGTCATCCGCGACTCCCGGGGCAACGAGGTCCGGAGGCTGGACAGGAACCTCCCCTGAGCCTGGCAGGACCCGAAAGGCAAGCGTCCATGCAGGAGGAGAAGAAAATGGATCGGAACAGAGAGCAAAACGCTGCCTCTCAACAAGAGCGCTCGCAGCCCGAAGAAGTCATAGAACAGGCCAGCGGCAGGGTATACGTTCCGCCCTGCCAGGCGGCGTGCCCCCTGGGCGAGGACATCCAGCGCAACCACGTCATGATGTCGATGCTTCCCCTGGACATCGATAAGGCACGCGAGCAGATAATCAGGATAGGCGACGAGATATTTGAGAAAAACCCCTTCTTCCTGTTCTGCGGCTACATCTGCGGACTCTGCGAGAAGCAGTGCAACTACAAGGACAAGACCGGGGCCATCAGGCGCCGGAGCCTGATGGGATTCATCGGCGAGCACTACGGCCATCGCCTGGAAAGCAAGCCGGCATTCCCCACCCCCACCAGGGAGAAGGTCGCGGTCATCGGGGGCGGGCCGTCAGGCCTGATGTGCGCCTATCTCCTGGGAGAGAAAGGGTACCAGGTTACCCTGATGGAGAGGAGCTTTCACCTGGGGGGCGCACTGCGCTACATACCCCAGTACCGCCTTCCCAGGCAGGTGCTCACCTCGGTCATGCACAACCTGCTCCGGATTTCCCGCGTAGAGCTGAGGCTGGGGGCCAGCATAGACGATGGCGGCAAGGCCATGGACAACCTGGAGAACGAAGGATACCGGGCGATATACATCGCCACCGGCACTCCTTCTCCCCGGCCGCTGACCTACGGGGAGGAGCTGGTGGTCAGGTCCCAGCTGGAGGGGGTGACGTACGGGATGGACCTGCTCTTCGAAGTGAACCACGGAGACGTTCCCCCGGGGCTCTACCGGGGCCGGAAGGTGATCGTGATAGGCGGAGGAAACGTGGCCTTCGACGTGGCCAGGACCGCCCGCAGGCTGGAGGGAGACGTCACCGTTCTCTGCCTGGAGAACGAAGACAAGTCCTCCAAGGACGGCATACCGGCTGACATCGAGGAAATAGAAGGGGCCACCCAGGAGGGCATAGAGATCGTCTACTCCAGAGGTGTGGCCGAGCTAAGCAGCCGGGATGGCAGCTTCAAGAAGCTGCGCTGCGTACGCTGCACCTCGGTCTTCGATGAAGACGGAAGGTTCAATCCCCGCTTCGACCCCGGCGACGTTACCTACCTGGAAGGAGAAGTGCTGCTCATCGCTATAGGGCAGGGCCCGGAACGCAGCTTTTTCCAGCACGAGGGCCTGCTGAACGACAAGGGCAGGCTGGACGTTGACCCGCTTACCCTGATGAGCAACCGTAGGAAGGGGGTGTTTATCGGCGGTGATGCCAAGAGGATAGGTTTCGCCATGGAGGCGATGAGGGATGGGCTGGCGGCGGCGGAGTCTATGGACCGTTACCTCAGGGGCGAGGACCTGAAAGCGGGAAGGGAAAAGGAGTTTGAGCACGCCGCCATCCCGGAAAGCAGCAGCTACAAGGCCCAGCCGGGACTGGTCTGGACTCCGGCAGAGGAGAGGCTCAACTTCGAGCCGTATGAGAAGCCCTTTACCCTGGAAGAGGTGGTGGAGGAGGCCAGGCGCTGTCTCTCCTGCGGTCCCTGCCTGGGCTGCAAGGGGTGCGTGGTGCTGGACCTGCAGCCGGAGATACGCCAGATAGAGCTCAGCAAAGACCGGTGCAGCGGCTGCGGCATCTGCGTCGGGCTATGCCCCTACGACGCCATCGGCTGGGATGAGGCCGGAGAGACTCGGGTGGCGGCCATAGACAAGCTCAAGTGCAAGCGCTGCGGCGTGTGTGTTGCCGCCTGTCCCTCGGGGGCAATCGCCATCGAGGACGAGCTGCTGGAGGCCGTGGAAGGAGTCTGCGCATCGCTGTAACACCATCTCCGCATGGCCGTAGTAACACCTGCGTATGGGCGTAGTAACATATGCGTATCGCTGTAACACCATCTGCGCATCGCTGTAGCACCATTCGATTCGCGCAATAGAGAAAGAGGCGTCACGTGGAGCCAGTAAGCAGTCAGCCGATAGTTGCGGTGAAGATAGATGAAGAGCACTGCAGCGCCTGTTCCATCTGCTCGTCTGTCTGCCCTTTCGAGGCCATAAAGAAAGACCCCGAGACGGGGAAGATTCTGCTGGAGATAGAGAAGTGCCAGACCTGCGGCATCTGCTACTCCTCATGTCCGTCCCACGCCATCGAGGCCATCTCCTATGACATGGACTCACTGGCCGGGTATCTGGAGAAGGCGAAGCAGGAATACGACTCCGACTCGCTGGTTATCATGTGCAAGGGGTCGGCGCCCGATTTCGCCGAGGTGGAGAAGCTGTTCGGCATTTCCAGCTTCGTGCCGCTATCCGTCCCCTGCGTCGGCCGTATCCCCGGGGAGATACTGCTGCGGGCCATCTCCTCCCTGGGAATGAAGAAGATATACATGCTGGCCTGCGATACGGACTACTGCCGCTATGAGAAAGGGAGCGCCGTCGCCGGGCGCAGGGCAGCGGTGCTGAACCTCCTCCTGGAACAGCTCGGCTACGGCCGGGAGGTCATCGAGTTCAGGCGGAACAGCCTGAAGGTGAAGGTGGACAGGAACAAGTGCATCGGCTGCGGCAACTGCGCCTTCTTCTGTCCCTTCGACGCCGCCAAACTGGAGAGCGGGGCAGCCGAGATCGACCTGGAGCTGTGCCGCGGCTGCGGCCTGTGCGTGACGCTGTGCCCCGCCCTGGCGCTGGAGCTGGAGCACTGGGAGGGAGAGCGCCTGTCGTCCTCCATATCCAGGCTCTCCTCCGAGATGAGAAAGCCCAGCATCCTGGTGATGCGCTGCCAGTGGGCCGCCTTCCCCCGGCCGGACGAGGAACTCGATTCCAGCGTGCGGGTCATAGACCTGCCCTGCGCGGCACGGGTTGACCCCATGCATATCACGGAGGCTCTGGCCAACGGCACGGACGGCGTCCTGATAGCAGCCTGTCCCGAGGATGACTGCAGGTCGGAGACGGGAAGCAAGGAGTCCCACAGGCTGGTCGCCAGCCTGAAGAAGACCCTGGCCCAGATCGGCCTGGAAGAAAGGGTCCACTTCTGCTCGGTAGCTCCGAGATATCCTCAGACCTTCTACGAAGAGCTGCAGCAATTCAAGGAAAGGATAGAGGGCGAGCTTTCGAAGGAGGCAGGGCAGTGATAGTAACCAGCCAGAAACCCCTGGACGAGATCCTGGACTTCCTCTCCCCCTACAGGGCTGTGCTGCTTGCCGGCTGCGACGGGTGCACCCAGCCACCCCGGGGGATAAGGGAGGCCAGGACGCTGGGCCAGATAATCGAGCTTGCCAGCAGGCTGAGAGGCAAGGAGCTAAGCGTCAGCACGACCACGGTGGCCAAGCAGTGCGATTCCTACCTGGCGCTGACCTCGCTTGAGCCCCAGACGAAAGACGTGGAGGCTGTCCTCACGCTGGCCTGCGGCCTGGGGGTGCAGACCATCGCCGAGGTCCTGCCCGACGTTCCCGTTTTCCCGGCCCAGAACACCCTGTTCATCGGAGCGGAGCGGAGGGAGACGGCCACCCTCGAGGAGAGGTGCGCCGCCTGCGGCGACTGTATCCTGGAGTTCACCGGCGGTATCTGCCCTATTGCCAGATGCCCCAAGAGCCTGCTCAACGGCCCCTGCGGAGGTTCCGCCAACGGCAAATGCGAGGTTGACCCGGAGAAGGACTGCGTCTGGGACCTGATAATCAAGAGACTGGAGAAGCTGGACAGGCTATCCGTGCTGGAGGAGATCCGCCCGCCCAGGAACTTCTGGCAGGTGGCCAGACCGGGCAGAGTCAGCGAATAGGGTCGCCGTGTTCTCAATGAAGCGTAGCACCGGGAGGCTGGTCCTGGGGCTGGGAAATCCCATCCTCAGCGATGACGGAGTGGGCATCAGGGTAGCCCGGGAAGTGGAGAAGAGGATAGGGAACTCCCAGGTAACGGTGGTCCAGTCCAGCGGCGGCGGTCTCAATCTACTGGACTCGATCAGCGGTTTCGAGCAGGCCATTATCATCGACGCCATCCAGACCGGGGAGGGGAAGGCGGGGCAGGTACGCCGCCTGGAGCCGGCAGATTTCTCCCTGGCCAGGCACCTGAGTTCACCGCACCAGGTGGACCTGATTACCGCCCTGGAGCTGGGGGAAAGGCTGGGACTGCCCATGCCGTCAACCATCAGCATAGTGGCCGTGGAGGCGGAGGATGTAGCCACCTTCGGCGAGGAATTAACAGCGGAGGTAGAGCGGGGCATCCCGGAAGCGGTGGATATGGTTATTGGCGAGCTGAACAGAGGCAAGGAGAGTGCCGGTGAGCACTAGGGCCCTTCGGGAAATCCCCGTTTTTCCTCAAACTTTGAGGGCAAACCACTTGCTTTTTTTTTGGCCCTGTTTTAATATGCCCGTTAATCCTTCGCTGGCGGGACGCGTCAGCGAAGTTCTTGGTAGTCAGGGCGTTCGCGCAACAGACATGTGAACTTGGATGTGTGCCATGAGTGGCAGAGTGACTACGGTTATCGACATGGAGCACAGCGGCGGTAGGCATAACATACCGGGTCATGCCCGATCAGGGAGTGAACGGCAGTAATGGCATTTTTGGTAACTGCGGTCTGCTCCTTTCTACTGTACCTGCTTCTTACCACATCCTCCGGCCCCTTATTTCTGTGGAGCAGGGAAGAGCTGATTTTCGGGGCCATCTTCGCCGTCATCATAGGGGCACTGGTCAAGGACATGTTCATCAAAAAGAGCTTCAGAATGCTTGATCCCCGAAGATGGTTTCTGTTCCTCTACTACTTCGTGGTGGTGTTCCTGCCGGCGATGGCAAAGGCGAACGTCGACGTTGTCTATCGGGTAATAACCGGAAGGATCAACCCGGGCATAGTGAAGATATCTCCCAAGCTGGACAACGACTTGAGCCTGACTCTGCTGGCGAACTCCATAACCCTGACCCCGGGCACTCTGAGCGTGGAGGTGGATGAAAAGACCAACGACCTGTACGTCCACTGGATAAACGTCAAGAAACAAGCCCTGGAGACAATGCCCCGGGACCATAAGGACGTGTGCGGCAAGTTCCCAGACTGGGCAAGGAGGATAGCCGGCTAATGTGGGTTGCCGTAGCCCTATTCCTGGGCGTCTGCATAATCGTATCCCTGGTGAGGCTGATTCTGGGGCCCAAGGCCCCGAGTCGCATAGTGGGGCTGGACACCATCAATACGCTGGTGGTGGTCTCCATGGTTGTGCTGGGAGCCGCATTTGACGAGGTCATATTTGTCGATGTGGCCATCGTCTATGCCCTGCTGTCTTTCGTTACCACGCTCTACATAGCCAAATATGTCGAGAAGGGGAAGTTCTAGGAACCATGAGCCCGATCGTCTACATATTCATAGGTATAGGGTGCTTCTTCAACCTGGTGGGAGTAATCGGCCTTCACCGCTTCCCCGACGTTTATACCAGGCTGCACGCCGCAACGAAATGCACCACTTTCGGCGCCATATTCCTGATTGCGGCCGTAATGATACAGTCCGCCGGTATCTGGGGGGCGGAAGGCCTGTCTTCCTCCCAATCGGTGCTCACCCTGCATGCACTCATCGCCCTGGTGTGTGTCCTGTTGACCAACCCCACCAGCGCGCACGCCATCGCCAGAGCTGCGCACCGCAGTGGAATCAAGCCCGCCAGGGCAGTAGTGGACGATCTTGAGGGAGAGAGGCATGACTGAGGCAGGAATCCTGCACGTGCTTGTGCCCATACTGATAGTGGTATGTGCAGTATTCGTGGGCAGGTTCAAAGACCTCATCTATGCCACCCTGGCCCTGGCTGCACTCAGCCTGCTCCTGGCCCTGGAGTTCTATCTGCTTCAAGCCCCCGATGTGGCCATCGCCGAGGCCGGGATAGGAGCAGCTATCACCACAGCCATATTCGTCCTGGCAATAAGGTCAACGAAGCGTACTTAGGATAGAAGATGAGAAAAGCGGCCGTAGCGGTATCTCTGGTAGTCATCGTCGGTTTGCTGGTGGCAGCGGCCTTCCTCATCCATCCCTTCGGCCAGCCTCCATCCCAGATGGACGACTACATGATAGAGAACTCGCAGGCTGAGACAGGAACGAACAACGTGGTGGCCGCTGTGCTTTTCGACTACAGGGGCTTTGATACCCTGGGCGAAGCTACCGTGTTGTTCACGGCGGTAACCGGAGTGGTCATGCTGTTCAGAGCCGTGAAGAAGAGGGAGAGCTAGATAACCGTGATGTCGAAGATAGTGCGCACCATGTCCAACATCCTGATTCCGCTCGTCTTCATCTTCGGCCTGTATATCATCCTGCACGGACACATAAGCCCGGGCGGCGGATTCCAGGGAGGTGCCGTGTTCGCCTCCGGCGTGGCCATGATCATAGTCGCGTTCGGCTCCGCCAGCGTTCAGAAGAGACTGAAGGAACACCACCTTTCAGTCCTGGAAAGCGCCGGGGCGTTGATATTCATCGGACTGGCGTTTAGCGGCCTGGCTACCATATTCTTCTTCAACTTCCTCGCCGGCTCCGCTGTATTCGGCAACATCCCACCCTCAGGCTCCAATCCCGGGGACCTGTGGACCGGGGGAGTGATTCCCTTGATGAACATAGGCGTAGGCCTGAAAGTGCTGGGCGGACTGTCGGCAATCCTCCTGGTCATGGCGCTGGCGTCCAGCGGAATAGAGGTGGAGGAATGACAGCAGGTCTTCCCTTCAATATCCCATTCCTGGCCGTGGTGGCGCTTATCAGCATCGGCTTATTCATCATCCTGACCCAGAGGAACCTGATAAAGCTGGTGATGGGCATTGTTATCATGGAATCGGGGGTCAACCTGTTCCTGGTCAGCCTGGGATACCGGACCGGAGGAATTGTGCCGATCTTCACTCACGCTCCTGAGGGAGTCATGGTGCTGCCCGTTCCTCAAGCTCTCACCCTGACCAGCATCGTTATCGGCGTAGCCACCACCGCCCTGATGCTCTCCCTGATAATGCTCACCTATCGACATACCGGAGACATAGATGCGGAGAAGTCCAGGAGACTGAAAGGATAGCGACTTGGATAGCTTGGTAACGCATTCTTCCATACTGGCGATAGCCATCCCGCTGCTGGCGGCATTCATAGTCCCGCTGGTGAGCAAGGTTGGCGACAAAGCCAGGAATACAGTCGTCATAGGTGCCCTGGCCCTGGCAGAGTTCCTGGTGATAATCCTGGCCAGAGACATCTACCTCAACGGACTTCATGTCTATACCCTGGGTGCAGCCGCCACCGACCTCACCATACCGGAACACTATATGGTGCCCGTACGCATAATCCTGGAAGTGGATGCTATGTCCGTATTCATGGGCATCATAACCACCACCATTTCCCTGGCGGGGGCCATCTACTCCATCTCCTTCATGAAGGAGGAGACGGGCGGGGACAGGTTCTACACCTTGCTCCTTCTGTTGGCCGTGGGCATGCTGGGACTGGTTTTCACCGGGGATATGTTCAATTTCTTTGTCTTCCTGGAGATACTGTCGATCTCCGGGGCAGCCCTGGCGGCGTTCAGGACAAGGTTCGGAGATGCCACCGAGGGCGGATTCAAGTATATCGTGATATCGGCAGTCGGGGCGCTGGTAGTCCTGTTCGCCGTGGGCATCCTCTACTCCCAGTATAACCTGCTGAGCATAGCCGCCCTGGCCCAGGCGATACAGTACACGGCCCTGGACAAGATAGCCCTGGCCCTACTGGTGGTAGCGCTGGCTATGAAGCTGGCCAGCGTTCCTCTGCATATGTGGGCCCCTGATACCTATAGCGTGGCTCCCGCCGGCACCACTCCTATGATTTACGTAGCCAGCCAGGCCTGTCTGTACGGCCTGTTCCGGGTCCTTTTTAGCCTCTACGGGGTTTCCCTCGACACCCTGACCATAGGATGGGTAGTGATAATCCTGGGCGTGTTGAGTATGTTCGTTGGAGTCACAATGGCGGTCCATCAGTCGGACATCAAGCGCCTGATGGCCTACCACGCAATATCTCAGAGCGGCTACATGCTGCTCGGCATAGGAGTCGGCCTGGCGGTGCTGGCTGATCCGCAGGCCCTGGCCAGCTACGGAAGAGAGGCCATAAGCGGGGGCATCTTCCACATAATCAACAATGCCCTGTACAAAGGTCTGCTGTTCCTGACCGCGGAGGCCCTGTTCTTCGCGCTGGGCACCAGGGACCTAAACAAGATGGGGGGCATGTTCCGCAACATGAAGTACACCGCCATATTCTTCATCATCGGGGCGCTGGCCATATCGGGAGTCCCTCCCTTCAACGGGTTCACCTCGAAGCTTATGATCTATGAGTCGGTATACAATTTCAGCCCGGTGCTGGCGGTGATAGCTATGCTGGTATCGATTCTGACGCTGGCCTCCTTTACCAAGGCTTTCCAGTCAGCGTTCACCGGGCCAGCCCTGCCCCAGCACGACAACGTGAGAGAGGTGCCGAAGCCAATGCTGATAGGCATGGGCATCCTGGCCGTCGCCATCGTTTTCTTCAGCCTGTTCCCCAGCCTGGTTGTCGATACCATCGTTACTCCAGCTACAGACGCCTTGATCGACCAGGCGGGATATATCGGCGCAGTCATGGGAGGAGCGTAAGTGGCAAGCCTCAGCACGTGGAGCCCCATTGTCCTGGTAGTGGCCTTCCTGATCCTGGCGGCGGTGGCCTACTTCTTCAGAAGCCGGGGAGAGCCGAGGTACAAGGAAGGCACGGCCCAAACGCAGGTATTCCTGGCCGGGGAAGAGGCACCCGAGCCGGACAAGCGGCATATAAGGGCTCACAACATGTACTGGGGGTTCTTCCAGGCCCTCAAGCGGTATTACGAGACCACCATGAACGCGCACACGGGAATAATAAACGACTACATAATCTGGTTCACCTCCGTGGTGGCCATAACTGCGGTGATAGTGTTTATCGCCGGAATGGTCTAGGTTGATTATTATGAACAGCAGCGGCATGAGGAGAGAATATGGGCCTTGACTCATTCAAGAGAGCCCTGTGGGTGTATCACCTCAACACGGGGTCGTGCAACGGCTGCGACATCGAGATCCTCGCCGCGCTGACTCCCCGGTATGATGCCGAGCGTTTTGGAATAGTCCTCGTTGGCTCACCACGCCATGCGGACGTGCTGCTGGTGACCGGCCCGGTGACGAGGCAAATGGAGTCCAGGCTCAAGCGCGTGTATGCGCAAGTGCCGGAACCGAAGATGGTTATGGTGGTCGGTAGCTGTGGTACCGAGGGCGGCGTGTTCCACGAGTCGTATAACCTGATAGGACCCGTCGACCAGTGCATACCGGTGGACGTATATGTGCCGGGATGCCCCCCGAGGCCTGAGGCAATCATTGAGGGCGTGGTCAAAGCCTGGTTAAAACTGGAGAAGGCACAGGAGCCAGTTACGGCATGAACGAAGTGCTAAGTCCCGAACAGATAGTTGACAGCTTCAAGGCTGTCCTCAAGGACGGCGTCACCGATTCGAAGATCTATCGGAGAGAGGTCGCAGTCAAGAAGAACATCTTCACCTCGATCTGGATAGACCTGAAGCGGGAGGTCCTGCGGATGGCGGTGCAGCACCTCTGCGAGATACAGGAATACCCTCACCTAGCGATAATCTCCTCGGCAGACCTGGGAGATGAGGTCGAGCTCATATATCACTTCACCATATATTACGGGCGTCACCTGCAGGAGATCTCACTGGGTCTGCGTGTCGATCTTCCCAAGAGTGATTTGAGCGTACCGACAATCACGGACATCATTCCAGGCGCGCTGTTCACCGAGCGCGAGACCCAGGAGATGATGGGAGTGGAGGTAGTGGACATCCCCGACGGCAGACGCCTGTTCATACCTGACGATTTCCCAGAAGGCGTCTACCCCTGGAGAAAAGATGAGACCGCACCGACAGACCTTCTTAGAGTCCTGCCAGGGAGGCAGCAGGAATGACAGCAGGTGCCACGACACTGAGATACACCATACCCGTGGGCCCAATCCACCCGGCCCTGAAAGAGCCCATCCGGCTTGACCTCACCGTTGAAGGGGAGGAGATTGTGGATGTGGATGTCGCCGTGGGACAGGTCCACCGCGGCATAGAGTGGATTGGCACCAATAGAAACAATGCTATCCAGAACATATACTTGGCCGAGCGGGTGTGCGGTATCTGCAATCTATGCCACCCCTTCGCCTACATCATGGCGGTGGAACAGGCTGCTGGAATAGACCCACCGGCGCGGGCGGAGTATGTCAGGGTGATCGCCGCTGAGATGGAGCGAATACACTCCCACCTGCTATGGGCAGGGATCGCCGCTCATGAGATAGGATTCGACAGCATTTTCCACCTGGTCTGGCGGGTCAGAGAAGAGATAATGGACCTGATGGAGTTCATCACCGGAAACCGGGTGACCAAGGCCATGTACCAGATCGGTGGGGTCAGAAGAGATATCACAGAGGAGCAGTTTCCCAGAATCAGACAGTCCCTGGAGTACTACAAGTCCATATTCGGCCAGTTGAAGACGGTGTTTTTGGATGACATCACAGTGAAGATGCGTACGCGTAACGTGGGTATTCTGCCCACCGAAGACGCCCTCAAGCTGCTGGCCGTCGGCCCAACTACCAGGGCCAGCGGGGTGCCCAAGGATGTGAGGCAGGACCAGCCTTACAGCGCCTACGCCGACATGGAAGTCAAGGCGGTTACCCCGGACCAGCTTACCGGAACCGTGGTGGGCGATGTGTATGACCGGATCATCGTCCGCCTGCTGGAGGTCAAGCAGTCCATCGAAATCATAGAGCAGTGTCTGGTACAGATGCCGCCCGGGGCCATACTCGCCGAGCCGAAGCCGGCGAAGCTCTTGAACATGCTGAAAAAAGCCGAGGGCGAGGGCGTCGGCCGGGCCGAAGCGCCCAGGGGAGAGGTCATACACTACGTCCGTATGCAGGCCGACAGCGACCGTCTGACCACCTGGAAGATACGGGCTCCCACGTATCTCAATCTTATGTCAATACCAACGATACTGATGGCGGGGCAGATTGCCGATGTGCCCATAGCCTTCGCATCCATCGATCCCTGCATGTCCTGTACCAACAGGGCGATAGTTGTTGACAGGAAGAACGAAAAGCGCTTCGTTCTGACTGATGAGGAACTACACAGGCTTTCCGTTGAGAAAACGAGGAAGATAGAGGCTGAATCTCATGACCAGTAGTCCACTGAGCATTGCCACACTAATCATCGGGCCGGTTATCCTGGCAGGCCTGGGAGCGCTGTTCGGGCTTATCTACCTGGGTATAGACCGCAAGCTGGTGGCCCACATGCAGGGCAGAATAGGTCCCCCCATAGTCCAGCCCTTCCGGGACGTAGAGAAACTCCTTATGAAGGAAAGCATCATACCGGACGGGTCCATCACCCAGCTTTTCAAATTCGCCCCGATCATGTGTCTCATAGGAGCCGCGGTGCTGTTGCTCTACATCCCTCTGTTCGGTCAGCCGGCGCTCCTGGAGCGCTCAGGCGATGCCATCGTGGTGATATACCTGCTCATGATACCCGCCCTGGCGCTGGTAGTGGCCGGATTTGCCTCAAGCTCCCCATACGCCACCGTGGGAGCCCAGCGCGAGATGGTGATGATGATGAGCTACGAGTTCCCACTGGCAATGACTATCGTCGCCATCGCCTGGCGCATCGGTTTCGTGACCGACGCCAGCCCGTTCATGCTATCCACCATTGCCGCCTACCCCATATGGGGGCTGGTAGGGCCGGTGGGAGTGATAGGAACGCTGCTTCTGCTCTTCGTCCTCATGGTGGTCACGCCGGGAGAGCTATCCAAGATACCCTTCGACATGGCAGAGGCAGAGACGGAGCTGGCCGGAGGGCTCCTGGTGGAGTACTCGGGCAGAAACCTGGCCATGTTCTACGTGGCAAACGCCATAAAGGCCTTCGCCATAGTGTCCTTGATAGTGGCTCTGTTTTTCCCGTACAACCTCTCCCCAGCGATAGGGATCGCCGCAGCGGCTCCCGCCTTCGTGGTGGATGCGCTGTTCTTCCTGGTCAAGGTCTTCGTGATCATGTTCATCTGCGTCATGCTGGTCCGCGCAGGGGCGGCACGGTTCAAGATAGACCAGGCAAGCAGGTTCTACCTGGTGGCCATGACCCTCGTCAGCCTTGTGGGCCTGATACTGATAGGACTGGACCTGGTGATATGAGGCTAGAGATATGATGCTGCAGATGGTGAAAGTGCTGCTGAAGCAGCTTTTCCTCACCCCGGCAACGAACAAGTTCCCGGCTAAGTATGCCCCCAAGTCAGCCACCGCTTTCCTCAGCAGCGTCCAGAAGGGGGAGGCGGCCCTCATACCCCCGGTGGAAGTCCATGCCGGGTTCAGGGGAAAGATCGCCTATGACAGGGAGAAATGCACCGGGTGTCAGCTGTGCATCAAAGTCTGCCCCACCATGGCCATAGAGTTCATACCCGAGGAGAAGAAGGTCAAGATATTCGTCTCCAGGTGCTGCTTCTGCGCCCAGTGTAATGACATCTGCCCCACGGGGGCGCTTTCCATGACCGACGAGTTCCTGCTCTCGAGCTACGACAAGTATGCCGACGAACTCGTGGTAACTGCATAAGCTCAGGGGCAGGGCTCGGCGGGCGCAGTCCCCGAGCTATCAGGTCTCGAGTAGCTGTATCTCGCTCAGCCTTCCCTCTGCTATCAGCGTAGCAAGCCGGTCCCCTGCCTCTACCACCTCACGGCACATCGCCGCGCCGAGCTCCATCCTCTCCGGCTGAATGCCGACAAGGACCACATCGGGGCAGAACTCCTTCACGTACGAGACGAACAGCGACAGCGGCATGTTGTGGGTCGACACGCACATAACCCCGGCTCTCTCCGGCGGTATGATCCGCGACGAGCCGGGAGGCAGGCCCATCTCAGCGGCATCCACCAGCACCACCCTGTCAGGACTGTGCTGTCTCACCACCGAGCTGTAGTTCTCAGGGACCATGCCGCAGTCGATGGCAAACCTCTCCGTTCCACGTCCTGCCGCTTCGGCGCCGTCCGGCGTTGCCGCAGGGGAGCACAGGCGATCGTTGAGCCTGCCCACGACATAGGGGCCGACGCCGTCATCCCCTTTCATGGTGTTTCCTATGCCCAGTACCAATTCCTTCATGTCTATAACACCCCTCCCACCGTCACCGGCTGCCGCAGACATCATACTAGGGAGGGCCATTTCCTGGCAAGGAGGCCGCCGTTTGACAATTCCCGCCCGGCGCTGTAATATGCATTTTCCCATTAACTTACTGATAAAGGCGCATGGCAGTGAGGGCCGTCCCCTGCAGCCACTACTCAGCAGGCCCGGCGTGCGGGAGTCCTCACCCAGCAGAGAAGGGGGTCCTGGTTGAAGAAGGCAGACAACATAGTAGTCATCGGGGGCATGGCCTGCGGGCCGAAGGCAGCAGCCAGGGCACGGCGCTGCGATCCGAAGGCCCGGATAACCATAGTCGAGGAAGGAGCGAACGTCTCCGAGGCCACCTGCGGCCTGCCCTATCACATCTCCGGCGTGATCGAGAAACAGCGTGAACTGGTGAGGCGGAAGCCGGACTTCTTCAAGGACATACTGGACATAGACGTGCTGACACGAACGCGGGTCCTGTCAATAGACCGCCAGGCCCACACCCTGGAGCTGCTCAACCTGAAAACGGAGCAGGTCTCAACCCTGGCATACGACAGGCTGGTGTTGGCAACCGGCAGCACGCCGGCGACCCTGGGACTGAAGGACAGCGGCCTCGGGGGGATATTCACCCTGTCCAAGATTGAGGACGCGCTGGCTATCAGAGACCTGCTGTCACGGAACAGGACCAGGAAGGCCGTGATTGTTGGCGCCGGCCTGATAGGGCTGGAGGTGGCCGAGGCTTTTGTCTCCCGGGGTCTCGAGGTGACCGTGGTGGAGGCCTTCGACCGGGTACTGCCCACGCTCCTCGACTCTGAGATGGCGGCCCACGTCGCAAGGCAGCTGCAGAGCAAGGGCATAAAGCTGCTCCTGGGGCAGCGGGTCAGCGGAGTGGATGGCGACAGGCAGGAATGGGTACAGCAGGTGAGGACTGAGAGCGGGAAACTGGAGGCCGGACTGGTGCTGCTGGCCGTCGGCGCCAGGCCGAACACCGGGCTGGCACAGGAGGCCGGGCTGGCCATAGGCCCGACGCGCGGCATCTCGGTCAACCACTACCTGCAGACCAGCGACCCCGACATCTACGCCGGCGGGGACTGCGTGGAGAACGTACACCGAATCACACAGCGGAAGGTACTGGTCCCCATGGGCTCCACCGCCAACAAGCATGGCAGGATTATCGGGACCAATATCACCGGTGGATGCGACACCTTCCCCGGCGTGCTGGGCACTGCTGTGGTCAAGGTCTTCGACTACAACGTAGCACGGGTCGGACTCAGTGAATCTCAGGCACGGGAGGCCGGACTTGACGTGCTGACATGCCTCGTCCCCGGAGATGAACACGCTGACTACTACCCCGGCGCGAGACAGATCCTGGTGAAGCTGGTTGCCGACAGGGATGGCCTCAGGCTGCTGGGCGGACAGGTGGTGGGACCGGGAGAGACGGCAAAGCGAGTGGACGTGCTGGCCACCGCCCTCAGCTTCGGCGCCACCGCCGACGATCTGGCCAACATAGACCTGGCCTACGCACCCCCGTACAACAACGCTATGGACCCGCTGCACCACGCCGCCAACGTCCTCCGCAACAAGCAATCGGGAGATGCCAGGGCACTGAACCCTGCAGAGGTCAGAGAGCGGGCACAGAGCGGAGTCGATTTCATACTCCTGGACGTCCGCACCCCGGAGGAGTGGGAGACCGGTCACATAGAAGCTCCCCAGACAAGGCCGCTGCCTCTGAAGGAGCTCCGGTCAAGGCTCGGCGAGTTCCAGGCGGGCGGGGAAATAGTCACCTACTGCAAGACAAGCGTGCGCGCCTACCAGGCGCAGCGGATACTTGACGGCGCTGGCTTTGAAGACGCAAAATTCCTGGACGGCAGCATCTCTGCCTGGCCCTACGACATGCCGGACAAAGAAGAGGCCCGGGACAGTAAACTGGCGAACATCGACGAAGGAGCTACAGCATAATGCACTGAGAGACGCCCATAATGCCGCGCCATGCCGCCAGACCCGCGAGGTTGCGTTAGGATGATGGACACTGAGCAATTATTTTTCAAGAAACAAATAGAGACCCGGACGGCCCCACTCCTGAGCAGATTGCTCAGGTGCTTGTTGAGCATTGCCGACCTGACCGTGGCCGTCCCGACCGTGGCCGTCCCGACCGCGGCCGTCCCGACCGTGGCCGTCCCGACCGCGGCTGACCTGACCGCGGCCGTCCCGACCGTGGCCGTCCCGACCGTGGCCGTCCTGACCGCGGCCGTCCTGATCGCCGCCGGCCTCCTGGCAGGCGGCTGCTCCCCGAACCATGCTCCCGTTATCACCAGCCTGGAGGTCAATCCGGACAGAGTCACTCCTGTGGACAGCTGCATTATCACCTGCAACGCTTCGGATGAGGACGGTGACGAGCTGAGCTACGAGTGGTGGGCCAGCCGGGGCGACATAACCGGGGGAATGTCCAGCGTGGCCTGGACAGCTCCCGATACGCCGGGCATCTACCACATCATGGTCACCGTGTACGATGGCAGGGAGGGCGAAGCCATCGAGTCCGTAACCGTGAACGTAAAGGACAACTACCCGCCGACCATCGAGGCACTCGTGACCAATAAGGACTGGGTTCCCCCCTCGGGTACCTGCCGCATCGAATGCAGGGCCCAAGATCTCGACGACGACGAGCTCACATACGAGTGGTGGTTCGAGGGAGGCGATGTGGCCGGCTCAGGACCGGTAATCACCTGGACGGCTCCGGAGGAAGACGGCCTGTACGACATAACGGTGGTGGTCAGTGATGAGTTCGGCGAAGAGGCGACGACCTGGCTGACCATGAGCGTGGCCTCGACCCCACCCCCGGTCATCGAGGCCTTGCTCATCACCCCCGAAGAGCCCAAGTACTTCAAGGAGCACGAAGGCGGGTACATGATCCTGAGGAACCGCCGCTGTGAAATCACCTGTACAGTCAGGGACCCGGGCGAGGGACTGACCTACGAATGGTCCGACGGCCACGACACGTACGTCGCACCCAGCAACTGTGGCGCCTGCGACTCATTCGAGGGAGAGGGCCCCACAGTGACCTGGACCGCTCCCGACGAGCGGGGCACCATCACCATTACCGTGGTGGTGTACGACACCGCGGGCAACATGGCCGCCAGGAGCACACAGTTCAAGGTCGAGACCTGCGGATGTGTTTTCACCTAAGGGCGAAGCGCGCTCCCGCCCGCGGTTCTTGCCAGCGGCATCCAACCGGCTATTGACTGTGGCACCCGATGAGTAACAAGCTTGCCAGCCTCTGGGCAGGGGTCTACCGGGACCCCTTCAAGAGATACCTGGTCATAGGCCTGGCGGTACTGGGCATAGTCCTGCTGTCGCTGGGCCAGGAGCCGGCACAGCCCGCAGGGTCCGTTGAGAGCGACGCCGTCGAGCTGCACTTCTTCTACCACGCCGGCTGCCCGCACTGCAAGGACCAGGAGCCGTTCAACGAAAGCCTGGCCCGGGCCTATCCCTCCGTTTCTTTCATCTACCACGACGGCGCCAACCCCGGCGAATACGCCAGGCTGGTGGAAATGCTGGAGGGCACGGGCGTAACGGAGGAGCAACTGGACTTCCCGCTGACGATTGTTGGAGAGCAGGTCTTCATTGGCTGGCAATCGGAGGAGACGACCGGCAGCAAGATCGAAGAGGCTTTGCAGCAATGGCTGCAAGGAGTCCGCCCCACGGCGGAAGTCGAAGAGCCCTCCGACGTCCAGACCATACCCATCATCGGGGAGATAAGGCTTTCCGACTACTCTCTTACCGGCCTGGCGGTGATCCTGGGTCTGGTGGACGGTTTCAATCCCTGCGCCATGTGGGTGCTGGCCTACCTCATCTCGCTGATACTCATCTTGAAGGACCGCAGAAAGGCCTGGCTGCTGGTCGGCTCCTTCGTCTTCGCCTCCGGGGTGCTGTACTTCCTGTTTATGACCGCCTGGCTCAACGCCTTCCTGCTCATCGGCTACTCCCGGCCGCTGACCATAGTGATCGGACTGGTGGCTCT
>Ga0315537_1001403_pt1 | contig 18903 bp, 18 predicted proteins | sample SalMarSW160270MG_FD_203091 | JGI IMG/M metagenome (GOLD analysis project Ga0315537, IMG submission 203091) | Salt marsh sediment microbial communities from the Plum Island Ecosystem LTER, Massachusetts, United States - Salt Marsh Sediment SW1602-70 ...
ATGACCTTAAATCCCGCTTTTCGAAGATCTTCCTTTATCCCTGGAGAGACTCCGTGCGCCCTGATCAAGACAGTGCCGGACCCATGATCAGGAATATCATTCATAACAGATATTCCCTTTTTTTTCAAAAGGGATATGACTTGGGGATTGTGAATAAGAGGACCAAAAGTAAAGACAGGTTTTTCACATCTGCGGGGCGCTTCCAGAGCCATCTCAACAGCTCTCTGCACGCCCATGCAGAAGCCTGCGGTTTTGGCTATCGTTATTTTCATCCGATTCTGCTGCTTTTTAAAAAAATATTATGGTCAATCAACTCAACTGAATGGATGTGCGCTTGTATGTATTTCTGATCTCCGAAAATGCTGACAAATTTGATACTACCATTTCCTTCGGATTCAACCATATTAATAGCTTTTATTACAAGCTCTTTTCATTCATCTTTAATCAAATAAGCATTTGCTCCTTATTTAATAATAGTTACTGATGTATGCCATCTTCATGGAATGATGGAATACTGGAGAGATGAGTGTGAGAGAATTAAAAAATAACGCCATATCATGTTTTTTTAGTAAATATTATTATGTCTGTCAAGTGGATAAAAACCCAATACCTATGCCTGCGGTATTATGAACATTCGGAACGGAAACATAACGGAAAAAAAGATCGATATTATATGATCCGTTACAAAAGACAGGGAAAAGCAGTAGAGGAAAAAGCAGGTTGGGTCTCTCATGGAATGAATGCTCAAAAAGCAAATTTGCTCAGAGCTGAAATCATGTAAAATATCCTATTTCCGAACTTGCAGTTTATATAAAAATCCGGTAAATTAACATTGGGTGCCATCGACCAGATAGTAAGGAAAAGGAGAGAACCGAATGTTCAAACGTGTCTTTTTTTTAAATCCTCCCTCGTATGAGGGGTTTGACGGAGGGGCAGGAAGTCGGTACCAGGCCAAGCGGGAAATCCGCTCATTTTGGTATCCGACCTGGCTGGCACAGGCTGCGGCACTATGCCCGCAAAGCAAAGTGCTGGATGCGCCGGCAGAAGACATGGATGCCGCTGAGAGCGTTTCAGCGGGTAAGGATTTTGACATCCTGATCATTTATACAAGTACGCCCGGATTTACCAATGATGCTGAACTGGCCCATCGCTTCAAACGGGAGTATCCCGATATGTTTGTCGGAATGGTTGGGCCCCATGTGACGGCCCTTCCGGAGGAATCCCTATTGGCGGGCAAGAGTCTGGACTTTGTGGCCAGGGGCGAATTTGACTACACCATTTTTGATATTGCTAATGGCAAATCTCTGCCTGAGGTGGAAGGAATTTCCTATGTAAGTGACGACAAAATTATTTGCAATAAAGACAGGGAACCGATTCAGGACATGGATGCACTTCCATCGGTGCTTGATGTCTACCGGCGGGACCTGAACATCAAAAAATATTTTGTAGGGTATTTACTTCATCCATATTTGTCGGTTTACACCGGACGTGGTTGTGACGCAAGATGTACCTTTTGCCTGTGGCCTCAGACCATCGGCGGACGCAAATATAGAACACGCTCTGTTCAGAGTGTCATTGAGGAAATCACGCGCGCCAAAAAAATGTTTCCGGAAGTCAAAGAGTTTTTTTTTGATGATGATACCTTCACCGCTAAATTCAGACGAGCAGAGGAGATCGCCGGCCGGCTTAAAAAGCTGAATATCACCTGGTCATGCAGCACACGGGCTAACGTGCCTGAGAAGACGCTGAGAATTATGAAGGAAGGCGGGCTGCGCCTGGTCATGGTCGGAATCGAATCCGGTAGTGACGTGATCCTGAAGAATATTAAAAAAGGCATAACGACCGACCAGTGTCGAAAATTTATCCGAACCTGCAGGAAGCTAAGTATTGCTACCCATGCAACTTTTGCTGTCGGTTTTCCGGGTGAAACCAGAGAAACGATCCGGAAGACGATTGCGTTCGCCAAAGAACTCGACCCGGACACTTTACAGGTTTCAATTGCCACACCCTATCCGGGCACCGAATTCTATCAACAGGCTGTGGAGAACAATTGGCTGGTAAGTTCCGATGTCGTTTCCGGCTCAGGTGTCCAACATGCGTCCCACGAATTCGAGGATTTGAGCAAAGAGGAAATCTTCGATGCGGTCGAAACCTTCTACAATAAATTCTATTTTCGTCCCAGGCCTATCCTGCGTATTCTGCGAACCATGATGCGTGACAAAGACGTGTGCAAACGCAGACTGCGGGAGGGCTGGGAATTTTTTAATTTTATGCACACCCGGGGAAAGGATGCCTAATGGTGTGTTTTTTCCCTTAGGGCGGATCCGGGACAGGGGGCTAAAAGGAAACTGAAATGTGGAAAGCCATTATCGTCATGTTTCTTGGAACGGTTATTGTCTCTATCGGCGATGGACTTCTGAGCAAAGGGCTGCGTGAATTACAACAGGTGGGGTGGTCCGGGGGCTTTTGGTCCGTGAGCCTTCAATATGTTGGGGCCGCAATTCATAAACCGAGCATTTTAATCGGAGTGCTATGTCACGCCCTTTTTTTTGCTACGATATTGTTATCATTGTCATGGGGTGATTTGAGTCTGGTGTTGCCGATTACGGCACTCACCTATGTTTTCGCACCACTGATCGCGCAGTTTTATTTAAGAGAAAATGTCAATATTCTGCGCTGGATGGGTGCCGCCATCATTGTGATAGGCGTATTTACGGTTTTGCTGGGGGAAAAAGGGAATATGGGATCGCAAAATATAAAAGTGCCTGTTGATGGACTGACGGCTCATTTGGAGATCCAAAGCCCGGATCTGAATGGCACCCTGTAACAAAAAGGCTGAAAATGAGTGCCTGCAATATCAATACAGATAAATCAATTCCATCAAAGTGGACTATATGGAAAGACAGGTTGAACCTCACATTCAACCAGGGAGGACCAGGATTTTGCCATTTTGCCATCACAAATCGATGTGATGCCCAGTGCAAATTCTGCAATTTCGCTGCAGGAAAATTAAAACCACAGGAGTTTCGATCCGTCTCCCGCGCCGATGCCCTTTTATCCATCGATATCTTATATGATAGTGGTATCCGGTACATAGAATTTGTGGGCGGAGAACCACTGCTTCACAAGGATATTCTTGCTTTTGTTTCCTATGCACATCGCAAAGGAATGAGTCCAATGTTATGCACTCACGGCGGACGACTTACGGAAGACCTCATCCGCTGTTTAAAGGAAGCAGGGCTGAACAGTATTGTCATTTCAATTGATGCGCCCGCCGTTGAGATTCATGAAAAAAACCGTGGCATCAAGGATTTATGTCGGAAGGTTCAGGCGGCCAACGTGCAGCTTAAAAAGTATAAAATCAGCAGCACGGCCTCTGTGACGATCAGCAAGCTTATTTCTGATTATGACAAATTGCCTGACTTTCTGAAATCAATGGGCTTTTCCCAGATGACGTTTTCTTATCCCATGCAATACCTGGGATCCGGTTATCTCGGATTTTCGTCATCCGATTTAGTCCATTACACGTCTGAACAGCTGATGACCGTTTTTGATAAAATTAAAACTCTAAAAAATAGGATCTTTATTGTAAACAACAAAGTATCCCTATCGGAAATGCAAAGATTCCTTCTTAAAATGCCCCAAATGTTTCCTTGTTTAGGGGGATACCGCTATTTTCTTTTGGATTGGAACCTGGATATTTATCGCTGTCATTTCTGGGAAGATCCTATTTGCAAAATTCACGAATTCGGACCGCAAAGATTTATTCGTGATCATTGCAATCGGTGCATGCTTGATTGCTACCGTGACGCCAGTGTGTTGCAGCATATAGCAGTTTCTCTCACGGATACATACCAATTATTTAAAACACAGCAATTCAGCGAAGCTTTTAAAAAATTGTTTACGAAAAATAATCTTTTATGTTTAAAAGCTGTCGCAGAACAATTGCGATGGATTACAAAGGTATAACGCTTCTTTGATTTAGGAGGGTCAAGACTTCAAAAGATGACCTGGCAGCATCTCATACTTATTCCTGTTTTTATGGCTTCCATTTTTTGGTTGATGACAACCCTTTGTGTGGCTGTATTTATGAGAAGAAAGAGGGTTGCTTTAGCAGGTCGAGCACCCATCTCATTTGCCCCCTATGTCTCTTTGATTAAGCCTGTTTATGGTTTGGAAAAGGATCTTTTTATCAATTTGGAGACTGCATGCCAACAGGATTATCAAGATTATGAGGTCATCTATGCTGTTCAAAGAAAAGACGATCCGGCTCGGGAGGTTGTGGAAAAAATCCGCGAGGCCTATCCGCAGCAAAATGTTCATGTTGTTGTCGATGAGAGCAAGATCGGCTCTAATGGGAAGGTAAGTAATATTTATAATGCAAGCTTAAGAGCCCATGGGGAGGTTTTTGTCTTTTCCGACAGCGACATGTTTTTGGAGCCGGATTACCTCAGAAAGATAGTAGCTCCGCTTGCCGATAAGAAGGTGGGGATTTCCTGCACGCTTTACAGTGCGTGGAAACCTAAGAACATATTGGAATCCCTGGAATTGCTTTCTTATAACATAAACTTTGTCCCTTCCATTGTCCTTGCTGTGGTAACAAAGGCTTCCATAGCCTGTCCGGGTGCCACTATGGCTGTCCGGCGTGACGTTTTGGATGAAATCGGTGGACTGGTTCCGCTGGGCAATTATTTTGTCGAAGATTATGAACTGGGAAGACGTGTGGTGGCGAAGGGATATCGGATTCATTTTGTTTCCTATGTGGCTAAAATGAGTGTAGATCTCAGAAAGTTTCGAGATTGGTGGCTTCACCAGGTCTATTGGGATCAAAACACGAAATCTGCCAATCCCTCCGGATTTTTCTTCACATTACTTATTCGAGGTATTCCGTTCGCTTTACTGTACGCCTTTCTTGGAGCTTCCCACGGATGGTCGGTTTTGCTGGGAACTATTGGCGTACGCCTGTTGACGGCAGTTTCAAATTCCTTATTTTTGCAAGACCGGGATGGAATAAAAGGCATTTGGTTACTCCCACTCAGAGATCTCCTGGGAATTTTTGTCTGGCTGGCAAGCTTCTTAAAAAGATATACGTATTGGAAAGGGAAAAGTTTCGTTCTAAAAAAAGGAAAGATGGTGGAAGTAAAATGATGGTAACCTGTTGCTAACCACGGAAATTTTAAATGAAATATGTGATCATCACTGCCGACGATTTTGGGTTGTGTTCGGAAGTAAATCAGGCCGTAATTCAAGCCCATCAAAAGGGTATTTTAACCTGTGCCAGCTTGATGGTAAGTGCCGAGGCGACTGAAGAAGCCGTTGCGCTTGCCAAAGCGCATCCCTCTCTAAAAGTGGGTCTGCATCTGGTGATGGTGGAAGGTTTGTCTGTTTTGCCTAAAAAAGAAATCCCCGACCTGGTGGATGTGGCCGGGAAGTTTTCCAAGAGGATTGTTTCCAGCGGTATTCGCTATTTCTTTTCAAAAAAGATAAAGCGCCAACTTGCAAAGGAGTGTGAAGCCCAGATCAAGGAATTTTTGGCCACAGGGTTGAAAATTGATCATCTTAACAGCCACAACCATTTGCACATCCATCCTGCCATACTGGATATCATTATTCCGCTTGTCAAGAAATACCACATCCCTGCAGTGAGGCTTCCATGGCAGGGCATTCGGACCCTGAAGTGGAGGCAATCCGTGACGGCCGTTGTCATGCTCCCATGGGTAATCCGTTTGCGGCTTAAGTTGCAAAAAAACAGGATTGCATACAACCAGGAGGTTTTTGGGCTATATGAAACCGGTTTCATGCTGGAGCAAACCTGGCTTCGATTAATACCAAAGATCAGGCGAGGTGTTACGGAGATATATTGCCACCCGGCGGCGCAAAAAATCTTGTATTTGAAGCAGGCACCGCCCTCATGTCATCATGTGGAAGAGTTTGCAGCCCTCCTAAGTCCTAAAGTTAAAGAGAGTTTGGAGCGAAAAAATGCGGTGCTAACTTGTTTTAGCGATATTTCATGATTGACGGTCTCGTAAAAAGTTCAACTTCTGCGTTGTACTTCATTCCGTAATCATTCAACGTACGATAACTACGCCTCATGATTACAAAACTTGCACGCCTTTTTATCCCGAAGGTTTTATGCGGGGGAATTTGAACTTTTTACGAAACCGTCTAAATCGGACTTTTTACGAGTTCATTATGATTAACAGGGGAAATTAAAGTATGTACCTTGTAACCGGTGTAAGTGGATTTATCGGCGGATGAATTGTACATACCCTTTGCAAACAGGTAAAAAAGGTCTGGCTGTTTGAGCATGTTAGTGAGCCTTAAGAAAAAACAACGAATAAGATCATTCATCTTTTAACTATATGATGTTGCGTTTAAACAGTTGCTATTAAAGGATTGGCACCTGTTTTTTCTTTAGGCTCACTTATGTTCGAGTTCCAAACATTTTACATTTTATTATCCGTTGGCGGCTCAATATCACCATTTAATACACCAGAACTTATTGAGAAGTTACCGCATATTTTATAATTATTTGATATTATGTAAAAATTAAACAAGAAGATAATGCTTTGTATTTATATTGAATTTTTACCTGTTATCAATACGTTGTAGTTTTTTAATAAATGGCAAAAGTTGTCACTATAAAAACTAAAGGTCTCAAGAAGATAGTCACTCTCGAATCCGAATTTTTATTTGGTATAAAAAATTGTGAAAGCCGCGTTTTTCTAAAAGATATCATATTCTTGGCGATATAATGGTTATTGTGGTCTCGACTCAACTTGAAAAAGTGGAAAAAGAGTGGGAGAGATTAAGATTTTCAGTATAAAAGGGATTATATTTATTTCTATAACCCCTTGAATTTATGTGGCTGAGGGACCAGGATTCGAACCTGGGTTAACGGGGCCAGAACCCGTCGTCCTGCCTCTAGACGATCCCTCAGCGGACTTTGATCTTTAGATACACAAAAACGGAATATGAGTCAAGATAAAACTGGCCCCCCGAATTTCGGGATAATTCCTTCTTGTACGAATACCAAAGAGTTTACTTGCGGTAATAAATTGAGTATTAGTAATGAGTAAAACAGATCCAATATATGTTAGCCGTTACGATTACGTTTGAAAATTGAACCCTCTTTCAATTGGCCTGATTTTTTTCGACAGGAACAAGGATGAGACGGGGTTTAAAATTAATTATATAATAATAACAAATAGATAAAAAACATGAAACCCCTTTTATCGCCATGGAACCGTAACGGTCGGGCATAAAAACAAAATAGAAAAATGTTCATGAAAACCCTTGACAATCCTTTTGGTTTAAATTACTAAAATCGCAATTTCTAATCATGACGGTTGTATTATGCTAAATAATTAATATATTCATATAGTTAAGAGAGAGTATTACTAATGGCCGTACCAAAACGCAAGAAATCTAAGTCAAAGCGAAATACACGAAGAATTCACCAGAAAGTTGCAGTTCCCAATAGAATTAATTGTCTTCAATGCGGGGATGCAATGCTTTCTCGCCATGCATGCCCCAATTGCGGTACTTACAAGGGCCGTGCTGTAATTGGAGCCGAATAATGACGGTTTTGTAAAAAGTCATTTTTTCTCACTTCAAAGATGTACCCTATCCTTCGGAAAAAACTTTTTACGATTTCATTACTAAAAAAGCTATGAGGAAAAAAATAGATGACCCCACATACAAACCCAGCAAACCCTGTGCTAAAAGGATTGGATTCCGAGTCGAGACAGATGGTTATAGAGACGGTCAGGCAGCTTAAGCATCGTCTTTTAACCCGTGAAAAAATTCTTAAATATGACAAAAATGAAATTTTCCCGGAGGAGACGGTCCGCGAAATAATGGGACCGGATATTGGCCTGCAGCTCCTTTTCATCGATGAAGATTATGGCGGAATAGGGGGCGGTACCCGAGACTGTTGCGCGGTAATTCGTGAAATGTGTAAGATTTGCCTGGGGATCGGAACCGCTTTTTTTGCCATCCAGCTCGGTGCCGACCCCATAATTGTGGGGGGTACCGAAGAACAGAAAGCAAAATGGCTCGGTGCCATTGCCGAGGGAAATTGCCTTGTGGCCTATGCCGTAACAGAACCGGGCGCCGGCAGCAACCTTGCCTCGCTTAAGACCAAAGCCAAACCGGTAACCAATGATTCCGGAGAAATAACAGGATATACCATTAACGGGACCAAGCAGTTTATATCCACCGGAGGATATGCCGATTTCATTACCCTGCTGGCGAAGACACCGGAAGGCCCTGCATTTTTTATCGTGGAAAAGGGGACCCCCGGGTTTGTTCAGGGCAAAGGTGAGGATAAGCACGGTATCCGGGCTTCAAACACATCTCCGCTGTCTTTTACGGATGTGTTTGTTCCGGCTGAAAATCTCATCGGCCTGGTTCCCGGTAACGGTATGAAACAAGCCAACAAAGTGTTCGGATATACCCGGCTCATGGTTGCCGCCATGGCCCTGGGGCCTTGCGAAGCGGCTCTTGAGATCGTGATTCCCTATGCCAAAGAGCGGATTCAGTTCGGATCTCCGCTTTCGGAAAAACAGGGATACACTCACAAACTTGTGGTTCCCCATGCCGTAAGACTTGAGGCCGCAACCGCCTATATGGACGAAATTGCTCTCCGGATCGATTCCGGTGAATTTGACCTTCATGTGGAAGGTTCCATTAGCAAACTGTTTGCTACCGAGTCTGCCAACAAGGCCGCCGACGATGCCATCCAGGCACTGGGCGGTTATGGGTATATGACCGAGTTTGAAGTGGAGAAGATCAAGCGGGATGTGAAGATCACCTGTATCTATGAAGGGACCAGCGAAATTCAGCAGAGTATTATCAGCACATTCCGCTGGAAAGAAACGCGCAAAAGCAAAGGTGAATTTTATAACGTCATCTGCCGGGAAATGGAAAACATGGATAGCGATGTTAACGATGCCGGATGCCGGTTTTACGGGCTCGCGGCCGGGGTTTTGAATAATACCATTATGTTGGTTCATGACCATCGGCTGACCCGGAAGCAACATGTCATGTTTTCCCTGGCCGATATGATGACCCATGTGGAAATTGGGGCCAGCCTGGCGCGTAAGGCCGTGGCCCTATCAAAAGCCGGTGACCCGGAAGCCGAAAAGATTAAAGCCATGTCCAGAATTTTTGCCGATGAGGTTGCGCAACTTGTTTCCCGGAACGCGCTGAATATCCTGATGGGTTCCGGTGTGTTTGATCAAAAGGCGGCCTGTGATTTTATGGAAACAAATTCTTATAACCAACTGGTTTGCAGCAGCCTAAATGTCATAAATGACATGGATCTGGTTGCAGACGTACTGTTTGCGAGGTAATCATGACCGAACAAGAACAACGTACTGTTGTGGTTACGGGGGGGTCGAGAGGTATTGGCAGGGCGATTTGTATATCGCTGGCAGCACCGGACACCCGTATCTATTTTAATTATTTTTCTCCCAGTGATCCGGATGCCGAAGCTGCCGCTGCTGCTGAAACCGAGAAACTCGTAGCCCATGCCGGAGGTTCGGCAGTCAGCACCAGTGTTAACATTGCCCAAGAAAAAGAAGTGGTAAGCTTTTTCGGAGAAATTTTAGACAAATCCGGGCGCATAGATGTTCTCGTCAATAACGCCGGTATCACCAAAGACGGTCTTTTGGTACGTATGAAGGAAACGGATTGGGATGTTGTTTTAAATATTAATTTAAAGGGAGCGTTTACCTGCACGAGGATTGCCGCAAAAGCCATGATGAAACAGCGTCATGGACGTATCATTAATATGGCGTCGGTTGTGGGCGTCACCGGGAATGCGGGACAGGCGAATTATTCGGCATCAAAGGCAGGTTTAATCGGACTCACAAAAACAGTTGCCAAAGAACTGGCTCCGCGCGGCATTACCGTCAATGCCATCGCTCCGGGTTTCATAGAAACGGATATGACTGCGTTACTTTCAGAAAAGGCAAGAAACGCAATGCTGGATCAGGTCCCGTTGGGACGGGCGGGTCAGCCTGAAGATGTTGCCGCCGTTGTTGCTTTTCTGGCTTCTGAGAGTGCATCTTACATAACCGGCCAGGTGATTCATGTAAGTGGTGGAATGTACATATAAAAGGGGGTAAACCAAATGTCCATTGAGGATAAAGTAAAAAAAATAATTGCGGAAAAGCTGAGTGTTGATCTTGAAGAAATAGTTCCGGAGGCGTCCTTTGTGGATGACCTTGGCGCAGATTCACTGGACCTTGTGGAGTTGATCATGTCCATGGAAGAGGAGTTCGATATCGAGATTCCTGATGAAGAAGCAGAGAAATTGTTGACGGTCAAAGACGCTTTCGATTATATTGAGGCACATTAATGTTTCCTAATCCCGGTGTATCCGGCGAAGTAAAAAATTCATGAAAGGTTAAAAAATAGTTTTATGATTTAGGCACTTCGCCGCAATTGGAAAAATGGAATAATCCAATAAACGTGTTGTTGTTAAAAGACTTGTGGTTTGGATTCCGCTTATGGCGGCATAGAATTTTCGTGACGTTACGATTATGGTTGATACAAAGACCGCTGCGGACCGGCGGGTCGTTATTACGGGTTTGGGGCTTGTAACGCCACTGGGTATCGGCGTTGAAGAGACATGGACTGCCTTGTGTGAAGGCAAATCGGGCATCGGCGAGATAACCCAGTTCGATGCATCCGGGTTTGACACTCAAATTGCCGGAGAAGTTAAGGATTTTCACCCTGAGGATTTCCTTCCCAAAAAAGAAGCAAAACGCATTCAATCGTTTATAGCCTATGCGGTTGCAGCGTCCCGGATGGCCCTGGAAGATTCGGGGTTAATTATAGACAGTACCAACCAAAACAGGGTCGGTGTTCTCACAGGATGCGGTATGGGCGGGCTTCAGATGCTTGAAGATACCGCCGCGATACTGAGAAAAAAAGGACCCAAACGAGTAACGCCATTTTTTATCCCCATGATGATCGGGAATATGGCTCCGGGTATGATTTCCATCTACTTGGGTGCAAAGGGGCCCAATTCCTCAATTGCAACCGCGTGTGCTTCAGGAACCCATGCGGTCGGGGATGCATTCAAAATCATTAAGAGAGGCGGTGCCGATGCCATGATAACCGGCGGTGTGGAGTCTGTTATTACACCCACCTGCATTGCCGGCTTCAATGCCATGAAAGCCCTTTCTGTCCGAAACCATGAGCCTGAAAAAGCATCCCGTCCCTTTGACCGCGAGCGTGATGGTTTTATCGTGGGTGAAGGATGCGGAATTCTCATACTGGAAACACTTGAGGGGGCTTTAAAAAGAGGCGCCGGAATTTATGCTGAAATCTGCGGGTATGGTATGAGCGGAGACGGGTTTCATATGGCAGCGCCTGCTCCGGACGGCGAAGGCGCCGCCCGATGCATGGCGGCAGCCATTGATGACGCGGGAATTTCATATAACGCCGTGGATTATATCAATGCCCACGGCACTTCAACCCAGCTGAATGATCTTTACGAAACGCAAGCCATCAAGTCCGTATTCAAGGAAAAAGCACACTCACTGGCAATCAGTTCGACCAAGTCCATGACCGGCCATCTTTTAGGAGGTGCCGGTGGCATTGAAACCGTTTTCACGGCGCTGACCATTCATGAAGGCATTATTCCGCCGACAATAAATCTTGATAATCCAGACCGGAATTGCGATCTCGATTACGTTCCAAACACCGCCCGAAAGACGGATGTCACACTCGCCATGACCAACTCCTTCGGTTTCGGAGGGACAAATGCAGCACTGATACTCGGTAAATACAACAAGTAAATTGACCGGTTGAAAAAAAATCGTAATCGTTTAGCTTTTTGAAAACGGTATCGCCGGGTTGAAATTAATTTGTTATACAGAACCAAACCATTACAAAAGGATCTGTTTTAGGAAATACTAAAATAGAGCGAAAGATTACAATGTAATAGTTATGGATTTTGGAGCAAGGGTTACGGGAACCGGATCGGCTTTCCCTGAAAATCGTCTCAACAATGCCGGTATTGTTGAAAAGCTTGAAAAATTAGGAATTGAAACCAGTGACACCTGGATTCGTGAGAGAACCGGAATTCTAGAGCGGAGGATTTCAGATCTTAAAAACCCTGCGGAACAAAATTCCTCACTTGGTTTTTCAGCGGCACAAAAAGCCCTGGAAATGGCGGGACGGTCGCCGGAAGACATAGATCAAATTATTTATGCCACCTGCTCTCCCGATACGCTGCTTCCATCCACCGCCTGTTGGCTTCAACATAAGATTGGCGCTAACAAAGCCTGGGCCATGGATATTAATGCGGCCTGTTCGGGATTTATTTATGGACTGGCAACTGCTGATAAGTTTATTCAAACAGGACAGGTCAAAACGGCGTTGGTTGTGGGCGGCGAAGTCCTTAACCCGTTTCTCAACTGGGAAGACCGCAATTCCTGTATTTTGTTCGGAGACGGGGCGGGAGCGGCTATTGTTGAACAGGTCCCGGCGGACTCAACGCAACGGATTCTATCCAGCCATCTGCTTTCGGACGGAAATCTCTGGGAGCTTTTTCATATGCCGGCGGGGGGGTCAAATATGGAGGTAACCCCTGAGATATACTCTCGAAAACTCAATAAATTTAAAATGAAAGGTAAAGAGATCTTCAAAATTGCTGTAAAAACGCTATCTGATTTCGCCAATTATGCATTAAAGAAAAACCAGATGACGGTTAAGGAGCTGGATTGGTTTGTTCCTCATCAAGCCAATCGTCGAATCATAGAAGCCGTTGCCAATCGCTTGAATCTCCCTATGGAAAAAGTTCTGATTAACGTGGACCGGTATGGCAACACTTCTGCTGCAACGATCCCTACGGCTCTGGATGAGGCCGCAAGAAACGGAACAATTAAAAGCGGGCAAACCGTTCTGCTCGATGCCTTTGGAGCAGGTCTGACTTACGGTTCAATTCTCTTGCGCTGGTAATGAATATGACAGATTATTTCCACACGTTTCACATTCCTGTTATGGGGACCGGGCACTCGGTTGACACCCCGATCCGTGTGGCGCCTTTGGGCATTTCTTCGGTTATTTCACTCGTAGATGACCTTTTACTGGAAAAAATTCGCAAATATTACACGTCAAAGTTCAACCTTCCTTATGTCAAAATACCCAGAAATGCACAGGACGGTCGGGCCAAAAGGATCACCGCCTATCTGGATATCGTTTATGAGATTGTCAGGAAAAAAATGGAAGAAATAAGAAATCAGCCTTTTTTCAAAGACAACAATAAACGTAAATATTTTGAACTGTTGCCTGAAGAATCTCTTCTGAGAATAAAATATGAAGAACTTCTCAGAATGAAGCCCGGTCATGAGAGAGATGCTCTTGAAAAAGATTTAACATCACGCATGAAACCCGGCTCTATAGATGTTAATATCATGGTTACTTTGGATCGGACTCATTTCGACAAAAACGGCAATCCTCTCGGCGATGAATTTTGCGATGCCCAAGCAGGGCTTAGGGGGTATGCCAATAGTTGCCTTGAGTCCGGCATTGTATATTCAGCGGGTTTTAACCGGCGCTTGTTCAGTTATATGACGCAATTCAAGGATTTTTACAGTGATAAAACGGGCCGGATCAAAAAGCGAATCATCCTGAAAGTCAGCGATTTCCGTTCGGCCCTTGTTCAGGGTAAATTTTTAGCTAAAAAAGGTCTTGAAGTTTATGAATTTCGCATTGAGTCAGGGCTGAACTGCGGCGGCCATGCCTTTGCTTCCAATGGAATTTTACTGCCGGTTGTTCTTAAGGAATTCAAGGAGAAACGCAAAAGCTTGATGTCGGAATTTCAACCGCTCATACAAAAATATTACAAAAAAATGGGATGTGACTATCCGGAGTTTAAATTAGACGACTGCCCGCTCATTACCGTGCAGGGAGGGATAGGAAATTTTGGAGAAGTTTGTCGATTAAAAGAATTTGATATCGATCGAACCGGATGGGCCAGTCCTTTTCTGCTGGTTCCGGAAGTGACACGCGTGGATGCCACCACTCGTGAACTGTTGCGACAGGCTCAAGAAGATGATCTTTACATGAGTGACGTCTCCCCGCTGGGAATTCCGTTTAATAATGTGCATAATACAGGGTCTGAAATATTGACCCGAAAAAGGGTGGCGGAAGGCAGAGCCGGTTCTCCATGCCCAAAAAATATTCTTGTGTCCAACATAGAGTTCACCGAAAAACCGATTTGCCTGGCCTCGCGGGAGTATCAAAAAATAAAACTAAAACAAATTGATAATATGGATATTTCAGCGGATGAAAAAGCAAGGCTTTGCCAAAAGGTTGTGGAAAAGACCTGCATCTGCGACCATCTTGGGAACGGAGCGCTTATTGACTTGGGGATGGCCAAAGAGGAAAATTCGCCCCAATCCATATGTCCCGGCCCGAATATTGAATGGTTTGGCAAATTTTATACTCTGGAGGAGATGGTAGGCCATATTTATGGAAGAGGTTCATCCCTGGTTTCATCCAAACGGCCGCATATGTTTGCCAAAGAAATTGTCATGTATGTGGACTATTTTGAAAGGATGGTGGCGGATTCTTCTATAACGCCGAGTGCAATAAAAGCTTTGCTGGAATTTAAAAACAATCTGGAGGCGGGTCTGGACTTTTGTCTTGAAATTGCGCATAAGCCACCGTACCCCGGGGAAAATTTAGACTCTATTTCAGATTGTGTGGAGCGGGAAAAAATTCGCCTGAAATCTATTTACAACGGTTTTGAAAAAAAAATGAACTAAAAGTATGGAGATCGATCAATTCTGGCATATTCTCAAAACCAACTTCGGTTATCAGAGTCCCCAAACCCGTGGTTTTCTGGTAAAGGAATTTCCTTTCTTGGCGACATTTATTTATTATGTCCAGCTTCTGAATATTATCCTAATAGAAAGTATAACCGCACGCAAGGGGGGATATGAACGAAAGGCCTGGGCACGCGGTTCTCTGGGTGTTGTTAAAATTGTTGAATCTGCGGGCGGACGGCTTCATGTATCAGGGCTGAAAGGATTGGTCGATCATCAGGAGCCGTTGGTTTACATTGCCAACCACATGAGCCTGCTCGACACCCTTGTTCTTCCCTGTATTCTCCTTGCATTGAACCGGGTCACGTTTGTGGTTAAGGAAGGGCTTTTAAGATACCCGGTTCTCGGCTCGATTATAAGAGCCGTTCATCCCATCGCAGTCACACGGAAAAACCCTCGAGAAGATTTGAAATTGGTCTTGAATCAGGGAAAAGCATTGATTTCTCAAGGCTGTTCCATCATAATATTTCCCCAGGCCACCCGAAGCGCCGTGTTTGATACGGCATCTTTTAATTCACTGGGAGTTAAGCTGGCGCGAAAAGCCGGGGTCGCCGTGGTTCCGGTTGCATTGAAAACCGATTTTCAGGGTAATGGAAGAATCATCAAGGATATGGGTTCCGTGGATCCCAGCAAAGAAATATATATAAAATTCGGAGAACCCATAACCGTGGAAAAGAATGGCCAGGTGACACACCGGCAAATCGTCACGTTCATTACCGAAAACCTGACCGCATGGGGTGCAAAGGTTATTCCGAGTATTTCATGAAGTGTCTATTTCCTAAACTAGTGTATTGTAACTTATTTTTATAGACTTAATGGTTTTGTTATGTTATTATCTTCTCAAAAAATGCAAAAAGGAGAGATTGTTATGGCAAAGCCGTTACCAAAGATTAATCTTACTAAAGAAGAAAAAGATGTCTTAAATCGTATCATAAAAAAGCGAACTTCACCTCAAGGCATTGCGCAAAGAGCTCAGATTGTTCTGCTAGCAGATCAGATGACGTCAACCGACGAAATTATGCAAACGCTTTCAGTCAGCAAAACGACTGTCATTAAATGGCGACAAAACTTTGCTGAAAAAAGAATCGACGGTCTTAAAGATGCTCCCCGTTCTGGCAGAAAGCCGCTTTATGAGCAGGAGACCGTTGCTAAACTCATTTCAAAGACCCTTGAAGCACCGGAGCATATAACTCATTGGTCCACACGAGAAATGGCCAAAGAGCTTGGCATGGGTCATATGACGGTTCACAGAATATGGAAAAAAAATGACCTTAAACCTCATTTGGTTAAGACATTCAAATATAGTAATGACAAACATCTGGAAGAAAAGATAATCGATATTGTCGGCCTTTACTTAGATCCCCCTGAGAATGCTATAGTTTTAAGCGTTGATGAAAAAAGTCAAATACAGGCGTTAGAAAGAACTCAACCTTTGTTGCCTCTTAAATTTGGTCAAGCTGAAAGGCGAACCCATGACTATAAGCGCCATGGAACCGCCACTTTATTTGCTGCATTGGATACAGCCAATGGCTCAGTAATCGGCAAATGCTACAAAAGGCATAGACATCATGAGGTTATAAACTTTTTAAATCTCATAAATAAAAATGTCTCTAAAGATAAGGACGTTCATATTATCACAGACAACTACTCAACCCATAAGCATGGAAAAGTTAAAAACTGGTTCAAAAGGCATAAACGATTTCAAATCCATTTTACACCAACAAGTGCCTCTTGGATGAACCAAGTAGAAATATGGTTCGGCATATTACAGGCAAAACGGATAAAACGAGGCGTATTTATAAGTGTAAAAGACCTGATCACAAAGATTGAAAATTTCATTGAATCTTATAACGAAAACTCAAAACCTTTTAAATGGGTAAAAACCTCACACGAAATATTGGCTAAGGCAAAAAGACCATTTATGGATGGACACTAACCTAAGCATCCGTATCAGGCACTATGGGAATGGGAATCTTTATAAACTGCACCCCCTCTTCTTTTAACGTTTTTTCTTCCTCCTTTGTACTAACGCCTCTAATGTTTCTCGGCTCTGAAACGCCGTAATGAATTTTTAAGGCTTCTTTTGTAAAATCAGATCCCACATCATCGAAATTTTTCTCTACAAAATCGACTATCTTACGGTTAATATTTGCATAATCTTCCTGTGGGTCATACATACTTTTTAAAGATGCAGATGATTTTATGGCAAACGTCGAAGGAACCCTGGCAATGGAAGTGCTGTCACAAATCGGGCATGAAATAAAACCATTTTTTTTCTGTTTTTCGTATGCCTTCCGGTCTTCAAACCACCCTTCAAAGGAATGGCCGTTGATACATTGCAAATCGTATGCTATCATATAAATATATCGCTTTTAAAATAAACGAATTCGTAAACGGTCGAATCTGTCATGTTTCAGGTTTTAAGATTTAGGTCCTTTGGGGCCAAACATTTTCAATTCTGCCACTAAGGCACCAAGGCACGAAGAAAAAAATAATAAATATATCCTTTGTGTCTCTTAGTGCCTTTGTGGCAAATATTTTTGATTCCGGCTTGTTCGGGTTGAGTTTTAGCTGTTTAGTTTGGAAATATTATCATATCTAACGGTATTTTTAAAGAAATTATTGACAGATCCGATTTTTTCAATACAGAATAATATTATGACTCAGATTAATACAGATTTCCTAATCATCGGCAGTGGCGTAGCCGGCCTTAGTTTTGCCCTTAAGGTGGCCAAATTCGGCAGTGTTGCTTTGGTTACCAAGAAAGGGATCATGGACAGCAACACCTCACAGGCACAAGGCGGTATCGCCTCTGTCTTCGACAAAGTTGATTCGTTTGATCTTCACATTCGGGATACGCTGGCTTCAGGGGATGGTCTATGCAACCGGGATGTTGTGGAGATGGTAGTTAAAAACGGTCCTGACAGAATTCGCGAGTTAGTCGATTTGGGTGTACATTTCAATGTAAAAGACAAAGGTCGAACAAATCACAAATCCCGGGATTATGAGATAGATTTTGATTTGGGACGTGAAGGGGGCCACTCTCAAAAGCGAATTGTGCATGCCCATGACATGACCGGAATGGAACTCGAAAGTGTCCTGGTGGGTCATGTCAAAAATCACGGTCGGATTACCCTGTTCGAAGATCATATCGCCATAGATCTTAACACCATTTCAACACGCATGAAAAGGGGGCAGATCATTACGACCCACGAAGATTATTGTTGCGGAGCATATGTTCTTGACAGACAAACAAATCAGGTCAAAACATTCTGTGCCAAGATAACACTCCTTGCAACGGGTGGGGCGGGCAAAGTTTATCTTTACACAAGCAATCCTGATATTGCCACCGGAGACGGGATTGCCATGGCATACCGGGCCGGCGCCACGGTGGCCAACCTTGAATTTGTCCAGTTTCATCCCACCTGTTTGTATCACCCGGATGCCAAGAACTTTCTTATTTCAGAGGCCGTGAGGGGTGAAGGGGCGATTCTCATTGATTCTTCGGGTAACGCTTTCATGGAAAAGTACGATCCTCATAAGGATCTGGCATGCCGTGACGTGGTTGCCCGTGCCATCGATAGCGAGCTCAAAAAAAGCGGAGACGATTCCGTATTTCTCGATATATCCCACAAAAATGGCAATTTCATAAAAGAACGCTTTCCGAATTTATATGAAAAATGTCTTATTTTTGGTTTTGATATGACAAAGGAACCTATCCCTGTTGTTCCCGCCGCTCATTACTTGTGCGGCGGCGTTGCAACCGGCATGTTTGGCAGAACAGATTTGCATCGACTCTACGCCGTGGGTGAAACGGCTTGTACCGGACTTCATGGGGCCAACAGACTTGCAAGCAACTCACTGATCGAGGCCCTGGTTTATTCCCATACCGCCGCTATACAGGCGGTCAAGGATCTTGGTGAATTGGATTTTAGTTCCACTCCTGACCCGCCGCCATGGGATGAAGTCGGTACAACAGACAGCGATGAAGTTATTATGGTTTCACATAACTGGGATGAGATCAGAAGATTTATGTGGAATTATGTTGGAATCG
>Ga0315537_1001404_pt1 | contig 18902 bp, 21 predicted proteins | sample SalMarSW160270MG_FD_203091 | JGI IMG/M metagenome (GOLD analysis project Ga0315537, IMG submission 203091) | Salt marsh sediment microbial communities from the Plum Island Ecosystem LTER, Massachusetts, United States - Salt Marsh Sediment SW1602-70 ...
GTATAGGTGAAATCTCCGTCTATCTGGAGCAGACCAAGCATTAGCTTCAGGATGATATCGTTCAGATCAAGAAGGTACCTGGTCTTTAACTGGAAAACAGACACGATTTCACCAGCATAAAATTCAAAATAGGGTGTTGATCGGTATGCCGATTCAATCGATCTCCAGTGCGTATCCTGCCAGTTATCCTTGTATTCTATCTCAAGTTCACCGATCGGCACCTTGTGAAAACTTCCTCGTTTTACAGGTACAGTGAGTATAATCGTACCATTGGCTCCAAAGATAATAGTACGGTTACGATAGGATTGCTTGATGTAATTTTCATGTTTTTCCAGAACTATTTTCCCGGGAAGGAGAAACTTGGTGAAATATTGAACCGGGCCGAAATAACTGGTTGTAAGAACGATATGTTGTTCCTTACTCATGAATTATTGGACTGTGTGACCGGTCAGAGGTTATTGATCAGGCTGGCATTGAACCCTGCACCGAAACCGTTGTCGATATTTACAACGCTTACGCCGGCAGAACAACTGGTCAGCATGGCGAGGAGGGCAGAGATCCCTCCGAAATTTGCTCCATACCCGATGCTGGTTGGTACAGCAATAATCGGTTTGTTGATCAGACCTCCAACAATACTGGCAAGAGCACCCTCCATGCCGGCAATGACGATGACCACACGTGAATCCCGGATCACACCGATGTTGTCAACCAAACGATGGATTCCTGCAACACCGGCATCATAGACCCGTTCAATACGGTTCCCCAGCAATTCCGCTGTTACTGCCGCCTCTTCTGCCACAGGCAGGTCCGATGTGCCGGCAGTGATTACCGAGATGTAACTTTCCGGCTTCGGTATCTCTTTTTTTGTAATGCTCATTATCCTTGCTTCCGGATGGTAGACTATCCCGGGAATGAACTGTTTGATCTCCCGGTACATTTCATCGGTTGCCCTCGTTGCGATAACGTTTGAATCCCGTTTGTTCATGTATGCAATGATGCCCTTCACCTGCTCAATGCTCTTTCCGGAACAAAAGATGATCTCGGGATAACCGGTACGGATCTCCCTCTGATTGTCAATCTTTGCATACCCCAGGTCCTTAAAAGAAAAATCCTCAAGTGCGGCCAGTGCGGTGTCGATCTCTATTTTGCCCTGACTGACCTCTTCCAACAGTTTTTTTAGTTCTGTTCGGTTCATTGTATCGTTTATTACAGATTATTTTATGAGAAAAATAGCCGTATCAGACATTGAAACTACCCGATCTGTATCCCTCCAGATCAATGGTAATGTATTCATACCCGATCTCCCGGAATGCAGAAACGATCTTATTTACACTATCTCCGGTTACCATTTCCGCGATTAAACCAGGATCTGTTTCTATGCGCGCAAGATTACTGTGTGACCTGACACGGATTGCCCGGTACCCCAAATCTATCAGGAATTTTTCAGCCTGCTCAATGCGGGTAAGCTCTTCCTGTTTTACCTCAACCCCGTGAGGAAGCCTGGTGAGAAGGCACGCATAAGCAGGTTTATCCCAGGTCGGTAACCCAAGTTGCTTTGAGAACTCCCTGACCTCCTCCTTCGTAATACCTGTCGTTAGCAAAGGACTGATTATGCCAAGTTCTTTCAACGCCCGTAATCCCGGTCTGTGATCCGATGGATCATCACTGTTGGTACCATCAAGCACATGAGTAATCCCATTTGATCCTGCCTTTTTTAGTATGGTGGAGAAGATCTTCTTCTTGCAAAGATAGCAGCGATCAGCAGGATTATTTTTTATCTCTTCCGGGATGGGAAGTTCAATAATCATATGCCTGATCCCTGACTCATTACATAAATCAACTGCTTCATCAATTTCCCAGTTTGCAATGTATGGTGCCCTGATGGTTAAGGCAATTACCCTGTCATGCAGTGCCTCTTTCGCAGCAACAAGCAAAAAGGTACTATCCACACCACCGGAAAATGCCACCGCCACATTCTCCAAATCCTTCAGAAAGGCAATGAGTTTTTTATATTTTGGATTGGCTATCATGCTATTCACTGATCCCGGATTGTTCAATGATTGTGTTAATTGTTTGATATACTTCCTTTAAGGGTAGACCAAACTCATGAGCTATACGCCGACACTCTTCATATTCCGGCTTTGCATGCAGTAATCTACCCCGGTGGTAGGAGGCTTTAATGGTGACCTTACCCCATTCGGTGTCGACGGGTATGAATTTCCGTTCGAGCGCATCCTTGGTTACGGAATAAGAGCGAATTCCCAGTGTGGTTGTATTCGTATAAATCATTGATTTGATCGCCTCAGACAGACCGGGTGAAGCGAGTACGCTGATTTTTACAGCCGGTCTGTTTTTTTTCATCATAACCGGCGTGAAGAAAACTTCCTTGGCTCCAGCCCGGAATAACTCTTCCATAAGGTGATCATACCACTCGGGATTCATGTCATCAATGTTGCATTCATGCAATATCTCTGCAGATAATCCATTTTCTTCTGTTATCTCGCCAAGAAAAACCCTCAAAACATTGGGTAACTCATCCGATTGTTTGTGACCTATCCCATAACCAACGCGATCGATCGTTATGGATGCCTGATCCCTGAAATCCTTTGCCAGGGTCGATATGATAGCAGCTCCTGTGGGTGTGGTCGTTTCAAAAGTTGCTGATCCTTTTCTGACAGGAAGTCCTTTCAGAATCTCTACCGTAGCCGGTGCAGGAACCGGCAGGTTCCCGTGAGAACAGCGTGCAAAGCCCCCACCAAGTTCAATGGTCGAAGCCATCACCCTGTCCGGTTTCAGGCTCTCATAACAAATGGCAGCTCCAACAATATCAACAATGGCATCCACTGCACCAACTTCATGAAAATGAACATCTTCTATTCTCTTCTTATGCACTTTGGCTTCTGCTTCAGCCATCCGTCGGAAAATCTCTTTGCTGGTCTTTTTGATCGATTTCTTAAGACTGCTATTATCTATAATTGACTCAATATCAGATAAGTTACGGTGCGAATGTTTTTCTTCCCGGTCCAACTCAACCTCTACTTTTGTTCCGGATATCCCGTGTCTTTGGTCTTTCGTTACCTTCAGCGTATAACCAGTAATGGGTAATTTACTAAGCTCACTTCTCAGATAATCAGCATCTACACCGAGGTCGATCATCGCAGCAAGGTTCATATCTCCACTGATGCCTGCAAAACAATCATAATATACTATTTTCATCTCTTTTCAGGTTAAATCAAACCACATGAACAGGAGAACAGGGAGCTAATTTAGTGCATTTAATAGAAAAATATGATAAATGAAAAAAAGATTGTAATTTGCCGCTTTCTAATACCATCGTATTGTATTACTGAAGTTGAGTGAACCATGAAAAGGAGAGATTTTTTCAGAACATCAGTCGGAGCGGGGATTGCTACAGGAGCAGCTTTGCATTTGGGCGGTTATAACAGGCTATGGGGAAGGTCAAAAAGTGCTGCTGCACCATTTGATCTTGTTGCTGTAAGGGGTGGCGAGCCGGATGTGATGTTTGATCGCGGTATAGAGGCTCTTGGGGGAATGAAATCATTTGTGAAAGCTGGTCAGACCGTTGTGATAAAGCCAAACATCGGTTGGGATGTAGTCCCTGAAAGAGCTGCAGATACTAACCCGCTGGTTGTAAAAAGAATTGTGGAACAGTGTCTGGCTGCCGGTGCCAGGCAGGTGTATGTATTCGATAACACCATTGATGAAATGACCAGGTGTTACAGGAATAGTGGAATTGAAAAAGCAGTAAAAGACGGGGGCGGGAAAATGGTCCCCGGGCACATAGAGAGTTATTACCAGGAGGTTACCATTCCAAACGGTGAGCGGCTGAAGAGTGCAAAAGTACATGAGCTTATTCTGGAGTCCGATGTCTTTATCAATGTTCCCATCATGAAAACCCATAGTTCAACCCGTTTTTCACTGGCGATGAAAAACCTGATGGGTGTGGTATGGGACAGAAGGTTCTGGCATGCAAATGATTTGCATCAATGCATTGCGGATTTTGCCACGTTTGAGAAGAAACCTCACCTGAATGTTCTGGATGCCTACAATGCGTTGATGAGGAATGGTCCACGGGGCGTTTCCACATCGGATGTAACAAACATGAAGTCGATGTTGATTGCCACCAATATGGTTGTGCTTGATGCCGCTGCAGCCAAAATGTTTGGTCATGAGCCGGAAACCATTCGATATATCCGCAGAGCAGATGAGATGAAGGTGGGGACCATGAATCTTGATAATCTGAACATTCACAGGATTCAGATCTGATCAATAATATGAAGCTGTCATACCTGAAGAAAATACGGGTTGCTGTTTCCCTCATTTTTTTGGTTGCTACAACACTGGTGTTTGTTGATTACCGGAACATTCTTCCGGAGAAACTCATTTCCGGAATTGTATACCTCCAGTTTGTTCCATCACTTTTGAAGTTCATCAACCTTGTTAGCATCGCCATACTTGGATTCATTGTTGTTTCCGTTTTAACCCTGCTGTTTGGAAGGGTATATTGTTCAACCATTTGTCCGCTTGGCATTCTGCAGGATGTGATATCCTGGATCGCCCGAAAGTTTAAGAAAAGAAAGAAGCGTTATTATGCATTTTCTAAACCCCACAACATTTTATGGTATAGTCTGCTAGCCCTATCCATTATTGTATTACTGTTTGGCAGTGTATTTGTTATTTCTCTGCTCGATCCCTACAGTAATTTCGGGCGGATCATGACTTATTTTGGAAAACCGGTTGTGGTGCTGGCAAACAATGGAATATCTTTCATACTGGAGAAGTTTGATATATTTTCATTGTATCCGGTCAACCTGGTCAACATTCCTCTTTGGGTACTCGTGTTCCCGGTTATTATAGGAGTACTCGTAGTATGGTTATCAGTTACCCATGGCAGGTTATATTGTAATACCGTTTGTCCGGTTGGAGCATTGTTGGGACTATTATCTAAGGTTGCGCTGTTCAGGATCATTATTGATGAGGAGGAATGTACACAGTGCAGTTTGTGTGCCAGGGTTTGTAAGGCTTCCTGCATGAATTTCTTACAGGCAGAAGTTGATTTTTCACGATGTGTTGGATGTTATAATTGCCTGACGGTTTGTCCGACAGATGCTGTAAAGTACAAATTGTTTTCTCCCGGTAGTACGTTTAGAAGTCTTACCGGCAGGAAAGGATCGGATGTCAACCGAACGGTTGGCGGATCCGATGAGCCGGACCTTGGAAAACGAAAATTTGTGAAAGGATCCCTGGCATATTTTCTGGGGATGGCGGGCATTTCGATTTTGCAGGAAAAGCCTGTGAATAAAAATCCTACCACAGTCCCTGAAGATAAGGAGTTTCCTGTTTCACCACCCGGTTCACGCAGCATTGAAAACTTCAATGATCATTGTACTGCCTGTACGCTATGCATCAGTGCATGCCCAACCTTTGTTCTTCAGCCATCCATCCTTGAATATGGATTAACCGGAATCATGCAACCGCACATGGACTATCATGTCGGATACTGTAATTATGATTGTACCATATGTGCTGATATTTGCCCTACCAGTGCGATTTTACCGGTGGCTCTGGAAAAGAAGAAGCAGGTTCAAATGGGGATCGCAAAGTTCATCCAGGAGAACTGTATCGTGCATACGGATAAAACCGATTGTGGTGCCTGCTCGGAGGTCTGCCCGACCAAATCGTGCCATATGGTACCGTATGAAGGCACCCTGGTGATACCGGAAGTGCTTGAAAAAACCTGTGTTGGTTGTGGTGCCTGTGAGTTTGCCTGTCCAACTACTCCGTATAAAGCCATTTTTGTGAATGGGAATGCTGTTCACCAGGAAGCAGAAGAGCCGGTTGAAGAGGAATTGAAGATTCAGGAGACAGACGAATGGCCGTTTTGAATCCTGTGAGCGAATTCCCCGCTGCTTGCGGCGAGGAGCTTCAATCTACCTGATCCGCATGAACATCCTTTTCCAGCGGATTTTAGCAAGAAACTTTTTATCCTTATCCAGTGATAACCAGATTACTTTTGGTTTTCCAACAATGTGGTCTTCCGGGACAAAACCCCAGAAACGTGCATCCAGTGAATCGTGCCGGTTATCACCCATCATCCAGTAATAATTCATTTTAAAGGTGTATTCATCCGTCTCTTCTCCATTGATATAGATTTTCTCATCTTCAATCTTCAGTTCATTTTTTTCATACAGATGAATGATTCGCTTATACAATGAAATGTTTTTCATCGTAAGTTTTATTGTAGCTCCCTTCCTGGGGATCCAAATGGGACCAAAGTTGTCTTCATTCCAGCGATACGCGGTGTCGTGGGGGAAAATATACGAAACCTGTTCACCCGCTGGGCGTTCATGTTTTTCAAGGTTTCTTACATTCCGGAATGCTTTGATCTTTTCCAGGTTATCGTTGGTTAAGGGAACCATGTAGAGTGAGGTGGAGAAACTGTTTCGGTCGCTCCTGGCGATACCTAACCGTTCGAAGGCTTTGGGATTGATCGGGGTTCCGTCCGTTTCGATGTAGTAGTTAAACTGCTGGTATTTTGATTCTTTTTGGGGTTTACCATTCACAAAAAGATGACTATGAATGATTTCCAATGTATCACCCGGGATGCCGACGCACCGTTTAATATAGTTATCCCGTTTATCCACCGGCCGGTCGACAATCGTATACTGCTGCCATACCTGTACCCTGCCAAGCGCGTAGTATTGTTCATCCGACTTCAACGGTCCACCTGCGATCATGTCTCTTCTTTTAATCTCCTCCCCGGTACTTCTGACAATGGATTCATAACTCTGTTCCGTAGCTTCCAGACAAACCGTATCTCCCGCCGGGAAATTAAAAACAACGATATCATTATTCTTTATCTTACCATAACCGGCAAGTCTTTTATAGGGACGTTGGATCCATTCCAGGTATGATTTGGACTTTACAATGGGCAGGGTGTTCTGTGTAAAAGGGAAGGAGAGGGGTGTCATGGGTAAACGCGGGCCGTAACTTAATTTGCTGACAAACAAATGGTCTCCAATGAGGAGTGATTTCTCCATTGATCCGGTTGGAATCCGGAAATTTTGAAAGAAGAATATGTTGATAAAGGTGACAGCGATGACAGCAAAAATCAGGGCATCAAGCCATTCGATGAAAGTACTGTTGGGCCCGGTCCGTTTTTTCCAAAATGCCCAGTTCACCTTTTTACTGACATAAATATCAAATACAATGGCTAATCCGAACAATAACCAATAATTACCGACCCAAATGACCCAGAGGATATAAGCCGTAGCGGCGATGCCAAATTTGAAATACGGATTTTTTAAAAACTTCATAGCTGATTCATTTGATTGGTAAATGTAGTAATCTTAACGAAAAAACTGGTTCCTGTGGTATTTTTTGTTCCGATGAAGAATCAGAATGGCAAGAGGTCTTGCATACCGAACACCCCCTTTTTTCCGATCAGAAATCCTGCAGCCATCAGGGCGCCGATAGCAAAACCACGCCTGCTTTTTGCTGAATGGCGAATCTCCAGCGTGTCGAATTCCGAGCGATAAGATACGGTATGTATTCCGGGCACTTCATTTTCTCTTACAGACCGGATAGGAACCACCCCTTCACGATGTTCACCTGCCGGTTCCCATCGATCTTTCTGATCCAGCAAGGGTATCATTTCATTGGCAAGGGTGATGGCTGTACCACTTGGAGCATCGAGTTTCTGGAGGTGGTGGACCTCCTCAATAAAAACATGATATTCCGGAAAACGGTTCATGATTGCAGCCAGGTACCTGTTTATACTGAACAGTATGTTGACACCCACGCTGTAATTTGAAGCATAAAAAAATGCCTGTTTTGTCTGCCGGCAATGATCAGCTACTTCATCAAAATGATCTATCCAGCCGGTGGTTCCGGATACAACACCAACCCCACCATCAAAGCAGGAGATAATATTATCAGGAGCAGCCGCCGGTGTGGTGAATTCAAAAACGACATCCACCTTCTTAAGGTTTTTTGGGTTCAGGTCATTCCGGTTTTCCAGGTCGATGATCAGGTTCACCTGATGACCTCTTTCAATGGCCAGCTTTTTAATTTCCTGACCTGTTTTTCCAAAGCCAATAATTCCAATTCTCATCGGCGTAAGGTTTGTGTGGGTTGAACTTTGAGAATTGACGTTACTTCACCTCCTTAACATTCTCTACGATGGCTTCAAATGCCTTGGGATGATTCATGGCAAGGTCTGCCAGTACTTTCTTGTTCAGGGTGATGCCTTTTTTATTCACTTTCCCGATAAATTCGGAGTATGACATGTCGTACTGCCGGGCAGCGGCATTAATCCGCTGGATCCATAATGATCTGAAATTTCTTTTTTTCTTTCTTCTGTCGCGGTAAGCATAGGATAATCCCTTATCCAGGGCATTTTTAGCAACGGAATAAACATTGCTTCTGGCTCCAAAATATCCTTTGGTTTGTTTCAGGACCTTTCTCCTTCTTCTTCTTGAAGCAACTGAATGGGTGGCTCTTGGCATGATTTCTTACTTTTTGAATGGTTAGCGGTCGGTTTATCGACACTTTGAAGCTAATTCATTCTGTTAACTGATAATTATTCGTTCAAACAGGAGGGATAGATTATTTTATCGCCAATAAAAGTTTGATGTTTTTTTCATCGGTTTTATCTACGGTTCCGTAGTAAGTCAGGTTCCTTTTTCTCTTGGTTGACTTTTTGGTAAGGATATGACTCTTATATGCGTGTTTTCTCTTAATCTTTCCCGTACCGGTGAGTTTGAATCTCTTTTTTGCACCGGGGTTTGTTCTCATTTTTGGCATTGCATAACCGTTTTAATAAACAACATTAATTTTTTTTCTTTCCCAATAATTTTGGGGAGAAGAACATGATCATCCGCTTTCCTTCCAGTTTGGGTAATTGTTCAACTTTCCCATATTCTTCAAGGTCTTGTGCCAGCCGCAGCAACAATATTTCGCCTTTCTCTTTGAAGAGAATTGATCTTCCTTTAAAGAACACAAAGGCTTTCACCTTTGCTCCATCTTCCAGGAATTTGATGGCATGTTTTAGCTTAAAGTTATAATCATGATCATCCGTGTTCGGTCCAAAGCGGATCTCTTTCACTACGATCTTTGTGGCTTTGGCTTTTAACTCTTTCTGTTTCTTCTTCTGATGATACAGAAACTTTTGATAATCAATTATTTTACATACTGGTGGATCTGCATTTGGTGAAATTTCCACAAGGTCGAGATCCAGTTCATCCGCCAGGCGAATGGCTTCATTGATGGAATAAATTCCCGGATCATCAATATTATCACCCACCAGTCTGACTTTACTTGCACGGATGTATTGATTAATCCTGTGTTTCGGGGGTTCTTTTCTCCACGGCCCCCTCCGAAAATCTGCTCCAGCTATAGCGTAATCCTCCTATATTTGTTAGACATTATTTACTGATCGATAAAATCGATCTGTTTTTTCACCTCTTCTTTAATCCGGCTGACAAAATCCGGAAGCTTCATGACGCCCTGGTCTCCTTCTCCCTGTTTCCTGACGGATACTGTTTCGTTTTCGGCCTCTTTTTCTCCCACGATAAGCAGGTATGGGATCTTTCTTAACTCATTATCCCTTATCTTTTTACCTATCTTTTCGTTCCGGTCGTCAATCAGAGTGCGAATATCGGAATTATTTAGAAGATTCAAAACTTTTTTTGCATAATCGTTGTGTTTTTCGCTGATTGGGAGGACGATTGCCTGATCCGGTGTAAGCCAGAGGGGAAATTTCCCCATTGTATGTTCAATCAGCACAGCAACAAACCGCTCGAGGGATCCGAAGGGTGCCCGGTGTATCATAACTGGCCGGTGTTTCTTATCATCCGCACCGATATACTCCAGATCAAACCGGTCGGGCAGGTTATAATCAACCTGGATGGTTCCAAGCTGCCATTGTCGCCCCAGGGCATCTTTCACCATAAAATCCAGTTTGGGTCCGTAAAATGCTGCTTCTCCCTTTTCAACGGTAAAATCGAGTCCCTTTTCCTCGCAGGCTTCCAGGATCGCTTTTTCCGATTTATCCCAATTCTCATCTGTTCCAATATACTTCTCTTTGTCTTCCGGATCACGCAACGAAACCTGGGTAACAAAATCACTAAAATCAAGTGCTTTGAAGATGATGAATACGATATCGATCACCTTGATAAATTCTTCCTTCAGCTGATCCGGCCTGCAAAAGATGTGGGCATCGTCTTGCGTGAAACCGCGAACACGGGTTAATCCATGCAATTCTCCACTCTGTTCATACCGGTAGACTGTTCCAAACTCAGCCAGCCTGACGGGCAGGTCCTTGTAGGAGCGGGGTTTACTCTTGTATATTTCACAATGGTGGGGACAGTTCATCGGTTTTAACAGGAATTCTTCATTTTCATCCGGTGTAAGGATGGGTTTAAACGAATCTTTTCCATATTTATCATAATGTCCGGAAGTTACCCATAGCTCCTTTAAGCCAATATGGGGAGTTATGACCGGTTCGTACCCGTATTTCACCTGAACCATCTTGAGAAAATTCTCGAGCCGTTCCCTCAGCTGTGCCCCCCTGGGTAGCCAAAGCGGAAGTCCCTGTCCAACTTTTTGGCTGAAGGTAAACAGTTCCATTTCTTTACCAATCCTCCGGTGATCCCGCTTTTTTGCCTCTTCTATCATCAAGAGGAATTCATCCAGCATGTTCTGCTTTGGGAAGGTGATCCCGTAGATCCGTGTCAACTGCTTCCGTGTTTCGTCACCCCGCCAGTAAGCACCCGCCACACTGAGCAGTTTAATCGCTTTGATGGGCTCAGCAGTAGGAAGATGAGGCCCTTTGCAAAGATCCGTAAAACTGCCCTGTTTGTATAATGTGATAGTTCCATCCTCCAGCTCACTGATTAACTCCACTTTGTATTCATCACCCTTCTTTGAAAATAGCTCCAGTGCCTCTTTTTTGCTTACTTCCTGACGCAGATAGGGATTTTTCTGCCGGGCAAGTTCCTTCATTTTATCCTCAATCTTCCCCAGGTCACCATCGGTTATTACCACGCCATCTCCAGGATCAACATCATAGTAAAACCCGTTTTCAATGGCTGGTCCTATACCAAATTTTATTCCCGGGTAGATCGCTTCGAGGGCTTCAGCCATCAGGTGGGCGGAAGAGTGCCAGAATGCATGTTTCCCTTCCGGATCTTCCCATTTGTGGAGGAAAATAGCAGCATCATTCAGGATAGGCCGGTTGATATCCCATACTTCACCATTGACAGTGATAGCCAGGACTTCCCTGGCAAGCTGCCCGCTGATGCTCTTTGCAATCTCCAGGCCATTCACCCCTTCACGGTACTCTTTTACAGATTTGTCGGGGAATGTGATTTTTATCATACACTAATCAATCAATTAAAAAAACAGAGTGCAAAGATAAGGATTAATAGATTGTTGACAAATATCAGGTATGGCACCAAATTTGTTTTATTTTTGTTGTACTAAAACATTGAACCATGAAAAAGACAGGAATCCTATTCATCATCCTGATCGCTGCACTCTCTTCCTGTGATGTGGAACCATACGCAAGTTTCAGTGTTTCGGAGGATGCAGTTGATATCCAGGAGTATGTGTATTTTACCAACCGATCCAAAGACTCAAAATATTATGAATGGAACTTTGGTGACGGAACTTCATCCACAGCCGCTAATCCCGCTCATAAATACACCCGGTCAGGGGACTATACCGTTACCCTGACAGCGATCTCAAAAGATAACGTCATTGACCGGGCATACAAGGATATTTTAGTCTATTTCCCGCCGCTTGAGATCCTTGTCCTGGAATGGTACGAAGAATATCCGGTTGAGGGTGCCAGTGTATGGCTATATGCCACCTATGATGACTGGCTGACCCACAGCGATGCCTATATCCTGGCAGACGGGTATACCGATAGCGAGGGCTGGGTTGTATTTCCTGATGTGGGCTCCTATGTGTACTATGTGGATGTCTGGGAAGAATACCATGATAATTATACCCTTGCTGAGGAAGACATCGATTTTATCCGTACACCCCAATTGGTGAATGATGACTTCAATGTATTTGTCGCCTGGGTCGATTATTATCCGGAAGGGAAGAAAGGAGTTGAAAGGGACGCAACACGGCAGCTGAAAATCGGGGTAAAACGCTCTGCAGACCAGAAGAACATCGAGGTCGAAAGAGAACGAAAATAATGCAACCCTTCGTCAGACGACTTTACTAATCACCTGCAGCTATTGTAACTCATTGGTCAGGGGATTTCAATCCGACCAGTAAGAAATTCCGAATTCATTGATTTTAAACTCACCGGGTGACTCCAGGTCACCCGGTGAGTCAGATATTAACGGGTAGCGATCGCTTCCATCTCAACCTGAAAACCATAATGCAGCTCTTTTGTCGGGACGACAGCCCTGGCCGGACGGTGATCCTTGAAAAATTCACAGTATACCGCATTTAATCGTCCCCAGAGGGATATATCAGAAATATATACCGTGACTTTTAACACCCGATCCAGGGAACTGCCGGCAGCCTCCAGTATGGCTTGCAGGTTGGTTAACACCTGCCGGGTCTGTTCCTCAATTGAGGTAACAACTCTTTCTCCTGATTCAGGATTAACCGGTAACTGACCGGAAACAAAAACCAGGTCGTTATGGACAATAGCCTGGGAATAATGACCTGCAGGTTCCGGTGCCTTCTTCGTTGATATGAATTCCATATTGTTTTCGGTTAGGTTTATTTTTTTCTTACTGTTTTTGGCCCGGTGTTTTTTTTCCATGCGCATCCACCAGAATGTGGGTGTTAATGTAAAATTTCTTCAACAATTGATACAAACATCATCACACCCGGTTCAATCAAATCATCCGGGAAATTGTAATCCGGATTGTGCAGAGCCGGCCACTTTTCCCCAGCACCCATACCAAACATGGCGCCCCGGTATTTTTCGGTAAAGAGACCAAAGTCCTCGCCCCATGTTAGTGGTTCCTCTTTTTTAACAAAATTCAGGTGGTTAGCGGTGGCCGCCTTGCGGATGATCGCAAATGCATCGGGGTGATTCCTGTTTGTCCTGAAGGGTTCACTCCATGTTAAATGGAGATCCAATCCCCTCTGTTCCTTTACTATTTTGCCTGCTCTCTCTTCAATTTCATTCTTTTTTTGTTCCAGAAATGAATTGTCCCAGGTCCTTAACGTATAGGTTACAAATGCATGCCCGGCAGACGTTCCCAATGCCTTTTTGCCTAACCTGATCTGGACCGGGGTAGCTAAGAAGAAGTTCGTCTTGTATTTGTCCGGTTCCTCCATCTCACTCAAAAAGGTAATGATTTTAGCTAATGTTACTGCAGGATTAATGCCTTTATCAGGTTCACCGGCATGGCTTGTCTTGCCCGATAGTTCAATCGTGATGCTTTCAACGGATGGGGTGAAGTTTCCTGCCCTGCAAATTAAATCATTACGATGGTATCCGGGCATGTTATGCATTGAGAAAGCATATTCCACAGGGTAGTTGTTCAGGAAACCGGAATCCAGCACTGCCTTTGCTCCACTGCCTGTCTCTTCTGCAGATTGAAAGAGCAAAAGGACTTTGCCCTTACCCGGAGGATTTTTGAGAAGGTGTTGTGCAAATCCCAGCATGATTGCCATGTGTCCATCGTGACCGCAGGCATGTGAAATCCCTGGATTCTGTGATCGATAACCTGTACGTCTTATCTCCTCGATTGGAAGGGCATCCAGCTCACACCGGAAAAGTATCGCCGGACCTTCCTTTTTTCCGGCTATTTCAGCCACGAGCGAATGGTGGGAAATGTTCCGGTAGATCGTTCTGATACCAAGATCTTTCAGGTAATCGGCAATAAACTGGCTGGTTTTTGATTCCCGGCCGGATAATTCCGGATGAGCATGCAAATGGTGCCGGATCTTTATTAATTCAGTCATGAGATGGTGACCCATTCAATGGATGTGATGTTAATTTTTAAAAATTCTAATTAACGACAATAAGTTAACATATAAATCCTGAAAAAATGAATTTTATCGATAAGATATTATCTTAGGAGCCAATATACCAACCTGGATTTCTTTTTTCTTGTATATGAACCCTGTGTATCCATTACCGGCCAGAAAATATGTAATTATCCTGTTCCTCCTTTCCAGCTTTCCATCCCTTCATTGCCAGGATAGTGTGAATCTTCCTGAACAGGAAAATGAATGGATCTCTGATTTCTATGAAGAAAACGAACAATGCTTCAGGTGCCATGAAACAGGAATTACCCCATCTGAAGGATTTCCGGAAGATACCATTGATTACCTGAGAAGACACGGTATGCTAATAGACCGTGAAGCATTTTATAAATCCAATCACAGGTCTTTTGCATGCGATCAGTGTCATTTTGATGATGAAACGGACATTCGGATATTAGCCCGCGAAGGGGAATTCACCTGTTTGAATTGTCATGGATTCGATCCCGCTAATGATCAATACCCTTTTGCACAAATAGCAGAGGAGTATGGCAGTAGTGTTCATGCCACGAACAGGAGCATTGGATTTTCTTGCTGGAAATGCCATAACCCGCACTCCTACCGGAGTGTTAACGATACAAACCTTGACTTAACTGAAGCTGTTGTCTATCACAATGCCATTTGCCTTGATTGTCATTCAAAACGGATACGGGATTCTTCCAATAGTAGAAATGGTGGCAATAAGGAATTCCAGAATCATGACTGGTTGCCAAATCAAACAATCCATCTCTCCATGGTGAAATGCATTGAGTGCCATACACCGGTCGATAACGGTATAGCTCTGACTCATCTTGTTTTGCCAGGTGAACAGTCCGAAATGCGCTGTGTTGAATGTCATTCACAGGAACCAAGATTATTAGCAATCCTGAATAATTTTCATGCAAAGGGACAGAGATCAAAAAAAGGATTTTATAATAGTGCCCTGTCGGGAGAATTGAGTATTCTTGGAACTGCTGGTACTGATAATCTGAATACGATCAGCATTGTAATTTTTTTGCTAACCCTTTTTGGAATTGTAATCCATATATATTTCAGAATCAGGGTAAAAAGAATGAAATAATCAAATAGAAATCAATGTACTTATATCCCAGGTGGATCCGGTTGTGGCATTTGTTGAATGCAGTAATCTGTCTGCTGATGATCATTACCGGTATAGTTATGCAATACACAGAGCAGGTAATGTATCCTTCCAGGGTTGTCAGGGTGCACATTACCGGTGGAATACTGTTATGTATCAGCTACGTGTTATTCGTTATCGGGAACCTGGTATCTTCCAACCGGAAACACTACAGAATACGATTCAAGGGACTTATGGGCAGGATTGGAAAACAGGTACATTATTATACCATCGGCCTGTTTAAAGGGGATAACAACCCTTTCACAGTTACCGGTGAAGAGAAGTTTAATCCTTTGCAGAAAATCTTTTATGTCATTATCATGTACCTCTTTGTTCCCCTGGTTATCATTACAGGCTGGGATATGATGTTTCCCGGATTTTTCCCCACTATAATTATTGGGAGTATGGGATTAATTTTATCGGATGTGATCCACATTATTTCGGGTTTTATTATCTCGCTGTTCATGGTTATTCACATCTACCTTTGTACCCTGGGTCCAACACCGGGGCGTCTGTTCATGAGTATTTTTTCAGGGTACTACACCGGTGAAGAATGAGTCTTATTCGTCAGACAAACTTCAAGCCGTCTGACGAATTCAATGCTCGCCTTAAATTTGATTACACTTTTATTAATTCAGTATATTTGCCGCATTGATTTTTTTACAAACTATTGATGAAGGATGAAAAGAAAATGGAATAGTAAATGCCTTTTTTTTATGGTAGTGTTGGCAATTTTCCTGTTTCCGGTGATTGCTTTTTCACAGCAGGAACAGCCCAAACCATGGGAAGTTCCTGATGAGTATAGAAACATGGAAAATCCCGTAAAAAAGGATAGTGTATCGATTGAGATCGGAAAAGGCAAATATAACCTGAACTGTTCGTTTTGTCATGGAAGGACCGGACTGGGAGATGGCATTAAGGGAAAACAGTTGAAAACCTTTCCGGGTGATTTTTCGGGCAAGGTGTACCAGTCACAGACTGACGGGGAACATTTCTACAAAACGAAGTTTGGAAGAGGGGAGATGCCGGCGTATGAGAAAACGCTTACGGATGAGGATATCTGGCACATCGTAAATTACATGAGGACATTCAGGAAAGAGTGAATTGTTATGCCGAAGGCCCGCGGGAAAAGTTAAAAGTTATGCCATAGGCATCCCTTCGGGAAAAGTTAAAAGTTAATAGGGTTAACTATTAACAAAAAACCCGCAATTTCTTTGCGAATAAATAGGGACAGCTACCTATTTAAAATTCGTAAGTAATTTTAAAATAGTACAAATAACAATTAACTTATCAACCTTTTACACACAAACGCCGCAGCGTTTTTTGCTGCGGCGTTTGTGCCCAGAACAAGATTCGAACTTGCACACCCTAAACGGGCACCAGCCCCTCAAGCTGGCGTGTCTACCAATTCCACCACCTGGGCGGGTAAAGTTAAAAGTTAATGGAGTAGATTCTTTCGACTATTAACAATTAACGAATAACCTTTAACTTTTTTCTTAACATTTGTGCCCAGAACAGGACTCGAACCTGCACGGTATTGCTACCACTGGTCCCTGAAACCAGCGCGTCTACCAATTTCGCCATCTGGGCTTGTCTAAAATGTTATCGTAAAGGACGTATTGGTCAGCTTTGAAAACTCAAACGAACGTTTCTTAAACGGTTTACAAAAGTATAAAAAAATCAAATATGATAAAACCTGCTATTTAATATTCAGCTTGGACCGGTATTTCAGATGATATCTTTACCCCGGGCTGAAGCCCGCGGCTACATATCTATCGTCCCTACAGGACTTGCAATAGTCCACCTCCCAACATTTGATAAGATTATGCCCATTTCATACCTGAATATACATTGCTCAATAACAGTTATTCCAACTTTTGCAAACAAAATAAGTTGTAACATTGTTACTTTTAATAAATAATCAAGAAACTAAACAAACAAACCCATACACCCATGAAGAAGTACTTATCCATTGCAGATTTCCTGGTTATTGCCATAACTTTTCTTCTCTTTGCGGTTGCCTTATTTGTTAAAGGTATTACCCATGATCTATTGCTGGAGGCAGGAGTATTGTTGGTATCGGTAAAAATAATCATGATGAATTATAAAAACACATTATCTGTCAATAGAATGTTAAAAGAGTTGAATGATATCAAGAATACCTTGTCGGAAATAAAAGATAAATAGAGTGTTATTTATACACAACATGCCGCACTATACAAATTTATAGTGTGACTATGAGTATTACGTAAAACAGGGAGGGAAGATAAATCGTTATTGTTACCAATTAACAGCACCTTTCCCTGCTTAACCGTTGATTCCTGTTCTTCAACATTACCCCGTGATATTGACAATCAGAATATATACCGTACATTTGAGCAAAACCAAACCTGTTGAATCATGAAAAAATTAACAATTTTTACCCTTTTGTTGCTCCTCTCCAGCATGTTCAATGCTTGTGAAGAGGAAGAGAATAACCTGCTCCTTGGAAAATGGAGTTTTGTGGTCTACACGTATGAAATATATGAAGGTACAACCCTCGTGGATTCAGGAACCGCAACGGATGCCCCATTTCTCTATCTGGAATTTTTTAAAGGAGGTACCGGAACCGTTTATTTTGATGAAGTCGAAACCGAAACATTTACCTGGGAAAAAAATGGAAAGAAAGTCCTGGTGAATGAGGGAACCGTGGATGAGCAAAACATAACCATTGTAACACTTACCAAATCTATTCTTGTGTTTACACAAAGCATGACCATGGAGGAAGGAGAGACAACGTACACTGTAAACCAAACTATTACGATGACCAAGGCGGATTAGCAGGGAATAATGCAAAAAAAACCGCAGGAAACTGCGGTTTTTTTTGTTGTTAAGGATTGATAAGTTATTGGTTAATTGGTTATTAATAAATGATCTGAACAATGTTTTTCGATATAACTCACTGATAATGATTTATTAAAAAAATTTCCTATATTTGATTGTAACTAAGCCTGTATATCATGAAAAAACTGGCAATTTTTACTGTTGTATTGCTCCTCTTCAGCATGTTCAATGCCTGTGAAGAGGAAGAGAAGAACCTGCTTCTGGGGAAATGGGCTTTTGTGAGTTTATCATGGATCGAATATGAAGATGGTGTTCAGGTTGATTCAGGATCATCCACTCAAAGTGATATCCTCTACCTGGAGTTCTTTAAAGGGGGTATAGGATGTGTTTATTTCAGTGAAGTTGAATACGATACCTTTATATGGGAAAAGGATGGTAAAACACTTATTGTTAATGAGGGTACCGTGGATGAACAGGAAATAACGATCATTACACTTACAAAAAGTACCCTGGTATTTGAGATGACTGTGTATGAAAATATCTTTTATTATTCGGTTCAAACAATGACAATGAGCAAAGTTGATGAGTAACAAAGGGACTGTCTTCTATGTTGAGATTCTGATCCGCCGATGGCGGACAGAATGACTATCTTTGAGATTTTTGATATAGCTCCTATTCAGCATGTTCAATGCCTGTGAAGAGGAAGAGAAAAACCTGCTTCTTGGCAAATGGTTGCTTGAGCTTGTTTACTATGAGTATTATGAGGATGATTTATTGGTCGATTCAGGAATGACTAGTACTTAGTTGCATAAATAAACGCAATTATGTATATTTGCTGATAAAACAGCAGATATATGAAAATAGCAAAACCTATTGTTCTGAACAAACGTGATCTTCAGACACTTAAATCTTGGGC
>Ga0315537_1001405_pt1 | contig 18881 bp, 19 predicted proteins | sample SalMarSW160270MG_FD_203091 | JGI IMG/M metagenome (GOLD analysis project Ga0315537, IMG submission 203091) | Salt marsh sediment microbial communities from the Plum Island Ecosystem LTER, Massachusetts, United States - Salt Marsh Sediment SW1602-70 ...
ATAGCCGGGATATGCAATAAGAACAATGTTATTTTTCACTCTGATGCAACTCATTCTTTCGGAAGAGTTCCTATCGACTTAAGTACATTGGATATAGATTTACTCACAGTTTCTGCTCATACGATTCATGGTCCAAAGGGTATCGGAGCTCTTTATGTAAAAGAAGGCGTTCCTGTGGCGAAGTGGATTGACGGAGGATTCCAGGAGTTTGATTTGCGCGCCGGTGTTGAAAATATTCCCGGAGCAATTGGTTTCGCGAAAACTATCGAACTTATAACGGAAGAAGAGAATAAAAGAATAAAAAATCTGCGGGATTATCTCATAGAAAAAATCCAAAAAGAAATCCCCGATACCGTTTTAAACGGTCATCCCGAAAAAAGAATCCCAAATAATGCTAATATAACTTTTCACTTTGTCGAGGGTGAGTCCATAACGCTTCATCTCGATATGAAGGGTTTTGCCGTTAGTACCGGTTCCGCGTGTTTTAGTAAATCTCTAGAGGCTAGTCACGTGATATTGGGTATTGGAGGCGACCATGAGAGAGCGCATGGTTCTGTTCGATTTACTTTCGGAAGATTTAACAAAAAAGAAGATGTGGATCAGATAGTTGATGCTCTTGCGGATATCGTAGGGAAACTGCGTAAGATAAGTCCTCTTAAAGGAAAAAAGCGAGGTAAAAATGAAATTTCCGTATAATGAAAAAGTTCTTGAGCATTTTAGAAATCCCAGGAATGTGGGAAGTATTGAGAATCCTGATGGAAAGTCAACTGAAGGAAGCCCCGCGTGCGGAGATATGGTTTCGGTTTATATTAAAGTAGATAAAGATACAAAAAAGATTAAGGATGTAAAGTTCGAATCATACGGTTGTGCCTCAAATATAGCTACGGGTTCTATAATAACGGAATTGGCAAAGGGTAAAACTCTCGAAGAGGCTAAAAATATAGACTGGAAGCAAGCATCGGATGCGCTTGGAGGTCTGCCCAAAATAAAAACTCATTGTTCTGTGCTTGCTGTGGATGGTCTTAGGGCGGCAATTGCCAATTATGAGGAAAAACATGGTCTTGTTAAAGAAAAAGTTCCTACAACTAAGGAGATTGTGTTGAAGAGGTTGAAACATGTTATGAATCCTTTGGCTGGATTAGATCTTGTGAGAACAAATTTGATCAGTAATATTAAAGTGGAAAACGGAATTGTAGAAGTAGAGGTGCAGCTCCCCGAAGATCATCAGTTTGCAAACAACATTAGAGAAGAAATTCTGGAAAAGCTGGAAAGTTTATGGGATATAGATGAAGTTACTGTTAGATTTAGCCTTTAAAAGAACGGAAGTGTTAGCGTATCTGAGAGTTGAAAGGGGAGCTTGAGTTTCAAGCTGAAGATGGTAGGGAGGATAGGATAAGATTAAAATAACCTGTGATGAAATCGTGTATTGTTGCTTTTTGCCCGGGGTCTAAGAATATTGGTTTATATTTTTTAAAAAATGAAGAAGGAGTAAAAATGAAAAAAGAAGAGAAAGTAAATAAAATGAAGGAAAAGGTCAAAGAAGCTATAGAAGATATCAGGCCGTCGCTGCAGGCTGACGGAGGAGACGTAGAATTGGTGGAGGTTTCAGGTGATGGGGTTGTGAAGGTCAGGCTTATGGGAGCTTGTTCGGGATGTATGATGGCTCAGGTTACTTTGAAATCTGGCATAGAAAATTACCTAAAAGAACAGGTTCCTGAGGTTAAGGAATTGATTTCTGTCGATTAGAGGTAGAAAAGGAATGTATTCGAATGAATGACTTAAAGATAAATTACTATAAGTGTTCACGGATTGTCGGAGGAAGATGTATGAAGAATACTCGGTGGTTAGTTTATATTATGTTGGTGAGAGTTCCCGAAGCAAGTAAAAAAAAGGAAGTTCTTACGGGATGAAGTTTTCGTCGAAAACAAGATATGGTATGAGAGCGATGATTGAACTCGCTCGTTGCTATCCGGATAAGCCCATTTTTCTTAAGGATATTGCCGAGCACCAGAAGATTTCTATGAAATATCTAGACCGTATTGTTTCTTCTTTGAAGGTAAAGGGTTTAATTGTTAGAATAAAAAAGGGATATATTCTTGGTAGACCTCCGGATAAGATAAATTGTGGTGAGATAGTAGATGTCCTTGAGGGTTCTTTAAATCCCGTTGTCTGTTTGGATTCGCCTTCAGTTTGCGAGAGGTATAGTGATTGCGAAGCTAAAAAGGTATGGGAGAGAGCCGGGACAAATTTGAGGGAAACATTAGAATCTTTTACATTGAAAGATTTGATAGATGGTAATGTTTAAAAAACTTTTGAAAGGAGGAATGATGGATGTAAAGCATGTAGAAGGGGAAAACAAAGGAAAGATAATGCTTTATGCGATATCGACCTGTGTTTGGTGTAAGAAAACAAAGAAACTTTTAAACAGCTTAAATCTCGATTATTATTATGTGGATGTCGATCTTTTAGATGGAAAGGATAGGGAAAAAGCAGAAAAGGAAGTTGAGAAATGGAATCCTCTGGTTTCTTTTCCGACTCTCGTTATAAAAGATAAGGAATCTGTAAAAGGTTACGATGAAGAAGAAATAAGGAGTAAACTCTCAGATGAATGAAAACAATATTTCCCGAGAGCAAGTCAATAAACTATTTGAGAAATTGGATGAAGAGGCGAAGAGTTCGGGGTACCATCTGAATCCCGATGAAGAATTTACAAGAGATTTAGTGGAAGGTTTGCTTGTGAACGAAGAAAGATACGGATACTGGGCATGCCCTTGCAGACTTGCGTCCGGGGAAAAAGATAGAGACCTGGATATGATGTGCCCCTGTGATTATAGAGATCCGGATTTAAACGATTATGATACTTGTTATTGCGGGCTTTACGTCTCACAGGCGGTTGTAGACGGAGGAAAAGAAATAAAAAAAATACCGGAGAGAAGACCCTCAAAATTGGAAAGAGAGAAAATGAAAAAGGAATACGAAACTAAAACAGTCGGAATATCGAAATTATCGAAACCCGTATGGCGTTGTAAGGTTTGTGGTTATCTTTGCGGACGGGATACACCTCCCGGGGTTTGTCCTATATGTAAGGCTAAGAAGGAACGCTTTGAGAAATTTTTGGAATAATGATTAAAATAAGGAAATATTAAATGAAAATTTTTTTAGAAGATAAATCTTCTAATCACAAAAAATTATAAATTGGATATTCGGATTAACTTGAGGAGGAGAAAATGAAGGATATTTCAATTGTTTTGTGCGGTGCGGCAGGCCAGGGTATTCAAACTGTAGAAAAGATACTTTCTTCTATTTTTAAACTTTCTGGGTATTATATATTCTCGACCAAGGAGTTTATGTCCCGGATAAGAGGCGGAAGTAATTCTACGGAGATAAGGGTCTCAGATAAACCGGTTAATTCTTTTGTCGAAAAAATAGATATCTTAATTCCGCTAGATGGGAAAGCGGTCGATCATGTAAAATGGAGAATTGATAATAATACAATAATACTCGGAAAAAAAGAATTTATAGAGGGGAAATCGGAAAAAATATTTGAAGTTCCTTTTGCCGAGTTGGCACAAGAAGCGGGTAATAAACTTTACGCCAATACTGTTACGGTTGGATTGCTTTCCGGTATGCTCGGCATCGATTTCTCTATAGCAAAAGATCTTATAAAAGAATTTTTTAAGAAAAAAAATAAGAAAATTATTGAAGAAAACATAGAAGCGGGGAAGAAGGGTTATGAAATAGGCGAGAAAATGATCGAGGAAGGCGATATAGACTTTAAATTAAAAAGAAATAAAAAGGTAAAAGAGCATTTACTGCTTAGCGGTACCGATTTAGTTTCTCTGGGAGCAATAACTGGGGGATGTAATTTTATTTCTTCGTATCCCATGTCTCCTTCGACCGGAGTCCTAACTTTTCTGTCAAAGCAGCAGGAAGAATTCGGAATAATCGTGGAGCAGGCGGAAAGTGAAATATGCGCTATTAATATGTCTCTTGGAGCATCGTACGCGGGGGCAAGAGCAATGGTTACAACATCGGGAGGAGGTTTTGCGCTTATGTCTGAAGGTTTAAGCCTTGCCGGAATAATTGAAACCCCGGTGGTGATTCATCTTGCGCAGAGACCCGGTCCTGCAACCGGTCTTCCTACAAGAAGCGAGCAGGGTGATTTACTTTTTGCTTTGTTTGCCGGTCACGGGGAGTTCCCGAGAATAATCTTTGCTCCGGGTAAAACGGAAGATGTTTTTACTCTAAGCCTTAAGGCTTTTGATTTGGCCGATAAGTTTCAAGTTCCTATTATTATAATGACGGATCAGTATCTTCTTGATTCTTCATTTCTCGTCCCTTCGATTGACGTATCAAAAATAAAAAACAAAAATCACATCGTGAAAACCAATAAAGATTATAAACGTTATAAATTGACAAAAAACGGCATAAGTCCCAGAGGAATTCCAGGCTACGGTAAGGGATTAGTGGTTGTTGATAGTGATGAGCACGACCAAGAGGGTTACATAACCGAGGATCTGGATTTGAGAATTAAAATGGTGGATAAGAGACTTAAAAAAATGGATTTAATCAAGAAAGAGATAGAACCGCCGGAGCTTATCGGCAATAAGAATTATAAAACATTGGTAATAGGATGGGGCTCTTCGTATTACACTATAAAGGAAGCTTTAAAAAGACTGGACGACAAAAACATGGCTTTTTTGCATTATAAGCAGCTTTATCCTCTTCATCCTGATACTATAAAATATATTAAAAAAGCGAATAAGACAGCTGTAATAGAAAACAATGCTACCTCTCAATTCGCCAAATTGATTAAAATGGAGACAGGAATACAGATCGACAATTCGATATTGAAATACAACGGGTTACCGTTTGGTGTGGAGGAGATTGCAAAAGAGCTTAAAGAAATTGAGAAAAAGGAGGATAGATAATGGATGCTAAAACCTATAATATGTCTAAAATAGATATTGCCTGGTGTCCCGGCTGCGGAAATTTCAGCATCCTTAAGATATTAAAAGATGTTTTATCAGATCTCGATATAAGGCCCGAAGAGCTGGTTATGGTTTCAGGAATAGGGCAGGCGGCAAAAATCCCCCATTATTTAAAAGCGAATGTATTTAACGGTTTACACGGAAGAGCTCTTCCTCCTGCGACTGCTATAAAAGCTGTAAACAGGAAACTTACGGTTATCGCGGAAAGCGGAGATGGCGATATGTATGGTGAGGGAGGGAATCACTTTATTCATACAATTAGAAGGAATCCGGACATTACGAATATTGTTCATAATAACATGGTGTATGGTTTAACCAAAGGACAGGCGTCTCCTACAAGTTTGGAGGGTTTTAAAACTCCAGTTCAGGTGAAAGGGGTTATACTGGAACCCTTCAATCCCCTGGCTGTGGCAATAAGTCTCGGAGCTTCTTTTGTGTCTCGAGCTTATTCGGATGACTTAGAAGAGACTAAAGAAATAATAAAAAAAGCGATAACGCATAAAGGATATGCCTTAGTCGATTTACTTCATCCTTGTGTTTCTTATAATAAACTTAATGATAGAAAATGGTTTAAAGAAAACACTTATTATTTAGATAAGGGTTATGACCCAACGGATAGAAATGAAGCTTTTAAAAAGGCAACCGAGAAAGGAAATCTTCCTTTAGGCGTTTTTTATATAAATAAAGAAAACAAGCCTTTTGAAGAGAAATTGATTGCTTATAAGGAAAGTAAAAAGCCGATGTATGAAAGAGAAGTGAATTTGAAGAAATTGAAAAAATTAATAGAATCGAAAAGGAGATAAAAAAGCGATGGGGAAAATTAAAGTAGCTTTTTTCGATACAAAGCAATATGATAAAGATTTCTTTGATGAAGCGAATAAGGAATTTGGTTTCGATATTAAATATTTTCAAAGCCGTCTTTCCGAAAACAACGTTATTGTCACTAAGGACACCGATACCATCTGCGCTTTTGTAAATGATATTATAAGTAAAGAAATTGCGGATGCTTTATACGATAATGGTATAACTCTTATAGCTTTGCGCTGCGCCGGTTACAATAATGTGGACTTAAAGGCTGTTTTCGGAAGAATACATGTGGTTCGGGTTCCGGCTTATTCTCCGGGTGCCGTTGCCGAACATGCGGTTGCCCTAATATTATCCTTAAATAGAAAAATACATAAAGCGTATTACAGGACTCGTGATAGTAATTTTAATATCAACGGGCTTCTTGGTTTTGATATGGCAGGGAAAACAGCCGGGATTATAGGGACCGGTAAGATAGGTCTTCTTGTTGCTAAGATATTGAAAGGTTTCGGTATGGAAGTCCTCGCCTATGATAAATTCCCAAATAAGAAAAATAAAAAAAATTATGGTTTTTCTTATGTGGATTTAGATACCCTGTACAGGGAATCGGATATTATAACTTTACATTGCCCTCTGACACCAGATACGATGCATCTAATAGATAAATCCAGTATTAAGAAAATGAAAGACGGTGTTATGATAATAAATACTGGAAGGGGAAAGCTTATCAATACCGTCGATTTGATAGAAGCTTTGAAAAATGGCAAGGTTGGGAATGCGGGATTAGATGTGTATGAGGAGGAATCGGAGTATTTCTTCGAAGATTATTCGAGTACTATTATCAGTGATGATGTGTTAGCCAGATTGCTGATTTTCCCTAATGTTCTGATAACTTCACATCAGGGGTTTTTTACGAAAGAAGCGTTAACAAATATAGCGAAAACTACTCTAAGTAATATAAAGCTATATTTTGAAGAAAATAAGCTGCCTAATGAAATTTGTTATCGCTGTTCGGAATTCGATTCTGGAAAACCCTGCAGGAAAGAAAAAACAGGAAGTTGTTTTTAGAACGGTTCTTTATAATTCGAAGAAGAATCTTCCCCCTAAACTGGCAGAGAGAAAGAAGTCCGTTTCCGGGTATAGATTCAGGTAAGGAGAAAGTTCGAAAAAGGCGTCAAAAGGTGCGTCCGGAAAGAGGTATACAAGACCAACGGGGAATCGAATACCGATTTCGGTTTCATCTTTAAAGGCAATTCTTCCTCCCAATCCGAAATACAGCGGCATTTCTCCTTCTTCTACAGTAATCAAATTTGAATTATGATAAATGTAATCTCCGTTTAGATGAATATATCCTTCGTCTCTAAATGACCAACCCATTGCCCCACAGAGTGCTGTATTGTGGCTTGTCCAATATTTTGCTGTAATTCCGGTTGGATCACCTACGGCAATCCCCAGCCCCAGACCATGGTGTGCGGTTAAATTTAAAGAACTTAATATAATAATAATAACGAATTTCTTTTTTATCATTTAATCCTCCCGCATTTTTTAAGCAATAATAGTGTATAATAAATTATTGTCAATGTGTTACTGTGCTTTAGTATAGTCAAATAATTGAATTGTCAAATAGTCAAATAAAAAACTACGAATAAAAAATCCTTAGTAATGGGAATAGCGTGGTGTTTTTGTGGTAAATATATGATTTAGAAAATTTAAAATAAAAATAATACGCCCTTGACATAAGTAAAATATTTATATATATAGAATAGAGAAAAATAGGAGATATTATGGCTAAAGAAAAAGAATTTTTGGAAGAAGGTAAAAGATTAATAGAAGAGGGTAGTTATCAAAAAGCCAGTTTTTTTCTTAAGAAGGCGCTTAAGAAAAACCCGGATTATCCGGATATTAATAATTTGATGGGTGTAGCTTTATCTCTTTCGGGTAGGTATAAAGAGGCTGTGAGTTATTTTGAACGAGCTATTAAGAGTAATCCCGAGTATATCGAGGGTCATATAAATTTTGCCCTTACCTTAAACCAGTTAGGTGAAGTCGAAAGGGGAAGCGAAGAGTTTGAGATAGCCGAAAAACTCGAAATGGAAAGAGATTCTGAGATGGAGAGAGTTGAGTTTTCTGTCAGGGCGAGGATAGCAAACGGGCATAAGGAAACCGCTACTTTATACGCTAGTATAGAAAGATATGATGAGGCAATAGCGGAACTCAGGAAGGCGCTTCGATTTGCTCCTAATTTTCATGATATTAGGACATTTTTGGGTGAGATGTATATTAAAATGGGTGACTATGGAAAGGCAAAAGAAGAATTAAAAGAAGTTTTGGAAAGAAGCGGAGACTTCGTGCCTGCCGCTGTAAAGTTAGGTTTTTGTTATTATAAGGAAGATGATAGGGAAATGGCGAGAGAGATATGGGTAAAGGCTAAGGAATTAGATCCGGATAACAAGAGCTTAAAAATGTATCTCGATTTGCCGTAAATCATTTTTTGGTGTAGTGAATCTTAAAAAAACTCTAAATCTGCCCAGAACCGAGTTTTCTATGAAGGCGAATCTCTCTCTGAGAGAACCCGATTTTGTTCGCTTCTGGGATGAAAAGACAATTTATGAAAAAGCTCTTCAGAAAAGAAAGAGCGGAGAAAAATTTATTCTTCACGACGGACCTCCGTACGCCAATGGGCACATTCATCTTGGTCAGGCAATGAATAAAATTATCAAGGATATTATAGTAAAGTACAAAATGCTTAAAGGTTACTATACTCCGTACAGACCGGGTTGGGATGCTCACGGAATGCCCATTGAAAATATTGTTATCAAGAAATTTAAAGCAGATGATGATATCCTTCGTATAAGAAAAAGCTGTAGAGATTTTGCATCTAAATGGATAAAAGAACAGAAAAGGGATTTTAAAAGGTTGGGTGTTCTGGGTGAATGGGAAAATCCTTATGTTACTATGAGTAAAGAATACGAAGGTATGGAATTAGAACTTCTTGCCGAAGTTGTAGATAAAGGATATGTTTATCGAGGTTATATGCCGGTTCACTGGTGTCCTACTTGTGAGACCGCGCTCGCGATTTCTGAAATAGAATACAAGATGATGGATTCCCCCTCTTTGACTTTTACTATGAGAGGAAATGAATACGAAGCATTAGTATGGACAACAACTCCCTGGACGATTGTTTCAAATCTCGCTCTGGCTGTTCATCCGGATTACGAATATGTCGTTGTCGAAGCAGATAATAGGAAATTCCTGTTGGCGGAAGGGCTTCTCGAGAAAAACGCTAAAAAAGCCGGCTGGGATGAATTTAAAATTGTCGATAAGTTTAAGGGCGTGAAATTAGAAGGAACAGAGTTTAAACATCCTTTTACGGACAGAAAGTCTGTTATAAGGTTGGCCAAATTTATTACCATGGATGAAGGGACCGGAATCGTGCATATAGCGCCGGGACATGGTAGAGAAGATTATATTCTTGGAAAAGAAGTAGGGCTCGATATTTATTCGCCGGTTGACGAAAAAGGCAAATTTACATCGGAATCGAGAGATTTTGAAGGTTTGAAAACAGAAGAAGCATCGGAAAAAGTGCTTGAAATTTTAAAGGAAAAGGATAATCTTGTGCATGTGGGTAACATTCAACATAGTTATCCTATTTGCTGGAGGTGCAAGACCCCGCTTATTTTCCGCGCTACCGAACAATGGTTTATTTCCATAGACCATAATGATTTAAGAAAAAAAGCTCTGGAAGTCGTTAGGAATAATGATTGGTATCCGCCTCAAAGTGAAGAAAGAATGTTCGCTGCTGTTAGCGATAGACCCGATTGGTGTATTTCCAGGCAGCGTAAATGGGGTGTTAATATTCCCGCTTTTTTCTGTAAAAAATGCGGAAAAGCTATTCTTAATAAAAATATGATATTAAAAGTGGCAGAATTATTCAAAAAAGAATCCGCGGATATTTGGTTTGAGTTGAATCCGGAAGATATTTTGGGAAAAGATTTTGAATGTAAAGAATGTGGTTCTTCGGAGTTCGAAAAAGGGATGGATGTTCTCGATGTCTGGTTTGATTCGGGTATTTCTTCTTTTGGCGCTCTGGATAAAGAAAATTGGCCGGCTAATATGTATCTCGAAGGTCCCGATCAACATAGAGGCTGGTTTAATTCATCTTTAATGCTCTCTCTGGCTATAAAAGATAAAGCCCCCTACGATAAAGTGGTTACTCACGGATGGATGTTGGATAATGAGGGACAATCGATGCATAAGTCTATAGGAAACGTGACAGCGCCTTCTGAAATCATCGACGAATTCGGAGCTGATATTTTACGTTTATGGGTTGCTTCCGTTAATTGGTCGGTCGATGTTAAGTACGGGACAGAAATAATGCAAAGATTGGTGGATGCTTACAGAAAGATAAGAAACAGTTTTAAGTTTATGCTGGGCAACTTAGGCGATTTTACGGAGTCGGATAAGTTGAAAGAGGATGAGTTGTTACCGGTGGATCGTTTTGTGTTAATAAAACTTAATTCTTTGATTTTAGAGGTCGATAAAGATTACAATTCGCTTTACTATCATAAAGTGTATCGGAAGATTTATGATTTCGTAGTTGGTACCTTATCTTCATTTTATCTCGATATTCTTAAAGATAGGCTATATGTTGAATCAAAAGAAGGAAAAAAAAGGAGAAGCGCCCAGACTGTGTTGTTTGAACTGACAAAAAATCTTGCTGTTATGCTCGCGCCTGTCCTATCTTTTACAACCGAGGAAGTATGGCAGTCTCTGTTTGATAAGGAGAGCTCGATTTTTCTCGCCGATTTTCCCGAAAGCCGTGAGCTAACGGAAGAGGAGAGTAAACTTCTAAGTAAATTCGAAAAAGTTTTAGAAGTCAGAGATGAATTTCATAAGGTTTTAGAAGAAGCTCAGGAAGACAATTATATTGGAAATTCTCTTGAGGCAAAAATAATTATAAAGAGTAATTTAGAAGAATTGAAATATTTAGAAGAGTATTTGGAGGAGATTTTTATCGTTTCAAAAGTAGAGTTTGCTCCTGAGATAAATACTGAGTATTCATTCGAAGGTAATCTGGGTTCGTATGGAGTTGAAAAAGCGGAGGGCGGGAAATGCTCCAGATGCTGGATGCTTAAGGAAAGCGTTGGAAATAATAGTGAGTTTGATACTCTTTGTGAAAGGTGTATTGAAGTTATAAAAGGAGGAGATTTTGACCTGGAAAGTTGATTACGATTATTTTGAAAGAAAATTGAAAAAAGAAAGAGAAGAAGTCCTTGAAGAAATAAGAGATTTAGAACCAAAAGTGGAAGTTAACCCGTTGGAAGACGGAGAAGAAAATACTCCTTTTCCTACTCATATAGCTGATATAGCTGATATTGAGAACAGAATCGACAGAGATTCTTATATAATCAATCAACTTACACAGAAATTGAAAGATATTGATGCTGCTTTGCAGAGAATAATAGATAAAGAATATGGGATTTGCGAGGATTGTAAGGTCCAAATAAAAAAAGAACGGCTTAAGGTAATACCTTACGCCAGATGTTGCAAAACTTGCGCTGAAAAGAGGGAAAGTGTTTCTTGGAAGAAAGAAAGATTGTAAGTACTAAACAAAAATTATTTTTTTTCCCCATCTCTATTTTTGTCCTTTTTATTGACCAGTTAACAAAAAGATGGATTATGAATAACATGCTCTATGGGGATTCTAAAAGTATAATAGGCGATATAGTAAAATTTACGTATATTAGAAATCCAAATTCGGTTTTTGGTCTTAAGTTCGGAGGACCTACTGTTTCTACCGTACTTACCGTAATCGCGTTTATATTCGTTATATTTCTTTTTTTTAATAGTAATGTCAGGTTTTCTCTTGTGAGTTTGTCTTTTATAATTGGAGGCGCTTTAGGAAATCTTACCGATAGAATACTTTATATGGAGGTTATAGATTTCATTCAAGTAGGCGCTAAAGGTTGGTATTGGCCGACTTTTAATGTCGCGGATTCTTTTGTGTCTATTGGGCTAACAATGATTATCATTTATTTTGTTTTCATCGATACTCCCGATAAGGAGACAGAGTCTCCTAAAATGTAAAAATCAAATATTAAAATGGAGAAATACAAAAGAGAATTCAGAAACCAGAAGCCGGGAGGTGCGAAGTCAGAATTCCACCACCCTGTCCTATAATTGGACGCAGATGAACACAGATTTAAAAGATTTATTTTTCTTTTTTACAATTCAACAATTCAACAATTCAACTTAGATTCGAAGAATCTATGTTTCGACTATGGGCTTTTTAGCTTATCAGCTTTTATATGTACAGCTCCCTTTGATTCTTTTTCCTTTCCCCAAACAGGATTTGAGTGAATTCGCCTGGAGCGATACACCTCCTTCAATAGGTATGTATTATTATGATGAAAACCTTATAACAGAGTTTGAAACTCAAAAATACATTAACCGTTCAATACTCGGTGAGGAAGATTTATTTCTTCTTTCAGGCAGGGAGAAATACGATAGTATTCCTTATTCATATCTTAGAACGGTGAGTGGTGATTATAAACTGCTTCATTTTCATTTTGATAGGAAATTGGAATGGGGGACTTGTTCCGGAGGGATTTTTGGTTCGAGAGATATTGGGAAGTTTCTTAAAGGTTATGGTTCTTTTTCCATGCCTTTTATTTTAAACAGTAATATTACAGCTTCAATATATGAGGATATTATTAACTTATCAATTGATTGGGATTATTTGTATTTTCAAACGACTAAAGACAAGTGGTTTGGTTATTTTAAGCTGGGAGATGCCAGAGTCGGGATGACTCATGATGACAGAGAATTTATTTCATATCTATTTCGTCCGAGGGATCCGATTTTTCTTGTTATGGTGAATGTTATCGGTGAGGGTTTGTTTACAGAAAAAGAGCTTAAAACGGAAGATTTTTTTATTGCGCCCATATATGTTTTGTCTATGGATAATTCGGTTTACTGTATCATTTCGGAAAATCCCGCGGTAGGTTTTAAATCTAAGTATGGAAGTTTAGAAGTTGGTAAAGATGATTGTTTGATGACCTTAAATAGTGATTGGTTTAAAGCGTTTATCGATTACTCTTTTGAAGATTATTCTTTTAGCGGAGCCGTGGCAGGGAGGTTCGATTATTCTTTCTATGATAAGAAAATCACTCCCGGAATCGAAGGTATTTTTTACGGAGAAGAATTCGATGTTGAATTGAGTTTAAAAATTCTCGAGGTAAAATTCTTCTGGGGTATGAAACGGGTTTCGTTCGATGGTGATTATGGAAAGCATTTGTGGGGGATGGATATTTTTTTCTCTTTTTGAAATTAGTTGAGCTCTTGACATTTCGTAGGTATTTCCCTATAGTATAATAAGGAATTTCCTTAGTTTGTTTAAAATTAAAAGAGAGTCATCCAACTCAAAAGAAGTTAAAGGAGGTTGATGGTGAGAAAATTATTTACTTTAACCGTTGTGTTATTTTTACTTGTGTCTGTACCGGTATTGGCTTTTGTATCAGACTTTGAAGGAGAAGGAGATACTGTGGTTTGTTCGGCAAACTGGACTGGTACAATCTTTTCCCATGTGGATGGATGGTATGGGAGAGTTGAGATCTCCGATGAAAGAGCTTTAGAAGTTTTTTCCACAGAAGGTGTTGTCTATGAGGGCTCTAAGGCATTGGGTGCTGTTTTATTTGATACTGCCGCTACCGACCCGGGCGCGGTACAGTGGGATATTAGAAATGATGAATCAGCAAAACTTACTGATATGACCACGGGAGACTCGCTTTACTTCTACTTCTGGGTTCCGCCGGAAGGTACAGTCGATTCACAACTTGTTGTCCAACCTTATTACCAGCATAGTAGTTGGTCCGGGTGGGAGAGTACAACCAGCACTATAGCCGAACTTTACAATGAAGGATTGGCTGGTCAATGGAAGACTTTTGCTCTGGAAATCGTTGTTACTTCGGATTTGATGCAGGCGATGGGAATCCAGTTCGAATATCCTGCTTTATGTAATCCGTCTGATACAATGTATGTCGATTTAATATCGAGTACTGCGGGTTCCGGTGTCCCTATCTCGGCGGACGCAAATGTACTTACTCTTCCCGCAACATCCGTGAATAATTTGAAGTATGAGATAAGCGCTGCCGTACCAGTTCATATCGATGTTTATAATATAAGCGGTCAGAGAGTTAAGGAGATTGTCCCGGGAGTTCAGGCAGCAGGTGCTTACTCCGTAAATGTCGATCTAGCCCCCGGCGTATATCTATACAAGGTTGTTGCAGAGAAACAGAGTAAGAGTACTAAGTTAATAGTGCTTGAGTAAATTGTAGTACGATAGTAGATTGGTTGATTTGAGTTGGATGATTCTCTCTTGATTTTAAATAAACCGGCGAAGTTACTTTTTCTTTAAAAAAATTGTTCATTTCTTTTACTCAAATAGAGATTGAGCAAAAGTAATTAGTTTTAAAGTCTTTTTATTATGACTTCCGAAGTTATTTTAAATTATATATCTTAAGAAATTTATGTTATACCTTATTATATATAGGAATAACTGTTTTTCTGTCCGCAGATATATAGGTTTTTATATTAATTATTTAACCGGTGTAAATTTTAAAAGAAGTACATCGTGAGGGGCTATTTCCCATACGAAATCTTCATAATCCTGTTTTTTAATATCGATCGTTCCTAAATCTTCTTTATTCCAGATATCCCGTACTTTGTATTTATTGTATTTCCCCTGTAAAATCCATAGATGATCCCAGGTTATTTTCATCTTCAGTGGTTCTTTCTCTGTATTGTGGAAACATACAGCCCATGCTCCCTTCGATAATTCCTTCACCCAGATTTCTTTTCCGGGATGGTCCATCATCTGGTATCCCTGTTTGCCCAGAGGGTCCTGGTCTATGGCAATGACTTCTTTATTTGTTAAGATATCACATATCTCATCAGACATGTTTCTAACATCGTTTCCTGCCATTAGAGGTGCTGCTAATATACACCAGAGAGTGAAATGGGATCTTGATTCGGCTAAAGTTAAACCTTTATTGCCGACTTCCAACATGTCGGGATCGTTCCAGTGTCCCGGTCCGGCATATTTTTCTAATCCCACCTGTGCGTCCAATATTTGTTTCCAACCTAGAGAATAAACAGCCTGACATTCATAACAATCTATGATATCCCCGGTTGTACGCCAGAGATGACCTATATCTTTTCCCCATAACCATGGTTCATTACTTCCCCATTCGCAGATACTAAATACAATAGGTCTGCCTGTTGCTTTTAATGCTGCTCCCATAGTTTTAAAAGTTTCTTCGGCGTTTGCTGTTCCGGTGTTGCACCAGTCATATTTAATGTAGTCGACACCCCAGGAGGCGTAAGTCCTTGCGTCCTCAAATTCGTGTCCGCGGCCGCCCGGGTAATCTGCGCATGTTCTTGTTCCCGCGTCGTTATGAATTCCGAACTTAAATCCTTTAGAATGAATATAATCACCCAATGCTTTCATTCCATTTGGAAACCTTTTTGAATCGGGAATTATTTGTCCGTTCTTACCTCTTTGTTTTGCTTCCCAGCCGTCGTCTAAAACAATGTATTTGTATCCCGCGTTTCTCATTCCATTTTCTATCATGGCTTCTACTGTTTCTTTTATCAGTTTTTCGTCGATGCTTGCCCCAAAAGTATTCCAGCTATTCCAACCCATTGGTGGTGTGAGTGCTAGACCGTTATCGAGTGCTACAAGAACTAAGGGTTGTAGTAAAAAAATGATACCTATAACCATAAAACGAAATAGTTTTTTGTTAAAAGATGTTTTCATTTTACCTCCAAGTTTTTGATACTTTTTTATAAGTTAAAAAAAATACATCTTATGTCAAGCGTTTTTTATGAAGGTTAATCGCTAAGTTTTATAACAAAGCCTCCGTTGCCCTTCAGATTTATTTCTAACGGTTTATTCGGATAAAGGTTTATTTTTTCCGTTCTAAAGGAACGGTTGTCCTCTCCATCGGTAATTAACGTTGCTTTTTTTGTGCTTTCTACGAAAGGAAGTTCGCAATTTAAAGTTTTTTCGATATTCTCCCCGTTTATTCCGGCTACATACCAGGTATCATCAAATTTACGGGCAATAACCACAAACTTTCCCGGGAAACCATCTACGAATTTAGTATCATCCCAGCGGTTAGGAATTTCTCTTAAGAAATTTTTCACATAATCAGGAACTTTTGCCATACCTTTAGGTGTTTCTGCGAAATGTTGTATGCCCGACCAGAAGACTATTGACAATGCCAATTCGAAGCCATTAGATGTAATTCGTTTTATTCCCGGAACTTCCGAGAAGCAAACCGGAGTGAAATCCATAGGATCGAAAACATTTCTGGTAAAGGGTAACATACATGAATGGTTGGGCTCATTGTCTGCGTCGAATTGGTCGAAAGTTACATACTCGAAACCTTTAATAGCTTCTACTGTTACAAGATTGGGGTAAGTACGCTGCCATCCTCTTGGTAAGGTAGCTCCGTGACAATTTACCATGAGTTCGTATTCTGCGGCGTCTTCGAGAATATCCTGATAATACTTCATTACGGATTGACCATCGCCTCCGAAGAAATCTACTTTAATGCCCTTTATTCCCATTGTTTTAATTTTATTAAATTCTTTTACACGGGATTTATGAGTCAGCATTTTATCTCTGGGAGTCTGAAAGGTTGTATTCCAATCGCCTGCCGAGTTATACCAGAGGGTAAGTCCCACGTTCTTTTTTTTCGCGTATTCGGCAAGCTCTTTTATTTTATCGTAACCTATCCTGGTGTCCCAGGTGGCATCAATGAGACAGTATTCCCAATTCATGTCTGACGCATAATCGATAAATCTTTTTTGTACATCGTAAACAGTGGAATCGTCTTTTAAAAGAACCCAGCTCCATGAAGATTGACCGGGTTTTACAAATGAAATATCTTTCAATTTTGAAGGTTCTGCAAGGTCGGTTCCGAGTGTCGATTCTACAATGGTTTTTAGCCCTTTTCCTATGACAACAATTCTCCAGGGAGTTTTCCAGGGTAGTTGCGATTCGGGGTTAAGTTCCCCTTCGAATATCTTTTCTGCTGCTAGCGGAAAATCGATAAAAAACTCATGGCTGATAGAGTCCTGTTGAAGTCGACATCCGCAATAATCCCTATCGGGTGCTGTTTCGCTTAGTAACATCCAGTATTCGCCATAATTGAAAAGTGCCGGGAAGACCCATCCTGCGTTATTGAACTGGAGATTTTCTATTTCGATACCCTGCTGGTAAAATTCTTCATAACAAGGGTTAACCTGGCTCCATCCCGATTTTGCCTCCGACATGTGTTGGATATATGCTTTTGTGCCGGGATTAAAGTTAAACGAGCTGGTTTCTTTTACTATTTTTTTGATTCCATCGGATTTTTCGGGGAAATAATATCTGTATGCTACTCCGTCATTCGAGACCTGAAAGATTATATCCATTTTTTTACCGTTTGCATTTTTTAAATGATAAACGCGTTTATAGGCGGTATAGGAATATTTGTTTTTTTTGCCCTGTAACATTTCATAGTCATCTTTTATGGTATCTATGCCTGATATGGATTCGATAGAAAGATTCCCGGAAAAATCATCGTCTTCTCTTATAAGACCTAATTTTGATTCTTTGATTATCAATTCCCCCGCAAATTTAATCATATAGCACGCATTCTTATTTTTGGATATACTGAAGTGTACGGAGATATTTCTATCGGGGCTTGTTATTATTTGTCTTTTTTCTTTACATGGACAGGCGGAATATATTCCAAGTGCTAAAAGGATTAACATACAGCTTTGTATTATATTATTCGGTTTCTTTATTCTTATTTGTGTGTTACTATTATCTACTTTAAATATTATAATGAAGCGTAAATTATTTAGCTTCATACTGTGCGCCTCCCGTTTGAATATTAATTAATTGTTTATTTTTATTTCTACTAATTTTTTTATTATTTCAACATCTTTAGAATTCTTAATCTTGATTTGAAATCCTCTTCCTTCCATATATTTTTTCGCGTTTTTTAGTGTTGTTTTAATGTTTTTTGGTAGGTTACTTTCCTCTACTGCCTCGACCGCTTTATCTCCGAATACAAAAGTAAGTTTAAAAAAACCTTTGACGGGAATAAAAAAGAAAAGATTGCGTTTTTTCTTTAGAGTTTTTAAAAGCCATCCGGATTTTTGATTGTAAAATTTCCAGTCTTCGGTTAGCTTTCCATATTCTTCCGAAAGATATTTTTTAAAATCTTCCCAGGATTTATAAGTTTTGCCAAGCGTATCTTTTAGCATTTTGGTTATGGGCTTTTTGCTTTTATCATCGAATATACTGTCAGCCATATTATTTCCTTGTTTGTGAATTTGTATTATTAAAATTATCGGATAACATATTTGTTTAATAAGTTATATTATTCCCTTTGTATGTCAAGCTGTGTATATTTGGTTTTATTCAAGTGTTTACTTGATATTTAACCTTATAGTAAAGCCTGTTCCAAAGACAAAATCATCATAGAAAATTTTTTCTTGGTCTTCAGGGTTTTCAAAAGGTCTAAATGAACAACCAAACTGTGTTTGAAATTTAAGAAAATATCAACATTCGAATTTTCCACAGTGATGATATTCTCTTTTGTTGACAAAAAAGAGATTTAAGTTATTTTCATAAGTAAATGTTAATTGTCGAAAGAAATTAAAATGTTAGATAAAGGGGGTGTAAAATGTTAAGAATTAGAATATATAAAAATTTTAGTGCTATCTGCTTAATTCTTTGCGTGTTCAGTTCCTTATCTTTAACAGCGTATCCTTCCGGTGGTCCCTATGGTCCGATTAGGCAAACCTATGATTTACCGAAAGTAAGCGGTCAGGTTTACTATGTGGCTCCGGACGGAAAAGCTGAAAATAAAGGAGAAATAATTTCCAATCCCACAACAATAGAAAAAGCAATTGAAAAGGTAGTAACAGGAGATGCTATAGTAATGCGCGGAGGAGTTTATCGTACAGGAGAACTGATTCTAAATCAGGGTATAACTATGCAGGCTTACGCGGATGAAAACCCTGTTT